>Ga0315273_10005536_pt1 | contig 15628 bp, 8 predicted proteins | sample YL17G02_0_MG_FD_205753 | JGI IMG/M metagenome (GOLD analysis project Ga0315273, IMG submission 205753) | Sediment microbial communities from Yellowstone Lake, YNP, Wyoming, USA - YL17G02_0 | ecosystem: Environmental > Aquatic > Freshwater > Lake > Sediment | place: USA: Wyoming | collected...
GGAACATTTGAGGTCACCGCCTCCATGGCCCGGAAAATCGTGTGGGTGGCGCTGTGGGAAGGCATGATCGCGCCAGACTTGGCCCCCAGGAAAATCTTGACATTCTCGGTCCCTCGTTCCACAGCCTCGACCACAGCATCAGAAGCGGGGTTGAACCGATAAAGCTCGTCGGGAAGGGCGGCTTCTCTGGAAATCGTTTCGACGACGGATTTCAGCCGGAGGGAACCGCCCGAGGCCTCCAAATACACCCGTTTTCCCGAGTAGGGATCCCAATCGGGGTACATGAATCGACTCCGGATTTCGGCCAGCAACTCGGGAGAAAACAGGCCATCGCCGAGGTTCTCTTTCATAACGCTCCTCCTTAAGAAGCCGTTGGTGTCATCTGAGCTGGCTCAGATATTCAGTTTAGGTATTTCCCGCGACATGTCAAGCAAAACGTCGGACAATACTTCTAATTTGTAGCTTAAGATAGGCCTTTGACCGGCCATCCTTTCACCGCTTTATCATATATCGTGGCTTTTATTCTTTACAATCACCTTTTGTATTGATAATATACGATCCTTTATGAAAGGAGATGTTCGCTAATGGAAAATAAACTGGACGGCGTCGAAAAGGTCCTTCTGATGGGGCCCGGCCCCTCATGCGTTCATGAATCCGTCTATGCGGCGCTCAGTCGAAGCACCCTGGGCCACATGGACCCCTACTTCATTGAGATCATGGATGACGTCAAGACGTTTCTGCGGACCGTCATGCAGACGCAGAACAGGATGACTATTCCCATATCGGGGACCGGGTCGGCCGGGATGGAAACGTGTTTCGTGAATCTCATCGAAAAGGACGATCCCGTGCTCGTCCTGATCAATGGCGTCTTCGGCAAGCGCATGCTGGACGTCGCCACTCGATTGGGCGCCCAGGCCGATGCGCTGGAGTTCGAATGGGGAACGCCTGTCGTCCTGGACCGTGTCGAGGAGAAATGGAAGAGCCGCCATTACAAAATGCTGGCCGTCGTGCATGCCGAAACTTCGACCGGCGTGAGAAATCCGGTTGAGGGGATCGGCCGGATGCTGCGGGGGACAGACACGCTCTATCTTGTCGACGCCGTCACCAGCCTTGGAGGAATGACGGTGGCCGCTGACGATTGGGGCGTGGACGCCCTTTACAGCGGATCGCAGAAGTGTCTCTCTTGCCCGCCCGGGCTGGCGCCCGTCTCTTTTTCGGACAGGGCCCTGGAAGTCGTCACGGGCAGGAAAACGAAAGTCCCGAACTGGTATCTCGACATCAGCCTGCTGACTCAATACTGGGGCGGGAAATCACGCGTTTATCATCACACGGCTCCCATCAACATGATTTACGCTCTCTATCAATCACTTCTGCTCATCGAGGAAGAGGGTTTCGAGAACGTCTGCCGGCGGCATCTGGACAGCCACCGGCAATTGGTTCAGGGACTCGAGGCGTTGGGGTTGAAGATGCTGGTCTCTCCGGATTTTCGGCTTCCGATGCTGAACTCGCTGCTCATCCCTGAAGGTGTCGACGATGCCGGAGCGCGCAACCGGCTCAGAAACGAATTCAAGATCGAGATCGGGGCCGGGCTGGGACCTCTGGCCGGGAAGATCTGGCGTATCGGGCTGATGGGCCATACGGCCAGGCCGGAGAACGTCACTCGGGTCCTGAGGGCGCTCAAGGAGGTCTTGGGCCGTTGAAATCAGCGAGGTGAACCGGACCAGAGCCGTCTCAATGTATAATACCGCCTCAAGGAGGAAAAAATGGCCCCTGGTTATTTAGGTAAGATCCTCAGGATCAACCTCGATGATCCATCCTACACTGTCGAGGAAAAAGGCGAATACTTCTTCAGGACATTCATGGGCGGGAGCGCGATGGCCTCCTACTTTCTTTTGACAGAGATAGAAAAAGGGATCGATCCGCTCGGACCGGAGAATGTCCTGGTGCTGACGACCTCAGTCCTGATAGGAGCGCCCTTGCCCGGGGCGAACCGGATCACCATGGCGGCGAAGTCTCCCCTCAGCGACGGTTTCGGAGAGGCTGAGGCCGGAGGTTTTTTTTCCGTGGAGCTGAAGAAAGCCGGATTTGATGCCGTCGTCATACGGGGAAAGGCACCCCATCCCCTCTATCTTTGGATCACCGATGGGAAGGTGGAGTTCAAGGATGCGGCTCATCTCTGGGGGCACGACTCCGGATTTGCCCAGGACACGATTCGAAAGGAATTGGGCGATGCCAAGATCCAGACATTGGTCATCGGCCAGGGGGCTGAGAACCTGGTCCGATATGCCTGCGTAGTCCACGACCTCCGCCATACGTGCGGACGGTCGGGGATGGGGGCCGTCATGGGCTCCAAGAATATCAAGGCCATCGCCGCCCGGGGAAAGCTCGCCCTGGAGCTGCACAATAAAGAAAAGGTCAAGGAGTTGAGCTCGTTCTTTGTCCGGAACAGAAAAGGCCATCCCGTTTGCGATGTCCTGACGTACGGAGGGACTTTGGCCTGGGATATGGAGGACCTGGACACCGACGGGGTTCTGCCGACCCACAACTTTCATGGGGGGGCTTTTGATAAGATCGAGGATGTGACCTTTGAAAAACTGAAGGATACCGTTTTTTCCGGTCAATACACTTGCTATGCTTGCCCCGTCCGCTGCAAGCCCGTCTGCCAAGGGGGGAAATACGAGATCGATCCCGCCTACGGAGGACCCCAATACGAAACGGCCGGCGCCTTCGGGCCCAACCTGCTGGTCAATGATATCGAGGTGATTGCCAAGGCCCACGAACTCTGCAACAGATACTCGATCGATACGATCGATGCGGGCATGACGATCTCATTCGCCATGGAATGCTTCGAGCAGGGGCTCATCACGAAAGAGGATACGGACGGGATTGATTTGCGCTTTGGCAATGGCGAAGCCGTCCTGCAGATGATCGAGAAGATCGCCTTCCGGCAGGGCTTCGGAGCGCTCCTGGCTGAAGGAAGCCATAGAGCGGCCAGGGCCATCGGCAAGGGAGCCGAAAGATTCGCCATGACGGTCAAAAAACAGGCCTTCGCCATGCACGAGCCGAGGGGGAAGAACAACATCGGGTTCGCCTTTGCCCTCTCGCCCACCGGCGCCGACCACATCGAGGCGGCGCACGACATGAACTTCCAGGAAGGGAAATGGGCCGTCGCCGATCTTTACCCGATTGGGATCCTGAAGGGCATCCCGGCCAGAGACCTCAGCCCCACCAAGGTCAGATGGTTTGTCCTGAACCAGCATATCTACAGTGTTCTGAACACGCTCTGCCTGTGTTTTTTCACCGCGGGCCCGGCGCGGCTCTTCCGCCTGAATCACATGGTCGAGATGGTGAACGCGGCCACGGGATGGGAAACGAGCCTGTTCGAATTGATGATGCTGGGGGAAAGGACCACGACTCTGGCGCGCCTCTTCAACGCTCGGGAGGGTTTTGATCGAAAAGACGACGAGCTCCCGGAGCGGCTATTCGAACCGCTGGAGACGGGCCCGCTGACAGGCATAAAATTGGACAAGAACGAATTCACCAAGGCCCTGGATCTGTATTATGAGATGATGGGCTGGGATGTCGCCACGGGCATGCCTCGAGAAGCGAAACTCTACCATCTCAACATTGCCGACCTGTCGCAGTTCTGATCAGAGCCTGACGCTCTTATCGCGGAACCCGAGGAAGGATGCCAAGTCAAAAAAGGAGGCCAAGCATGGATCATAAAAAGAGGCTCCCGGTGCTTCTGGGGGTGCTTCTGTTCTTGGCTGGACCTGCGATACAGGCCCAGGAGGCCAAGACACGCTTCGAGATGCTGAACCTGATCAGGAAGGAAAAGTTTGACAAGATCCTGCCCGGGGCGATGCGGGACAACAACATCGACATGTGGATCCATGTGATCCGGAGAGGCGACCCCGACGCCTTCGCTTTGGATTTTGGGATCACGATGGGCTATATCATCTTCGCCGACAGAGGGGGTGAAAGGATCGAGCGGGCCGTATTCGGCAACAGTTTTGCGGACATCGCCGATGAATCCGTTTATGACATTATCGGCGAGGAGGCCGATATCGCGAAGCATGTCGCCGCGCGCAATCCCCAACGGATCGCGGTCAACATGTCGGAGTCGCTCACGCACGCGGATGGGCTTTCTTTTACGGGCTACAAAAAGCTGACCGGGTTGCTCGGCGAGAAATACGCCAAGAATCTGGTTTCGTCCGAAAATGTCATAACCGATTTTCGGGTGAGACGGGTCCAGGCCGAAATCATCACGTTTGCCAAGGCCTGCGAGATCCAGAGGCTTATCATGGAATCGGCTTTAGCCGGTATTAGGCCCGGGGTCACGACCCGGGAGGAACTCGGTTGGTGGGCAAATGACCAGCTTCTGGCCCAAGGAATCGAGCCGTCCTATTTCGGGCTGGACTTGCCCGGCATTCAGCACTCTGACGCCTCTCTCCCTTCCGAGGCCAGACGACAGGGATACATCTTCCAGCGAGGAGACTTGATCTCGTGGGACTGGGGGATCCATTACCTCAACTTCGGAACGGACTACAAGCGAAAAGCGTACATCCTTCGGGAAGGAGAAACGACGCTCCCCAAGAGCATCCAGAAGGCCTGGGATCGAGGGCTAAACGCCCGGGAAGTCATCCGCAAGACATTCACCCCGGGCCGGACCGCCGGGGAAACGTTGAAAATCGTGGTCGCCGCGTTGGAGAAGGCGGGGTTCGCCTACACGCCTTTTGTCGACACGGAAAAGGACGCCGAGATCATCCAGTCCATGGGGGATTCGGATCAATCCGGCTTTTCCGTCGATTGTCATGGCGTGGGAAACACGGGCAACAGCGAGATCGCCGAAGGCCCTTCTATGGCGCCCTTTCGTCCCAGCCGGGCCCACCTCCTGGTCCAACCGAACAACCTGATCGCTTTCGAGTTTATCGTCCACACCTGGATCCCCGAATGGAAAAAGAGACTGGCCATCAATTTCGAGGACAACGCCGTCGTTACGGAAAGAGGAGTGGAGGCGCTCTACCCGCGGAACGATGCGATCATCCTGGTCCGCTGACATCGCAAGGAGGCCTTCAGACAGAGTCCCCTATCCTCAGGTGAAACGGCCTCCGGGCATCAACGAGAACGGAGAGGGTCGCATGGTGAGAGAGGGAGAGCGGAGAGAGATGAATCTGAATAAAGGACCTCATCGTTCGAGCCGTCACCATGAGCCCGGAGAATGAAGAAAGCAAGCGGATCGAGGGCCTCTGCAAGGCGGTTAAAAACGGCGTCGGGATCGCCGGCTGGCACGGAGGGCTGGCCGACTTCAGGAGGAATTCGGAACAATACTATATGCATGTTGATCCGATCAACGAAGTCCTGGCAACGACGACGTTCAGAGGAGCTTACGCTCCTTGGATTGAGGGCGCCGTCATGCCGGTGGTGTGGAAAAAAATGTACGGAAAAGGACGAGTGTTCTATTCGTCTTTAGGGCACGAGGCCAAAGATTTCATGGTGCCGGAAGCCTTGGAGATCATGAAGAGAGGGATGTTGTGGGCATGCCGGCCCCGGGGCGACTGACCGGTTCAAGCGAGAACGCCCCGGGTTGTCGTCCTGGGGACGATCCGGGCGAAGCGAGAAGCCCTGATCAGGCCAAGACCCGATGCTCGTCCCGTCGCGAATCGGTCATCTTGGACAGGCGACATCCTTATCTTTAAACTTGAGAACTTCGATCTCCGTCAATTCGTCCCTCCCGTCACGGCCGGGAACGGTATCCATGACGATAATCTTATTTCCCGCGCGCTGTATCTCATATTCCGAGGAGAGGCCGGAAAATTCCGCCGTATCTTCGCCTGCTCCCCCCGCTATGAGGTCATTTCCCCTTCCGCCGATGATCAGGTTGTTGCCGTCATTCCCTGTCAGCCGGTTATCCTGGTCATTGCCGAGAATGTTCGAATTGTTCTTCTCCGTAAGTATGATCTTGACCAGATATTGGGATTTATGGGTATATTCCGTGTCCTTATCAAGGACCGTTGAAAAAGTCCCCTCAAATGACGGATCAATATAAGCGTTATACGTCAAGTATTTCGGCCAGAATTTTTCGACAAGATCGTACAGGGCCGGGTCCCCGGCTTTCATCTCCGCCTTTGTGTGGAAGGGATACTCGTTGCCGAAGGATTTCCCGTCACCCTGAGGATTGTGATCCCACAGGCCGAAATAGATATCGAAACCCGTGATGATGTATTCATGGGGGGCCGGCCGCCCATACCGATATATCCCGGCCTCGACAGCCGCTCTTTCAGCTTCGGCGATTTCCTTATGATAGGCGGGCAAAACGTCCTCGAGTCCTTTGGCATGGACGAGATGCATGATCTCCTCGTATGAGGCATCCCGGGTGAAACGGTTTCCCGGTTTGGCTTTATTGTGAATATATTCATAACTACCCTCGACGGGAGACTCGGTGGCATAGAGATCCTGGAGCCTGAGCTTTGAACCCTTCAATATGGGACGCGTGGCAAAGGACTTGATCTCCGTATCCGTATAGATGAGCGTGGCCCTGACATCCGCCATCCTGTTGGCCAGCGCGGTTTTATCATGACCGTATGGCGTGCCGGGAGCATCGGTCAGATGGTATTTCAAGATCTCTCGCGCCCGCACCAGCTGCAGATCACTCACACCGGACTGGGCGAAAATATGGATGGGTTTGCCGTTGGGAGCCACGTGTTTCGTGTATTTTGAGAACAGGCCGTTTAACGTCTTCCCCAGCTCTTGGGGGAGCGGCACGATCCCCAGGGGAGATATCGTTGTGTCGATCCGGTCGAGGACTTCATAATTGATGTCGATTTCTTTAGGCACATCATATTTGACCTCGACGACGGCCCGCTTCATTTTCGCGCTTCGGTCATTCTGGTCGGCTTGTGCCGCCGCCTTGGCATCCTTCTCGGCCACCTTCTCTTTTTGCGTTCCACACGACAAGATCGAAACAGCCAGGATGAGTACCGGGACCGCAATTCTTTTCATGTTTACCTCCTTAGCGACTCCATCGCCCGTTCGAGCAACGAAGGATTTTATGCGCTATCAAGAATTTCATTCTATGCCTTTCGCCTGGGAACCGTTCTTGATAAATTCCTCGAGCGTCGGCCGGCTTGGCGAGACCATGACTTTCGGAATGGTGGTTTCAAAGAGCTCGTACGAACGGGGGAGCTTGGCTTTGAGTTCAGAACGGTTCATGATCGTCCACTCCGCCTCTTTTGGACCATAAGTCTCCCGCAGGTCCCAAACGGTGTAGATGATCCAATAGGCATATTCCTGAAGCACGACCCGATCCCGTTCTTCCTCATCTCCTTCATCGTCGTACTGTCGAACGTCGTAATACTTCTTGTCGATCGCTTCCTGCATCGCCTGATAGAGTTTTGACGCTTTGGAGATCCCCCACTCCGCCGGAAACGTGTAGTGAAGCCCGACGTCGGTCACGTGGTGAAGGATGTGCTCGACGACCTCATTGACCTGTCCGGGGACGCCCTCCATGATGATGTCGCAGATGCTGTTCTGACTTGTCGTGAGGTCCCAGGCCGCTTGGTCGGGCGGAGCGAACTTGTGATTTTCGCCCTTAAAGAGCGGGATCACCGTCCGGTATCTGTACATATTCCTGAGAACTTCCTTTTGCAGGTTCCTATCGACGGCTCCGTCCTGGGAAAATATCTCTTTGATGGTTTTAGCGACCCTCATCATGAATTCATCGCTGATATCGTCCCGGCCGATCAAGGTGATCCCGTAGATCGAAAGCTTTTTTGTAAACGGCTTGTATTCGTCCGTCGTGACGATGTCGCTTTCCTGATAGAGATCAACGGGCACTTCGCCAACGGGCGTGACAAGTATGCAGCCCCCCAAATGAGTTTTTGCCGTTTCGGCCTTTTGAGGTTCGACTTTTCCAGACGTGCACGAACCCAGCAGTCCGATCAAGCCACAGACGGCCAAAGTCATTTTCCATGAGGACATATCGTCTCCTCCTTGTTTTTTTAAATTATCATACATATTTCTTAGTATTCGATATATCCTAAAACGTTTTCTTCAATAACGATATTATTCCATTTAAATGGGAAATAATATAGAGAATTACAATTAATTAAAGATTATTCTTGACATATACCTCTTCCGTGTTCTAGAATTTTATAAAGATGATAGATTGTAACCGGAAAGCGTCCGAGGCAAAAACGGCCCTTTGGGGGCGCCGCGAGTGTTTTATATTTCGTCCATCCGTGACGGCGCTGGTTTCAGGGGCAAAACTCCCTGAAATCACGGCGCCGTCGATAAACAAAACACTAATATTGAGGGAGGCCTAAGTGAAAAAGCAAAGTTTACTGATTTTTTTCTGTTTTTTTCTGTTAGCTAACTTTTTTGCTCACGCTCAAACAACGGACATTATCGGAAAAGTCGCCTCTACCGAGGGCGAGGCCCTCCCCGGCGCCGAAGTCACGTTGTCATCCCCAAGCCTCATTGGTGGGAACCAGGTCAAAGTTTCGGACACGGAAGGAAAATTCAGGTTTGTCGCGCTTCTCCCCGGCACCTACGCCGTTGAGGCCAAGCTTCCGGGATTCACCCCAAAAAGGCAATCTGATTTGCGGCTCAGCGCGGGAAGGACCCTGACCGTAAATTTTGTGCTCGAAGTCGGTTCGCTCGAGGCCGAGGTGACGATTGTCGCGAAAGCTCCCATCATTGATTTAAAGGATTCACAGACCGTCACGACGATTTTAGCAACGGAATATCTCGCTAAGCTTCCCAACCGGGGCGTTGAAGCAGCCCTGTCTATGACCCCCGGAGTTTCGAACCTTTCCTCGTTTGGATCGGCCGTAAGCAATTCCAACAATTATCTGGTCAACGGGATCAAAGTCAACAGCCCGGAAGCGGGCGAAATGGGCATGCAACCGGACTACGATTCGATCGAGGAAATCAGCGTGGGCGGCGTTGGAGCCCCTGCGGAATATGACGGATACAGCGGGGCTGTCATCAATTCCGTGATGAAATCGGGCGGCAACAGGCTCAGCAGCCTGTTTACGTTTTTCATGCAGTTGCCAAGTTTCCACGCCGAGAACTGGGGTGATTATCCCGATCTTGTCAGAAAGAACTTTTCTGAATCCTACGAAATCAATTTCAATTTAGGCGGACCGATCGTCAAAGATAAGCTCTGGTTCTTCGTAAGCGGAGGATATAAGTACAACAAAGATCACGTTCAAGATTTCACAGGATTAACTGAATCGGGGAACGGGCAGAGGGTATCTGGAAAATTGACTTGGCAGGCGGGCAAAAACAATAGATTCTCGCTTTGGGCGTCCTCCGAACCAAGTATCATCAACAACTATGGAACAGACCCCACTTTTGCGCCCGAAGCCAACACGGACGAAGATCACTTCAACTATTACTTCAATTCCAATAATCTTCACACGTTTTCCAATTCAACATTTTTTGAATGGAAAATCGGGGGATTCCTCAACAAAGGTCAAAATGGGGTTGACAGAAACGGCCCCCCCGCACATCGTGAACTGACCACCGATGCTCTGTCCGGAAGTTATCCGACAACCTACTACCGGACCAGCCTTCGCGTCCAGACAGACATAGCCTTAACGCACCATGCGGAGAATTTCATCATCGGCGACCACGATTTCAAGTTCGGGGCCGAAGTTGAAATATCCAATGTCAATATCTCCTACTTCTTCCCCAGCAACAAATACTATCTCGATTACAATGCCGGGAATTACATCATGGACGTATGGGATGGAGAGGAAGGCAATCCCAAATCTCGAACGTTTTCTGCTTTTGTCCAGGATGCCTGGGCGATCTCGGACCGGTTGGTCATCAACCCGGGAGTAAGGTTCAATTACTGGAGAGGATATGTCCCCGGTGTCAGCGGAGCCGCCTTTGCTCCCCAGTCGGGCATCGCGCCGCGTATCGGGATAACTTACGATTTGTTGGGAGATCATTCGACGGCGGTAAAAGCCCACTACGGCAAGTATTATCACGGGATCATGGGACAGTTCTACTTCCGGCTTCAGCCACAAGGGGCGTTCAGTGAATATATCTGGGAGGAAGACGCGTGGGTCTTGGATTTTACAGATACGTGGGAGAACGAATATACCGTCGACCCGAACCTCAAGATGCCCTACATGAACCAGTACGTCCTCGGCCTTGAAAGAGAACTGGGAAAGAACCTATCTGCCGGCGTGAGTGTCATCTACCGGACGAATCATGACTTCCAGGACAGAGTGAATATTACCGGGGAGTGGGCACAGACGACTTGGACGTGCGACCTTGAGGGCCCCAATTTGGGGAAAACCTACACGGTTTATGAGAGACTCAATCCCGGCGATAATCAATACTATCTCACAAACCCCCAAGCGGGCCAGGATTATGGGGCGGCATTCCCGGGGATTGTCCCGTTTACTCCTTCAAGAAACTACAAAGGTCTTCAGATCAATTTTGAGAAGAGATGGTCGAACAGATGGATGCTCAACGCTTCCTACGTATGGAGCAAATCATGGGGCACGGATGATAACGCCTGGGGCGAATGGGGCGAGAATAGGGGTTCGATGCTCGGCGCCTCCACCATGTATTCAAATCCCAACTATCAGTTAAATACATACGGTCCTCTCGGCATAGACCCCACGCACCAATTAAAGATCTTCGGAGCGGTGGATATCCCCGGAGTGGAAATCAATCTCGGCATATCTTACGGTTTCGCCTCCGGAAGTCCCTACAGTTCCAATGTGGCCCTGCCCAGGGATATCGATCCGGATTCGATGAACGGGGAGGATTGGGTCTATATCTATGGAGAGGAGCGGGGTTCCTACCGCTTTCCAGCGATGCACAATCTCAGTTTTAGGCTCGAAAAATTCTTTCAGATCGGAAAGACCCGAGTCGCGGCGCTCGCGGATGTCTTTAATGCCCTTAATGCCGACACGGTAACTAGCTATCGGACTAATATCTACCCAGGAGCGAGCTACCAGTTCGGAGATGTCTATCGCATAAGAAGCCCGAGAACGTTCAGACTGGGACTCAGGTTCGAATTCTAAAGTCATAATCCACAAGGATAAAAAAAGGGAAGGGGCTTTCCCCTTCCCTTTTTTTATTTCCCAACGGGATGGACTATCGCAAGCCTATTGTTCCTTACATTTCAAAATGAGATCATCAAGCTGTTCCCGTTCGCTCTGAGACAATCCCGCGTAAAAATAAGTCTTGTATTTCCGAAGATAATCGAGAGCCAGGGCTTTCTCTCCCCGCTGGAGATAAGCCAACCCCAAGTTATAGAGGGCGAATCCATAGTCCGGCTTGAGTTCGGCGGCCTTTTTCCAGTTCGCAATCGCCCCGTCCAGATCGCCGGCCGTCTTCAGGGCGATCCCGAGGCCGTTGTACGCGGGTTCATATCTCGGGTCAAGATCGATCGCTTCCCGGAATAGCTCCACGGCTTTTTGGCGAGCTTTTTGCTCCTTGGTCTTGAGATAAATCGAAAGATAAAGAGATCCGAGGTTGTTGACGGCTATCGGGTAGTTGTGGTCAAGGGACAGCGCTTGTTCGAAGGCTTTTAAGGCTTCCTCAAATTCGCCTTTGTTCAAATAGGCGACGCCCAGGCAGTTCCAAAGCTCCGGATCATGGTCAATGATGGCCAATCCTTGCCGGAGAATTCCGATGGCCTGTTCAGGGGCCCCCGCTTCGGCCAGAAAGAGGCCGTAAATGACGATGATTTTGTAACTTCCGGGGCAATTCTGATAACCTTCCCGGAGAACTCCGAGGGCCTCTTTGAGCCTCCTCTGTTCTTTAAAGAGCGTCGCGAGATACGTATAGGCCTGGTCGAAATCCTTTCTCTCGGCGATGATGCCTCTGAGAAGTCCCTCCCCTTTGGCCGCATCTCCTTCATGACAGGCCGCCATGGCCTCATGAAGCCGACTCTGATAAGGGAGGAGGACCTTGAGATCGTCCGCGATCGTAAACGCTTCCTTCCGCGGCGCTTGAGGGCTGGAAAGATAACCCAGGCTCCTCAGGTTTTCCCTGGCTTGCCGGTCGGAATTCTGATTTGCGGTCCCAGGGCCGCCGTAAGCCTGTTTCTCCACGAGCGCCGCGAGAGCCGTTCTATAGGTTTCGAGGGGCCAGGAATCGGCGAGGTTCTTGGCCTCGTCGAAATCTTTGTGCAGATCGTAAAGTTCAGGGATGGGGGAATCCATAAACTTGACGTTGTTCTTGATAAACCCCCTCAGGGGCGCCCAGCCGCGGCTGGTGAAGGGGTAGAGCGATTCAAAATAAATTTCTCTTTCTGGGATTTCCTTGCCCTTCATCACCGGCAGCAGGGAGCGTCCCTGGAGATGAGCGGGTTTCTCGATCTCCAGCGCTTCGCAGACGGTGGGGAATATATCGATGTGGGAGACGAATGAATCGATGTTCGCCGGCCGGACTCCGGGACAATCCATGATAAGCGGGATCCAAAGCGTACTGTTGTAGGCAAAATATCCGTGGGTGGATTCCCCGTGCTGACCCAGGGATTCCCCGTGATCTCCGGTGAAGATGATCAGGGTCTTTTCATCGAGCCCGTGATCATCGAGGTAGTCCAGCAGTTTGCCGAGAGAATCGTCCACATAAGCCACTTCGCCGTCATAGGGCGCGTCCTTGTACTGCGTTTTGAAAGGTTCCGGCGGATCGTACTGCTGATGGGGATCGAAGCAATGGACCCAGAGAAACCAGGGTTTGCTTTGACCGTCCACCCATTCCAGCGCTTTCTGGACGACCACTTCGGCTTTTCTCTCTACGTAAGAAAACTCTTGAGAGCCGCTCGTCCCATAATTGTCGTCATAGATATCAAAGCCCTGGGTGAGCCCGAACCGTGAATCGAGCGGAAAAGCTCCGACGAAAGCTCCGCTGGCGTAGCTGCTCGTCCGTAGATGCTCGGCCAGAGTCAAGAATTCCTCGCGGACCACGAAATCCTGGTTATCATGGACCCCGTGATAATTTGGCGTTGTTCCCAGAAGAATATTGGCATGGGAGGCGAGGGTCGTCGGCGTATGGGCGAAAGCTCTTCGGAAAAGCGCTCCCCTCCGGGCCAAGCTGTCGATATGGGGAGTCTTGACGCGGGCGTTCCCAAAACAGCCGAGCCTGTCGGGCCGGAGGGTATCCACCGTGATGAGGAGGACATTGAGCCGTCCTTGTCGTGTTCCGCCGCCTCCCGGCTGAGCTGTGGAGAACAAAGAACAGAAGAACAACAGGGTGAGCATGGAGACCGTACCGAACAAGCGTTTCTTGAGAGAGCCGGCTATTCTGTGCAAACCCATTCTATGGACTTTGACGCGCTCACCCCAGCGGTCACCTGTGTGGATCATCGGCCGAAAGTATAGCATAACACGAAACCTATACCGTGGCCGCTGGCTGGCGCCGCTCTCTTCTCAGCAAGGGCTTAAAGGGGGGTAGGCCGGCCAAAAACCGTGAACTCGATCACGCCGCACGGGAGGTCCTTCGGCCAACCGGTAATTGTCAGTCTCACATGACGGCACCTAACCGGTGTGATTTCGTCGAATTCAACGGCGTTGTCCCGATCATTATGGGTCTTGTCTACAACGGTCGTAAAGATTTTTCCGTCGGAGGAGACCTCGATCTTGTATTGCCGGATCCGAGGCGCAGCGTCTTCCCGCTTGAGGCCTTCTGGAAGCGTGAAAAGAATCCGGGCGGAGTCAACGATATACATCTGTCTGGACTCGGCCCCGAGGTCGAGGGTCAACCAAGGTTCCGTGTCGCCCTGGGCCGGCGCCCACCAGGTTCTGTTGTTGTTATCGACGGCGTACGGGGGATTTCGTCCAGGCGCCTCGCTGCTAACAGCATAGTTCTTGTCCTCCGACAATGGAATCGACCCGCTGTCATAGCCCTCCCAGGGTCTGGCCTTTACGCCCGGCGCCCACGCCGGCGTCTCCGAGGGGCCTTTGATGAACATGTTCCCGTGCGCATCAAAGCCGACCGGATCCATGCCTATACGCCTCTCAACGACGCGGTTCCAGTTCCGGTAGAGGAGGGTGTAGATGGCCCACAGGTTGCCGTCGGGGCCCTCGACGACGCTGTGGTGTGAGGAGCCATTGATCAAGCCTCCGCGCTGCAGAAGAATCGGGCTCCCCTCGTAATACGTGAATGGGCCCAGGGGATTCTTGCTGGTGTAGACTCCCACGGCATAGGTCTTCCAGTCGGTCCCCGGAGCGGCATACTGGAGATAGTAGATCCCGTTCCGCTTGGTCATCCAGGGACCTTCGATCCAGCTTTGCTCGCTGTATTCGTTCCAGTTCCCGTAGCGTTCCCAGATATGCGTTGTCTCGAAACGGAAGAAATGTTTAGCGGGGCCCAGGAGTTTCCTCAGGTCCGTGGGGTCGAGTTCGACGCCGTAAACCCCGACGGTCCCGCCCCCGGCATAATACAGATAGACCCGGCCATCGTCGTCGGCAAGAAAAGCGGGGTCAAACACGCCACCGTCCTCGTAGCCCTTGCGGAGGTCGCGCTCAAGCCTCTGGCCGTTTTCGTTCACGAAATCGCCGAAGTACTCGAAGGGGCCTAGCGGATTACGGCTCCGGAAGAGTCCAAGGTCGTTTCCGGTCAGGTAGATATATCCGCCATATTCAAAAGCCCCGGGAGCTTCAATGTCACGGCCTTCCGGGATGGCTACCTTGTGATGCTCCCAACGCACCAAGTCGCCCGAAGACCAGACGACCGCTCCAGAGAACGCGCCAGGCGAGACCCCACCGGTTAGATACAAATAATATTTATCTTGAAACTTGATTACGGCCGGATCGGCGATCCAACCGGCCTCTTCAATGACGAGCGGGTTGACATATCGCAGGGCCTTTTCATCGCCGGTCGTCCGGACGTCGCGTGTGGTCACTCCGGGCCACTCCAGCCTTTCCGGCGCGATCACGACAGCCTTTTCTCTGCCCGGGAACGACCGTGGAATGCCTATCGTGACCTTACCGGTCGCCACGTATTCCGTCCCCCTGGCCAAGACGGTCTGATAGCCGACGCAGTGAACGGCTTCACCAAATGGAGCGATCTCGTCGTTATAATGCCCCAGCGTGATATGGAATATCTTGCCTTTGCCGTAGGTGATGATCATCAGCGTCGGCTCGTTTTCTCCCGTGATGAGGGAATACGAATGGGCCAGCACTTCAACATTCTTAAACGGGCCGCGCAGGGCGCTGTACAGTTCATCCGTGGCGTGCATCCATTCTGCGGGCAGCCCCTTGAGGATCGGATGTGAGGGCAGATCGTGGATCACCGGAATTTCATCCATTTCCCCATCTTCGCCGCTGAGCCCCCGATCGGGAGACGTGGTCGTCCATTGTCCATTGATCAGGCGCAACAATGAGCCCGATTTCCCCGCTTTTCGGCCGCCCCAGCCGCCTCCGCCGATCATTTCGTTGTAAGCGGCCCAATTCGCGAAAGCGTTGTCCGCGCCGTGAATGACGACAAAGCCCCCGCCAGCCCGGACGAATCTCTCAAGATCCGTACGGGTCTCCGCCGACCAAATAGGGTCGCAGCCTCCGTCATCTTCACAATCGTCATTGAAATTGCTGACGACCACCTGATAATCACCAAATTTCGGGCGCCAGGCGTTCCAGGCGTCTCGAGGGGCCTT
>Ga0315273_10005538_pt1 | contig 15627 bp, 16 predicted proteins | sample YL17G02_0_MG_FD_205753 | JGI IMG/M metagenome (GOLD analysis project Ga0315273, IMG submission 205753) | Sediment microbial communities from Yellowstone Lake, YNP, Wyoming, USA - YL17G02_0 | ecosystem: Environmental > Aquatic > Freshwater > Lake > Sediment | place: USA: Wyoming | collected...
GCGCCCAGGGTGGCGGACCCCCCCGGGGGGGGGGCGGGGGGAGAAGTGGACCCCGCGCACCCCCCCCCGCCCCCGCCGCCGCCGAAAAAGCCAAAGCCCGGGGTGGAGGCTTCTGAGGCAGCCTGTTGCTGCTGTCCGTAGAACGACGAACGCGCCGCAAAGGGGACAACAGAAGTCGCCGCCGCCGGAGAGGAAGAAGCGGCGGCGGCGGAGGAGCCCCTCCCCTCGAGCGACCGTAGCAGCGCCGCCGCGTCGAGCCTGTCTGCTTTCACGAGCGCCCTCATGTATTCCCCCAATGCCTCGGGGGTCGCAGAGACCGCTCCGCGCTCGTAGAGCGAGATGACGGCCTCGGGGTCGCCGCGGCGGTTGAGCTCGCGCAGGAAGGAGGCCTGGTTTTGGTTTTGAGGGAGGACGGGCAGAAGGGTTGGATGAGAAAAACGACGCGCCAGCTAGCCTCCGATTGTTTTTTTTTGCCCCCTCGACATTTCTCTTTCCCTTTTGATTCTCTCTCTCTGTCTGCCTCTCTTCGTTCAGGTCATTCTCACCTGTCCCGCCGCATCCGAGGGCACGTCGCTGTACGTGTTGAACGAGCGCTTTGTCATCGTGCGAGAAGGAGCAGAGTTCTTGCAGGTGCCCTTGGCGGTGCCGCCCCTGCCGCCGCGCTGTCGGAGGAGCATCGTTGTCGTCGTCGTCGACGACGACGAAGACGAAGACGCGAAGAACGACCGCATCGCCGAGGCGACTGAAGCTCGCGATGCATCAGCCGTGGCTGCGGGTGCGTTCAGCGCCGCGTTCCGTGTCGACTGCTGCAGGAGCGGGCGGAGCTGTGGGTCGTTTGGGTGGTGTGAAAAAGGAAGAGGAAAGGTGAGAAAAAGTCTCGCTTGGGATCGCTTCGGCGTCGATGCTCCTCTTCTCTCTCCCTCGCTCCTGCTTTTCCACCTTGCTTCTATTCTTACCTGGCCCGCGGCAGCGATAGCGGCGGCAGCCAGCCCCCGCTGGTGCAACATGAGTGGTGGCGAAGAAAAAACAGACGGGGAGAAAAGAGGGGAGACAAACGAGAAGGGGTGTTCGCTTTTCTTCTTTTTTCTTTTTTTCCCTTCTTCTCGAAGGAAATGAAAAAATCTTCAAAAATCGACGGAACAGGCAAGCTCCCTCCCGTCGTGAAAAAAAAAAAGACGACGACGACTTAGCTTCCTTCTCCTCTCGGCTCTTGTCGATACCTTCTCCCATCCCATCCACATCATGGGACGCACCACGCGTCCCTTCATCGACAAGAGGAAGGCGCAGACCTTCAACCTCGTCTTCCGCTCGGCCGAGGACGATGCGATTTCGCATGCCGCCGCCGACGCTGCTTCCAACGATGCTGCCGCTCCCCCCCCGCCTCCTCCCCACGGCGAGGGCCTCCTCGTGGACGCATCTCTGGGCGTCGGCCTGGGCCGACCCGATCCGGAGCTCCAGCGCGAGCGCCAGGCGGAAAGAATCCACCCCATGGATTTCTGGACAGTGCCTGAGACCGCCGCCATCAGCGACGCCCGCAGGCGCGAGCTCATCGAATTGGGGTTCCCCGACGACGGATACGATTACCTCAAGCACCTGCGCGCTCCGGGGGGGAAGAGCGGTGAGGCGACGCTCGAGGGCGGTGGCAGTGGAGGTGTCGCGAACAACAGCGCAGCAGCGGCAGCGGCAGCGCGGGAACAAGGGGGTGCATCAGCCGCCGTCGTCGACGCTCCCGCGGCTGCCCCTGCCGCTGCCGCTCCCCAGCCCGCCCCTTCGGGGCCCTCGGTCTTCGTCCGCGCCAGGCGGCTCCACGTCCCCGTCGAGGACCGCGCCACGCTCGACGCCACCAGGCTCGTCGTGCATTCGATCGCGCCCGACGAGGAGGCCGCGGCCGGGGCCGCCGGCGGCGTGACGGCGTTCACCCGGAGGCTCGACGGCGACGACGAGACCGAGGGAGCCCGGAGGCAGCAGCAGCAGCGCAGGCGCACCAGGAGGCGGCAGTCCGCCGCCGACGCCGAGGTGGACGAGGTCGCGGAGGCCATGGCCGCGCTCGAGGCCGGCGACGAGAACGGGAGGGAGAGGCAGGGGGAGGAGGCCGCCTCCGCCTCTCCGGCCTCGGCGGCGGTCGGGGGCTTTGGCGACCTCGAGGACGACTTTGTCATCGCCGCCGCCGGGGCCGCCTCCGTCGCCGTGGCCGCCGGCGCCGACGACATCGCCCGGGCGGAGGCCGCGCTCGCGAGCGTCTTCTCTGCAGGCTCTTTTTCGGAGGAGGAAGGGGAAGAAGGGGACTTTTCGAGCGACGGGAGCTGGGAGAGCGAAAGCGACGCCTCCGGCAGCGGCGACAACGCCGCCGCCGCGGCGACGCGGGCACTCGACGGCGGCGGCGACGAAGAAGGGCAAGGAAGGCTGCGGCCTGCTCCTCCTCCTCGCTCTCGCCGCGCCGGGTCCATCGCCTCCACCTATTGGAGGCCCGAGCGCCAGGACCGCCCCCGAGGGCTCGCCACCGTCGACGAGGCCTTCGAGGCGATGGCCCTCCGGTACGACAGTGACGAGGTCGGGTCGCTCGGCGACGACGAGGAAGGGACGCGCGGCATCGGCGGCGGCGAGGGGCGGGAGAGGGGGGGCGTGACGAGGGACGCGGCGGAGTTTGCTCCCGTCTTCGACGCTTTCCTGGAGGCGAACGCGACGAGGGACCACGCGCACGAGGGCGGTCAGGAGTACCGCACGCTCGCAGAGATCGCTGCTACGGCGAGAGGAGGGGAGGGAGGAGGAGAAGAGGGAGGCCACGGAAACGACGGCGGCGACAGAGAGGAGGCGGAGGCGGCGGCCCTCGCTCTCAGGGCGACCAAGGACGCCCTCTCTCGCGCCACGGTCGCAGAGGAAGAGCGCGAGGCCCGAGCGGAGCGCCGGAGGCTCCGGGAGGAGGCCGCGAGGGCCGCCGAGGAGCTCGAGAGCGCGAGCTTGGGCGGGCGGCGGCGGCGGCGGCGGAGCGAGTTCACGAGCCTCCTCTCCGGGAGGGGAGGAGAAGACGAGGAGGAGCCTCAGCAGCAGCAGCAGTGGGACTGTGAGACCGTCCTCACCTCGGTCTCGACTGCCAGCTACAGGCCCTCCTTCCTCGAGGAGCCGAGGGACGGCAGCAGCCGGAGGCGGCGGCGGCAGCAGCAAGACAACGACGACGGCGGCGGCGGCGGCGACGACGAGAGCCGAGTTTCGGCCCGCAGGAACGGCGGTGGCTCCGCGCCTTCTCTGCTCCTGCAGCCGCTGCCGCAGGTGCGCCTGTCCCGCAAGACGGGGCTCCCCCTGGCCTCTGCCGCTGCCGCGCCGGCGACGCCGGAGCATCCCGGGCCCGCGGCCGCCTTCGCTGCTGCCGAGGGTCACGCCGAGGGTTCCGCCGCTCGGCCCCGCCCCTCGGCCTCTTCGCGCGGCCGCCCGAGGGGAGAGACGGCCGACGAGAAGCGCACCCGCAAGGGGGCGGTCAAGGCCGAGCGCGCCGCGGCCCGGGCCACCAAGAAGGAGACGCGGGAGCTGTTCGAGGGGGCGCAGAGGGCGGCGCAGCTCCGGAGGGCGACGGGCGGAGGCGGCGGTGGCGGCGTCGCCCCTGGGTCGGCCAGCGTCGTCCACATCCCGTAGATCTTTTTCCGCACTTTTTTTCTCTTTTTCTGTATCTTCTTCTTCTTCTTTTTCTGTGTTTTACACGAAAAAAAATGTTATGAGAGTTCTTCTTCTCACTCTTTGAAAGACGTCGGCTGCTCGCCGTCGAAGTTGAGGCACGCGGCCACGAGCCCCTCCAGAGCCGCGACCGACCGCAGCGCCCGCTCGAGCGCCGCCGCGACCTCGGCCGCCGCCGCCCTGTCGCCCTCGGCGGCGCGCTCGAGCAAGTCGTCAAGGAGCCTCACGCCGCCGATCGCCGCGTCGGCCTCGTCGAGCGTGGCGTCCCGCAGCGCCTCGCCGCGCACGCCGGCCTCCTTAGGCACCGCCGAGGCCGCGTTGCGGGCCACGAGCGACAGCGTGCAGTTTGCGGCGCCGCCTCCTCCCACCAGGCTCTGCGGCAGAGGTAGCGCACCGTCGAGGGCGTCAAAGGTGTAGCACTCGCCCGAGCCGGCCCGCACGGCCTCCAGAATGGGTTTGAACGCCGCGGGGCGAGGGAGACCGTCGTCCACGAAGGACGAGGACTTTTTTGTCGCCCTGTTGATCTTGCCAAAGAGGCTCAGAGGCTTTCCTTCGCCGTCGGCCGCCGCCGCCTTTTGTTGCCGCCTGCCGTCGCCGCCAAAGAGCCTGCCGCTCAGAGCCGCCTCGTGGTCAACGTCGCTGCTTCCGGGCACGGCGGCCACCGCCGCGGGCTCGGCGCCGTCCAGCGCCGCCAGCAGCATGCCCGCGGCGTCCCTGAGACGCCGGCGAACCGTTCTAACGGGAGAGAGCAAGCGCGCGCCGCCGTCGGCGCGCTGGCGGTCGCGCAGGAAAGTCTTGACGCCGCTGGAGAGCCTGGAGCGGAGGGAGGTGGAGGGGGCGACTGCGGCGGCATCTGCGGCGGCCGCGGCGGAGGAGGAGGCGATCCCGGCGGGGAGGAGCGAGGCGAGGGCTGCCGCGAGGGCAAAGAGCGAGGAGCGACGGCCCGGCAGAGGAAGTGGAAGAGGAGCTGCGGTGGCGGGAGGAGCGGCGGCGAGGAGCGGCTCATCCGTCGATTGCAGCATCGGTTTCGAGCAGCGTGCCGCCGGAGGAGTTTGCGTTCTCCGTCGCCCTCCGATACTTCGACCCGACAATCCGGGAGCAAGGAATCCCCGGAGGAGAAGCATCTCGGGCGTTGGCACGGCGGAGAGGAGAGGGAGAGAAGAAGAAGGGAAAACGGCGAGATAGAAAATGGGAAACATTCCTCTTTTTTTTTTTGCAAAAACTCTTTCTCTCCCCTCTCGACCTCTTCTCTCTCTCTCTCTCTTTCTCTCTCTCTCTCTCTCTCTCTCTCTCTCTTTCTCTTCGTAAAAATCAAACGACCCCCCAAACAAAAACTCGCTCCCTCCCTCTCTCTCAAAACCTCTCCCCGTACCGCATAAACAGCGTGCCCCTCCCTGCGTTGCTGTCCGTCGCCCACTCCAGCCTCGCCGCGCCCATCTTGGCCCCCAGCCCCAGGCTCGAGCCGGCGCCGGGCCTCCGGTAAAACGCCGTCGGGTTGCCGCTGACCTCCGCGCCAGATCCCAGGTCGGTCGCGGCCTCCAGGAAGGCAAAGGCCGTGGCCCTGGCCACGGGCACGCGCAGCTCGACGGCGGCCTCGGCGAAGCGGCGCGCCGTTCCCAGCTCGCCGACGTTGAACCCCCGCGCAGAGTGCGGACCCCCCAACGCAAACGCCTCGTACGAGGGGAGCGCGCCTACAGCGGCGCCGCCGCGGGCGTGCAGCACGAGCGACGACGGCGGCCTCGGCCCCGCCAGGCTCGGCCTCGGGGCCACGGCCTCGGGGAGCCGCAGCGGGATCCCGAAGAGCGAGGCGGGCAGCGCGAGGTGCCTGGTCACGCTGAGCGTCGAGCGGTTGAAGACGGGGCTCGCAGACCCGACGCCGACCCCCTGGTCGACGACCGCGACGTCGCGCGCGCCGAGCGTCTGCCCCGCGCAGTCCCAGGTCGCGTCGCGCACAAGCGAGCCCTGGAGGTAGGCGAGGACGTCGGTACCCGTCGGGGAGAGCGTCGTGGGGGGTCCGTGCGGGGCCAGCGCGCCCGTGGAGAGCTGCTTGGTGCCGCGCGGCGCCGGCGCGCCGTTTTCGTCGACGGCGGCGACGCGCTCGACGACGACGCCGAGGCTGCCGCGCGAGTTGCGGCTGTAGGTCTCCGTGAGGCTCAGCTTCGCCCCGACGCGGTCGAGCATCACGGGGGGGACCTCGTCCCCGGACCCGGGGCTGGCCTGGAAGACCGGGCTCAGCTTCCTCGAGTTGAAGGCCGCGAGGGTGATCGCGGACCTCTTGGGGTCGTCGGCCCCAAAGACCTGCGGCACCTTGACGTCGACCCGGAACCCCAGCTCCTCGGGGGAAGGGAAGAGCAGGCTGGCGGACGACAGCGAGGCCGAGGCGGAGATACCCCTCTTCATGACGTTTCTGTCCTCGAACAGCAGCGAGCCGCCGGGCAGAGCAGAGACGAGCGCGGGCCTCCCTTTGCCGCCCTCGCCCGACGGCGCAAACTGCCACTCGAGCTCGGCCTCGGCCGTCTTGTGCGGCCTTTCGTGGACGAGGATCTCGACGTCGACGAGCTGCGGGCCCAAGTTCTGCTGCTGCTTCGCTTTACGCCTGCTGCTGCTGCTGCTGCCTCCGCCCTCCCCGGCCCCGTCGTCGTCGTCGTCGTCGCCGCCGTCGCCCCCTCCCGCCGAGGAGGACCCGGCGGGAGGCGCGACGTCCTTGAGCTGCACCTGGCAGTTGTCATAGATGCCCACGGCCATCACGTCGCGCATCGCCTTGCGCCCGTCCACGCCCATGTTGAGCGGCTGGCCCCTTTTGAAGTACGGCAGCTCGCGGGCCACGGTCGAGGGCGGCAGGGCCACGCCGTCGTTGGCCGACTCCTGCATGCCGGCCGCGCGCTCGCGCTCGGCGCGCGGCACCGAGAACGGCTGCCAGTAGTCGTCGACGGGGACGACGCGGAGGCGGTTGACCCTGGGCTCCTCGACGACGGCGACGACCTCGCCCGAGTCAAGGCCTGTGGAGGGAGAGAGAGAGAGAGAGAGGAAGGTTGTGGGGTCAAAGGGAGGGAAAAGCCCGCGTGAGAAAGAGAGAGAGAGAGACAAAGAGAGACAGAGAGAGCGGGGGAAGGGAACAAGTCGAAGAAAACTCAAAACTCAAAAAACTATCTCTCTCTCTCTCTCCCTCTCTCTCTCTCCCTTTTCAACTCACCATCGAACCTCGCCACGCGGCACTGCGGCGCGTACCCGTGCCTGTCGTACCACCCGTCGACCACCTCCCGCATCACGGCCAGCCTCCGCATGCCCGTCTCACCGCCGACGCGGGCCATCACCTTCTGGACCTCGTCAAACGGGATCGCCGGCGCGCCGTTCTTCGCGCTGGGGCTGACGACCTTGAAGGACTTGAGCGGCGGGAACTCTTTTTCCTTGAACTGGAACTCGAGCTCGCACTCGCCCTTGGGGCGGCCCGGCACCTGCGTCGCGCGGGCGTTGACCGAGGCGAACATCCCCGTCGCGAGCAGCCGCTTGATCTCCGTGGCGACGGCGGACTTGCTCGACGAGAAGCCCGGGGTCAGGTCGCCCTCCCCGAAGATCTCGGCCTCGGAGGGGACGCCGGGACCCTGGGGGAGGCCCGAGGTGGAGAGCTTGGCGAGGAAGAAGGCGTCCGGGGCGTCGGAGGAGGAGGACGACGAGGCGGGGGCCCCGCCGCGGCGCGGGCGGCGGCGGCGGCGGCCCTTTTGCTCGTCTTCGTCTTCGTCTTCCTCTTCCTCCTCCTCCCCGTCGGCGTTCGCGGGGGCTCCTTCTTCTTCATCTCCCTCGACTTCTTCGTACTCGGATCCGGACTCGTCGCCGTCGTCGTCCTTGGCCGCTGCAGCGAGGTCGGAGACGGAGGGGTTGACGTTGCCGCCGCCGCCGCCGTTGTTGTTGTTGTTTCCATCTCCTCCGTTGCCGCCTCCGCCGCCTCCGCCTCCGCCGCCCTTCCACCAGCCTCCTCCGCCACCGATCGAGGCGAACAGCGCCGATCCAAAGGGGACGGTGGAGGCGGCCCCGAGGACGCCCACTGCGGACAGGGCCAGAGGCTGCGATGCCGCCGCCAGCGAAGCGACAGCCGCCGAGGAGGCAGTCGAAGAGGACGAAAACGACACAGGGGTTGACGAATGGCGGTTGCTGGCCGAGGCAGAGACCTTCACAACGGCCCGGCGAGCACGCTGCTGCCTCGCTACAAGCATGCCGACAGCAGCGCGCGTGGTGAAAGCGGAAAGGGGGGCGGCGGCGGGGCAGCGCTGCTGCCGGGCCGAGACGACGCGGCGTGAAGACAGCGGCGCCGCCATCGACGACGGCGGCGACAGGGTCGTCGAAGACCTAGCACTCAGCGTCGCTCGCTGCATGGTTCTTGATTCTCCTCTCTACAATAAGGAAGTGACCTCTCACTGGCCAGCGTGGGAGATTCGTAACGGGAGCAGCTCCACGCGCTCACTCCGCGTCAAAGATAAAACAAAGAGTGAATCAAAAGCGACGGCTAGACTTCTGGCATTTCATTTTTCCGCAGAGTTTCGCTGTTTTTTTTACTGCTCTCTGAAACCAAAATCTTCAGCCGCCGACGTTCTCCTTCCAACAGATCGTTTCCAAGCACCCCGCCCTTCGGTCCACGCTCAATCTTCGCAACGATGCCCGGGGCCTCACTCCGCAATGCGGTCAAGCGCAAGACGCACAAGGAGAGGGCGCAGCCGTGAGTTTGGAGTTGGTTTTTTTTTGCTTCGTTTTTTTTTTCGACAACGCATGCCGTTTTTTTCTTTTCAACCTCAACCCCTCGCTCTCTCGCTCTCTCTCCCCGCCTCTCTTCGCCACGCTCTGCTCTCCCTCCCTCCCTCCCGATGTGGCTCATCACTCACGCAACCTCCTCATCATCATCATCATCAACGTCTTCAACACAACAACAAAAACAAAAACAAAACCCACCACAGTGCCCGCCGCGCCCGCCTCGGCCTCCTCGAGAAGAAGAGCGACTACAAAGCCCGAGCGGCAGACTTCCATAAAAAAGAAGCCACGCTCAAGTCGCTCGCGCGCAAGGCCGAGGCGCGCAACCCGGACGAGTTCTACTTCGGGATGCACAAGGCGAGGACGGAGAAGGGGGTGGCCGTCGTCGAGTAAGTTCTTGAGTTTTTATTGGGGGGGGGGTCCTCGAAGTGGAAAGAAATGTTTTTTAGATTGCAACCCTTGGTCTCTTATCAACCCTGACTTTTTTGGATCTCTTTCTTTTTTTCCTTTGCTCTCTTTCTTAAAACGAAACAAAAACAAAACAGCACCGCCACCCCGAACAAGTACTCGGCCAAGGAACTCCGGCTCATGCGCACCCAGGACATCCGCCTCGTCGCGTCGCGGGCCACGCACGAGGCCAGGGCCGCCGAAAGGCTCGCTCGCGCTTTGCACGGCATCGGCGCCTCGCGCAGTGCTCCGGGCTCTCCCCTCCCCTCCTCCAACCCGCCGCACGTCGTCTTCGTCGACTCGGCGCCGCAGGTGCGGCGGTTCGACCCGGTAAGACACTTTGGGACGCCCGCGGAGCTGCTGGAGAGGCACTACAACAGGCCGCGCCTCCTCCCGGCCCCCGGCAGCGGCGCCGCCGCCGCCGCCCCTCGGCAAACTCCGCTCGTCGCCTTCCCGCGCGGGGCGCGCCCCGACCGCGCGGCGATGAAGGCCGACAAGCAGCGCCTCGCGTCCTACGCCGAACTGGCGCGGCGCAGGCGGCGCGCCGCGAAGCTGGCCGGGCTCGAGGGAGCCTTGCGCAAGACGCAGGCGCTCTCTGGGAACGGGAGGGTGCGGCGGCTGTCGGCCCCGGAGTCCCTGCGCGCGACGGGGGGGGCCAACGACGGGCGCGGGGAGAAGGGGAAGGCGTACAAGTGGGCGAAAGTGAGGAAGAGGTAGAAGAGGGAGAGAGGGGAGGATGGGCGGTCTTGTAACACATCGAAAATGAACGCACCCAAGAAACAGGGGGGAGAAGAGAAATGTTTTTTCTTTTTTCACTATCCATCTTAGATCTCCGACCTCCGTTTCCCATCCGCTGCCTTGCTTTTCGCTTCCCACTTTCCATTCAGGCTCTCGATCGCCCCCCTTTTTATCTCAGAGATCACCAACAATCTCGAGACTCTCTGCATCCACTCAGAACAGCAAAAGAGAGCGGACAGAAGAAGGGGAGACCAAGAAAGCGATGTCGGACAACAATCAGCCGCCAGCGGCTTTGACGACGACGGTGGCGGCAGCAGAGGCACAACTCGGTTCCGCTGCTGCTCCTGCTCCTGCTCCTGCCGGCGAAGATGCTAGGACGACGGTGACAACAACAACTACAATGACGACGACGACAAAAACGGAGACGGCGGAAGAAGCCCCCGCTCCCGCCGCTCCAGCAGCAGCAGGAGCCGCGGGCCTCGCCGCCGCGCTCTCTGCCGTCGCGGCGCTCGCGGCGCTCGCCGTCTCCAGCCCGCACGCCGTTCCCCCGGCCTCGCACTTCTGCATCGACGTCGAGTGCGTCGCGACGGGCCCGACCCACAACGACAGGGCCGTGGCGCAGATTGCTCTAGTGGTGAGTGAGGCAGTGAAGCTTTTTTTGGACCCCCCCCCGTTTTTTCCCCTCTCCCTCTCTCGACCCCCTTTTCGCTCTCCAGCGCCCTCCCTCCACTCTCTTCCTCCATCTCATCCATCTCCATCCATCCATCGATCCATCCTATTATCCATCAGGACGAGTACGAGCGCGTCCTCCTCAACGTCCTTGTCCTCCCCGACCGGCCAGTCGCCTCCTACCTAACCCCGCTGACCGGCATCACGCGCCAGGACGTCGAGCGGCGCGGCGTGCCGCTCCCGCAGGCCCTGGCCTCCCTCCGCGCCGCCCTCCCGCGGACCGCCGTGCTCGTGGGCCAGAACATCATGCAGGACGTGCGGTGGCTCGGCCTGCGCGAGGGCGCGGACTTCGCGGCGCTGGCGGACCTGCAGGGACTGTTCCGCGTCTGGAACCCGAGGTACAAGACGTACAGCGTCTGGGCGCAGGACCACCTGGCGGCGACGCTGCTCGGGTGGCCCGCGGCGGGCGAGGGGATCGCGCACGACGCCGCCGCCGACGCGGCCAAGTCGATGCGGCTCTTCGCGCTGCTCGGGGAGCTGCGGCGGAATCGGGCCGGCAAGGCGGAGAGCGACGCCGCGTGGCGGCTGGCGGAGGAGAGGCTGCTGGCGAGCGAGCCGGCCCCCTCGTTCGCCAAGAGGCACCCTTCGTTCGAGGGGGTGTGCATGGGAGGGAGGAAGACGTGCACCTGCGGTGCGGCGTTCCTTGGCGGGTTCTGAGGTGAAAAAGAAAAAAACTGAACTTTTTTCTGTTGTGGAGGTCAAACTTTTTTTTCCCGTTTTTTCCCCTCTCATTTTCGAGGTTGTTCTACTTTCCTTTCCATTTCCCTTGTATCCTCTCCTTGTTCCCAGCAGCCCAGTGAGTTGCCTTCTTCTCTCCTTTTTGTTTACATTGTTTCTTTACGTTTGGCACAAAGGAGGGCCCCCGGCCGGGGGAAGAAAGAGACAAATGTTTTCACTTTCTCTCTCTCTCTACTCTCTCTCTCTCTTCTCTCTTTCATGTTCTGAAAGAAGAAGAAGAAAAAAATACTCTCTCCCCTCTCCCCCTCTCTCCTCTCCGAATTCTCGTTTCACTGCTGCTGCCCCGTTTTCCTCCTCGCCCTCTCCGCCCGCGCCACGTCGTGTGCCACCAGCGCCGTGAGCCTCGCCCCGGCCGCCGCGAGAGCAGCGGCAGGGATCAGGGCCGTCCCTTTCTCGAGGCAGCGGCACACCGAGAGGATCCCGGCCGACGACGCGTCGAGCCAGTCCGCGGGCAGCCCTGGCGCCGGCACCCACGGCAGCCTCGAGAGGTCTTCGCCGTCGTCGTCCGCGGCCGCTGCGTCTCTGCTGCCGTCCTCCCCGCCGCCGCCTCCGCCGCCGCTCGCGGAGGGAGGGGCGTCGCCGTCGTCGTCGCCGGCGGCGGCGGCGGAGGAGGGCAGGGAGGAGGGCACCGGGGAGAGGAGGAGGGGCCGCTCGCCGCCGCCGCCGTTGGGCCGGCCGCCCGCGCCTGCGCCCGCGCCAGCGCCGCTCCTCTTGGCCCGCTTCGGCGCGAGCCAGCCGAGCAGCGCCCTCCCGCTCGCGGCCTCGAGCTGCCTGACGGTCCCGACCCAGCACGCCTGCGAGTTGCCCCTGGTCGGGTCCCCGGACCAACGGGAGGAGGAGGGTGCCGGAGAGGGAGGGGCGGGGACGGCGGCGGCAGAGGCGGCAGAGGCCGAGGGCAGAGAGGCAGCAGCAGCTCCGTCGCCGCTGCCGCCGCCGCCGCCCCTCGCCGTCGCCGCCGCCCCTTCTCGCTGCTGCTGCGGCGCCACCCTCAGCACGGACAGGTCGTCAGGGATTTCCGCCGCGACGATGACGACATCGCCCACGGAGGCGATCGCGGGAGGGGGCGGCGGCCGCGGCGGCGGCGGCGGCGAGGAGGAGGGCGCGGGCCGCCCGCGGTCGTCCCTGTCGAGCAGCGCCCGCTCGAGCGCGCCGGAGCGGTTGCCCCTCGGATTCACGAACGGCAGCAGCACCTTGTCGGCGGTGGCGGCCCAGGCGTCGGGGTCCCAGCGGGCCGCGTCCGCCGCGGCGCAAGCGGCGCGCTCGGCTTCCTCGCGGGCCAGGGCGGCAGACTCGGCGCGCACGGCGGCGAGGCAGGGCGGGGCGAGGCTGGACGATGGAGGAGGAGGAGCGGCGTCATCTTTTCTTCCTTGAAAGGCGATCGTCGCAGTCGCAGTCGCTGCTTGCGAGGACGGGGTCGTCTCCATCGCAGTTGGCGCGGCAGCTGGCGCCGTTTTTTCTGACCCGCGCGTTTCAGCGCGGTCTTTCTCGTCCATAGAAGGGTGAGACTGGGCGCTTGAGAGAGAGAGAGGATAGAGAGAGGAGGGAGAGCTTGCAGAAGATGATGCCTTTTTTTTTTCAGAGTCGAAAATGATTTTTTTTTCGGTTTCGAAATTTTCTTTCTCTCTATTTTTCTTTATTTACAGGGGACCTGGGGGACTGGAAATGATTGTGTCTGAATTTATTTCGTCTGCAGAGCGAATGTGCTGCTGCTGAGATCGAGAGGGGACGGGGGGACAAGGAAACGCGGGGTGAGCCCAGGATGGAATGCCCAGGAAAAGTAAAAAAGGGGGGGGAAGGTTGGGGGAAACCCCGAAGTCGAATTATTTGAATATTTCTTCACCAGCCGCTCCCGACCCTGATCATGACGCGCCCGGAGGAGGAGGAGGAGGCCAGGAGAGGCTGCTCCCTGCGCGCTGAGCGGCCGCTGGCGAGGGCGAAGACGTCGAACGGGCAGGACGCGGGGGCGGGGAGCTGTTTTTGGGGTTGAGAGGTTTGGGTTGAAAAAGAGAAAGAGGAGTCAGCGGGGCTTTTTTCTCTCGGTTTTCGGTCATGGGCTCAGACGACGTCGCCGGCGATTTTCGTGGCGCCGCCGTCCTTCCAAAATGGCCCAATTTTGATTCCCGACACTTGCAGGTGGTTCAAGAGAAAATACATCGACGCTCACCTCGGCGAATGCAACGAGACCCGGGTCGAGCAGGTTGCCGCAGGAGTCGACAGCAGGGATGTTTCTTTGCGAGGCGGAGACCGCCATCGTTGTCGTCGTTGCGGCGGCTGCCCTCGGCCTCGGCGGGAGGCGCAGCCTGGCCACTGGCTCGGGGCCTATTGTTCCATGGTTGATTTCCTCTCGCGCCTCGTGGCTCGGGCTCTCCGGAGGGGTCTCTGAGAGGGGGTCGTTGGGAATCACGTTTTTTTTGTCAAGGGTGAGTTTGAAAGGTTTTCTGGCATGAACCAAACGTTTCTTTCTTCGACGCCGAAGCGGAGACTGCGCTCCTCGGCCTCTTCATTGTCTCTTGCTTCCCGCACGTGAGGAGAGAGAGAGAGGCGAAAGGACAGAACAGAGAGGCTCCTACCGTAGATTGGGTTCCCCATGAGCGGCTCGAGACCAGGCTAACACAGGCGGAAGGGATTGAATAAAAAAAACGAAGAAGCGAGACCGAGCGAGAAACGGAAAAAGTGAGCCGTTTCGATCGCACTTTTTTCTCTCTTCCCAAAAAAAACCGCGGAGGCGGCCGGTCCCTTTCGCCCTTTTCGGTCCGAGGGACCGCTCACGCGGCGCGGAGCAAAGTTTCATATATCTCTCGACCGATCTCCGCCGCGAGCGCCCCTGCCGAAGGAAGCACGGAGCCTCCGTCCTCGGCTGCCGCCGCTTCCTTCGCCCTTCGGGACCGCTTCTTCCGCTCCCTGCTCTCCTCCTTCCCCTTCCGCTGCTGCTGCTGCTGCTGCTGCGCCGGCGGCGGCCCCTCGACGACGGAGCACTTCCCTCGCTTCAGCGCCTCGAGTGACTCGCACCGAACGATCACGGCGCTGAGGACCTGGACCCGCTTGCCGTTTGAGGAGGCGAGCGGGGGCGCGGCGCTGAAGGCGGCGTCGATGATGCCGCTGCCGACGTTCTTTGCCGCTGCCGCCGCCGCCGCTGCCGCCGCCGCCGCCGCCGTCGCCGTCGCCGCCTCCCCCTCCTTCGTTTTCATCAAAGCCGGATAGAGCGAGAGGGAGCACGAGCCGGCGAACAGGGCGGCGGGGGTCGTCCTCTCGGGGAGGAGCAGCGGTTCTTGAAAGAACCACGAGGTTTGTACGCCGGGCACGCAGCTGACGAGGCCGCCGAAGAGAGCGGTCGAGGTTTCGTTGCTCCCTGCCGCCCCCCCGCCCGCCCGGCAGCTGTCCCCGCCGATCCTCGCGACCAGGCGGGGCAGCGCCAGGGTCGCCGGCATGCGCTTGGCCGGAAGGAAGCGATCGGGCTCGCAGAAGACCCTGAGCTCTTCGGGGCCCAGTGTTTTCGCTTCGCCGCCGCCGGCGAAGAGAGACGAGAGCAAGGAAGAGAGGTCGGCGGCGCTCGCGGCGAGGCGCGCGTCGAAAAAGGAAGAGGGAGAAGCGGCAGAAGAAGAGTCTGCTCCTCCTCCGTTCCCCACGGAAGAGGAGGAGGAGTCTTCCACCTCCGCAGCCGAGAGGCGAAGGAGTCCCGAGCAGGAGAGGACAATTGATGTAAGCATAGCGAGAGGAAGAAGGCGAGAAGCTCTCATTTTTTCTGGGGCGAGAAAGAAAAACAAAAAAAACACGAGAGTGGAGAGAGAACGAGGCGAGCGAGCAGCATGCACTTTTTCCCCCTTTCCAATCGCATCGTTTTTCGAGGAAAACGACAAATGATCCCTCCGACCGCGCCGTCTGCGGCCAGCGACGACGACGGCGGTGGCCGCTCCCTCTCCGTTGCGACGTCCCGCGCCGGTCTGGGCTCAGACGGTGGGCGCGGCGGGACGGCGCCGCCGTCGGTCGACGGAGTCGTCATAGATCGTTTTGATGGCGAAGATGGGAAGCAGGCTTCGACGACCCATCGCCGGCCCTCCTCGGTGCCTCCGCTCCCGCTGGGGAAGCCCGAAGTCGCTCCCTCTTCTTCTGCGTCTCCTCCCGCGGCGGGCTCCCGGAGAAAGAATTCGTTCATGGCCAAGCTCATGGCGTCCTGGCAGTTTGCGCAGCGCAAGAGGCTGCGCAGGCAAGGTAAAAAGAGAGAGGTTTTGAGAGGAAGAGGTTTCGTTTTTGTTTCTCTCTCTCAAACCCGCTCTCTCTTTCCCTTGCTTGGTCTTCTCTTTTCCTCCTCACGCCCCGCTTCCCTCTCTCTCTCCACTCCAAAAATTCACACAAAAAACGACAACATCAGACGCGCTCGACTTTCTGGGATACGCAATCCTGGGGCTGCTCTCCTACGCGAGTGAGTTTTTCGGTTGTCTCTTTCTCACTTCGGTTGTCTCGTTCGACGACGCCCCCTTCCAAATGACGACGGCGTCTCACTTCTTGTTCTTCTTCCTCTTCTTCTCTCTTCCTCCTCTCTCCCGCCCTTTCCCCCCCTCCCACTCCGCT
>Ga0315273_10005539_pt1 | contig 15626 bp, 6 predicted proteins | sample YL17G02_0_MG_FD_205753 | JGI IMG/M metagenome (GOLD analysis project Ga0315273, IMG submission 205753) | Sediment microbial communities from Yellowstone Lake, YNP, Wyoming, USA - YL17G02_0 | ecosystem: Environmental > Aquatic > Freshwater > Lake > Sediment | place: USA: Wyoming | collected...
GCGGCCGTTCCGGCGCCGGCCACCTCCACCTCGCCGGTAACCTCCTCCGGGTCCGACTTGAGATCGAACTTGTAGTAAAGGAATTGCTTCTCCATTTTTCCCGCCTCGATCGCCTTCCAATCCTCGTCCTCTTCCCGCGGGGACGGCGGGCGCAGAACCATCCGGAGCTTCAGCTCCTCCACCAGCGCCTTTTCCCCCTGCTCGGTAAGCAGGGTCTTGTCAAAAAGGATCGTCTCGCCGATCAGGCTGACCTTCGCCCGCAGCTCACCCTCGCCCTCGAACTCGATCATGTTGGTCTTTCCGGCCGGCTTCACCACGGTGAAATCGTGGCTCTCGAAGAACGGAGGAGTCATCTTGGGAAGGACCAGCGCCATGATACCGCCCTCGTCTATCTCGATCTTCCCGCTGGCCGAAATACTATCCCCCGCCTTCTCCACCAGCAGGGCGCTTCCCTCGCTTACGCGGATGTCGAATCCCACGGAGAAATCCCGGAACATGCCCGTAACGCCGCCCGTGGACAGGTACTGCCGGTATATCTTTTTCCGCTCCTCCTTCCCGGTCTTCATGGCCTTGACGATGTTTTCCAGGCCCTTTTCGCTCCATGTCCGGGGACGGTACCTAACGTTCTTGCCGAAGGCAATCCGTCCCTGGAAATTAAGATTTTTCGCGGCCCATGAAGGCGGATTGACCTCTTCCTGGGTAACGACCGGCCCGGCCACCTCCGGGCCGGATGGAGTTCCGGGCTTCTCCTTTTCCCCGGGCGCCTCATCGCTGGCCTCGGCGCCGGCATACATGATGACCCCGTCGGACAGGGTCAGCTCCGCCGGCTTCCCTTCCTCTCTTCCCGTCACGAGCACCGGGCTTTCTTCTCCGGCTTTCATGAGGCGCGCGGCCAGCCGGACCCGGATATCGGTCATTCCGGCGATCAGCAACGGCAGGCCCTCCAAATCCCGCTCCCTGCCGGACTCGGCCTCCGTCCAGGTCGCCACGTCCGCCGTGGCGATCTTCCATCCAGCCATGGCCAGCCGCCCGTCCATCGCCTGCCGTTGCCGGGCGAGGCAGACCTCCGCCCGGGCGACCCCCTCGCTATCCAGCACCCGGGAGTCGAACCGCCACCTGGTTATCGGCGCGCCGAATACCTTCTGGTGCAGAACGAGCGTCCGGCCCTCCCCGGCCAGCGTCCAGCTCCACACCGGGTACGCGGCGGTTCCTCCCACATCCAGCACCGCGGTCACCTCCCCGTCGACATCCTTGACCAGGTCCAGACGCTTCAAAATCGCCATCGAGCCATGGACGCAATCAAAGTGGAACTTCATATCCCGCTGGCCCGTGGCGGAAAAGGCACCCACCGGGATGGTGCCGTAAGCCGTGACCCGCGTGTTCTCCGAAAGCCAGGTCAATTCCATGGGCGAGGACGCGGGAACCTTCAGGTCCCCGTTCTCGTAGACGAACTTCGGGATCCGGATCTGGTCTCCAATCACGACCTTGCCGAACCTGACGCCGGAAGCGAACGCCTCGACGGTCACGACGGGATCGGAGACGGGGCCCTCCAGCAGGATTTTCCCGCTGGCCCGTCCCTCGAAATCCTTCGGGGGCGATACGCCGGCCAGCGCCATGATCACCGGCAGGCGCTCCTGGACGTTGACCCGCCAGCCCGAGAACCGGGTGTCGTCGTCAAACACGATGTCGCCGTTGGCGACGACGCTCCGGTTCTCCGTCTTCGCATCGAGAGACACCCGCGATCCCTCAAACCGGGCGGTTACCGCAAGGTGTCCTACGGGCACTCCCTTCGCCTTGACCGCGGCCACCCGGGCCTTGGCGTCCCCTGCGAGCGCGTTCAGGGGCCCGGCCATGCTGGCGGAGAGCTCGGCCGTGCCCGCGAACCATCCGTTCTTCCCGAGCGGGGACTGCGCCACGTCGAAGTCGGAGCCCTTGACGACCAGGTTCAATTCCGGCACGCGCTTGTCAAGACGGCTCAATTGCCCGCCGCCCGAAAAATTACCCCCCCAAAGACGGACGGTAAAGTTCGTGAGCCGTACCGCTTGTATCGTGTATTCCGCCTCCGCCACCAGGCTTTCCCCCCGCACGCCCGGGAGTCCGAAGACCGGGGAGGTCAGTTTCCCGCTGAACACCGGCACGCGACCGGTTCCGGTCGCCGAAAACTCGAAATTAAGCAGTCCCGCCAGGTCCTCCGGCAGGCCGGGGGACAGGGACCGGACGGCCTGGATCGGCACCTTGTCCAGGCGGCCCTTCAATTTGAGCTTTCCCTGTCCCAGGTTGTCGATGCTGCCGGCCGCATCCAGCGCTCCGGATAAAACTTTCGCATTCAGATGATCAAGGACGATCCGCCGTTCGTCCAGGGTGCCGACGGAATACATGTCCGAGATCAGGGAGGAACCGTTGAGCGCCAGGCTTCCCTCCTCGATCTCCAGCGATCCTCGCCCCGAACTCTTGTCATAAAGCTCATCGAAGGTCATGAACCCGCCCTTGACCTCGAGTTTCGCCTTGAGTCTTCCTCCCACGCGCACGGGCAGGGAAGGATCCATCAGCCGGGCCAGGTCGCTCATCTGTCCCAGGTTCAACCCCTCGAGGGAAAGCGTTCCGTCGTAATACCGCAGGCCCAGGTGCACCCGGCCCTCGGCCATGATCGCGGCGTCCGGCATGATCGCGAATCGAACCAGCCCCTGAACCAGGGGCAGGTCGCGCAGGTCAAGGTTGCCGCCGAACTTCTTTATTTCGAGGACGGGCGCGCCGCGCCTGGTCAGCACGATGATCCCGTCCTTTACCATCGTGTATGTCTTCGGCATGGGCGGCAGGCTGGAGGGGGCCGGCGGCGGTTCCGCCCCGCCCGTTTTTTTCGCCGGCGCCGCGGGAAACAGCTCCTCCATGGCCAGCTCGATCCGCGGCCCGATCAGCTCGATGCGCTTGATCGCCCTGGTCCACTCCTTGGGCCTCAGGATCAGCCGCCTGAGATCATATTTCACCACCAGCTTCTTGACGGATACCGCGGAACCTTCCTTCACATTGCGACCCTTGGCAACCACAAGGTTCGAGACCGAGAAATACGAGACAAGGTTGGTGTCCACTCCCGAGAAGGCCACGTCCCGGTCCAGGGCCGTGGTAAGCTGAGTGCGCAGGACGTTGGGCAGGACCGTACTGACCAGCCAGCCGCGCACCAGCCAGGCCGCGAGCCCGAAGGCCGCGACGGTCGCCAGCAGGATTACGCGGAGCCGGGATCCGAGGATGTTCCCCATTTTATGTACCAAACAATTCTATCAGGACCCCCGAAAGGTCCATGGGCCGCGGAACATCCCGTAGGGGCGGGCCTATGTGCCCGCCCGATGTGGATACGGGCGTACACGTGGCGAGCGAAGCTCGCCTTTCGCCAAAGCCGGTGCCGACCTTGGCGATGACGGCTTTGGCGCCCAGGTGCGCCCGTACAGGGAAACGGAATCGCCTACCGGGGCGGATTGCGGTCCAGGTCCGCCAGATTCCGGCGCGCCGGCAGGAAATCAGGATCCAGTTCGAGGGCGCGGGTGAACGCGCGCCCGGCCTGCCTAAGTTTCCCGCTTTCCCAGAGGAAATAACCCAGCACGTTCCAGGTGCCCGGCGTTTCGAGCCCGGTCGCGATCGCGGCGCGGCATCGCCGCACCGGCTTCCCCGCATCCGCCGGATGGGCCGTCTCCGCGAGCGCGGACTGCAGCAGGGAAACGCCGAAATCGCCCATGATCCGCCGTTGAACGGCGAGTACCCCGCGATCCGCCTCCCCCTTGAGCAGCGCGCCCTCCACCAGCAGGAACCGCTCCGCTCCCGGAAGCCACGGGTGCGGCACGCGCGGTCCCGGCCGGCCGAGCACCGTCACCGTGTACCAGGCGCCGGTCGAGTTCCAGGCACCGGGCGGTAACGCCGGCCGGATCCAGCGCCGCCACAGGTCCGCGTAAGCCTTCCACCATTCCTCGCTTCTGTCGTAACCAGCCCAGCACGGACCGCGATGATAGGCCCCGATCGGGTTGTACAGAATCCACCGTATCCCGGACTGCCGGAGACCGACCCGCATCCGGGCGGCGTCGGCAACCGGCCCTGTCGCGGCAAGGAAGGCCGGATAACCGGTTTCGTTATTCGCGAACACGGGCCGGGAAAGACCGAAACCGTGTCCCAGTCCGATCACGAGGACCCGGTCCCGTCTGCCGGGATCGGCCGGCAGCGTGTTGAGCCGCTCCACCGCCTCCCGGTATTTCCCCAGCGTGACCGCCCGGTATTCTTCCCGGTCAAGGCCCCCGGACAGGACCCGTTCGGCCGGGGCCCCGGGCCGCCGGAAGAGCGCCACGAAGGTGGCACTCTCCGCCAGCAAAAGGAGCGACAGCATGGCCGCAAGCGTACGGGTCGCAGCCCGGGCCGGGATCGCGGCCAGGAAGGCCGCCAGCGCGCATACCGCGCCTGGAAGCAGATACCGCCCGAATTTCGGGGCCGGCCACAACCACGCCACGGCGAACAGCCCCCCGGCAAGGGCAAACTTGCGGGCTGCCAAGGGCGTTGCGCGCGCCAGGACGATCAGGGGCAGAAGGTAGACCAGAGCCGCGTACGGGGAGAACCACTCCGTCCTGGCTCCAGCCCAGAAGGCGAGCGCGTAACTCATGACCGCCCCGGCGGTAGTCTCCCAGGCCATTCTGATTCCGGCGTTCGGCATCGAACCCCAGAGCACCCGGTCGTTCCATCCAGTCCAGTTGAGGGACGGGATCAGCCGGTCCAGCAACGGGTAGACCGGGTTTCCCGTGTCGTACCAGTTTCTGACCAGCCACGGCAGGCAGGCAACTAGAGCGATCCCCCCCGCCGCGGCGCCGGACCGGAAGATGCCGGCCGGACGCGCCCCGCCGGAGCCCGTGGCGCCCGCGGCGAGCGGAGCTCGCTGTTCGCCAAAGTCGTCAGCGACTTTGGCGCAGCCGTCAGCGGCTTTGCCCCCGGCACCGATGGCTTTGTTGGCACCGGCGACGAGAAGCGCAACGGCCAGCCCGCACCCCTGATACTTGGTGAACGCGGCCAGCGCGGCCGCCAGTCCCAATCCGAGCGCCGACCCGCGCGCCAGCGCCAGAAGTCCGGCCGTGGTCGCGAGCACCAACCCGTTGTCCGGATGGCCCTCGGCGGCCTGATTCAGGATCCAGCCGCAGGAGAACAGGAGCCAGCCTCCGAGGGAAGCCAGCGGACTGCCGGCAAGCGCCAACGCCCGGACGAAGACGAGGGAGGAAACCGCCAGGAGCAGCAGATGGAAAGCCGGGATGGCGCCGATAAGGCCGGTCAGCGTGAACGGGACCGCCAGACGTTCGAACCCGAGCGGCATGCTCACCAAGAAGTTGCCCGGAAATCCGGTAATCCGGTGTGTTTCCGCCCAGGCGACCGGAAGCCCGAGATGATACTCGAGGATGTCCACGTTCACCGGGGGCAGGAGCGGAGCTGAGACGATCCACGGTAGAACCGGAAGCAAGAAGAGACCCAGCAAAGCCGGTCTTGCGTTAACCTTGGCAAAGCCCATGGACAGCTTCAACGGGCCAGGCGCCGCGGGAGATTCAGCCTGGTGGCCCATCAGAACCGGCAGCGAACACAGGAGCGCCAACAGACCGGCGGCGCCGATGACGGGCAGGCGCAGGAGTCCGGCCAACCCGAACCCCATGATTGCCAGCGATCCCGCCAGCAGTCCGCAAGCCAGTGCATTCATGCGTCCGCGCTCCGCGCGGGACAACCAGCGCAGGACTCCAGTGCCCGCCGTCCACAGCAGGACCAGCATCGCCCCCGCCGCAATGAAATCGCGCGCGACGAGAAGCATATTCCCCAGAAAGGCCGGCGTGGAAAATCCGGTAAAGTCGGGACGGACGGAAAATCCGTCCCGCACCAAGGGGTTGGCCGCGTGCGCCAGAGCCAGAAGCACCATTCCCGCCCAGGCTGGAATCATCGGACGGCTTCCCCGGCCGTCAGGACTTTCACCCGGCGCCCGTAAATCCCGGCCTCCACGGTCAGGCCCTTGGCCCGGCACGCCTTCGCCAGCGCGTCAAAAAGCCACGGGGTGGCCAGTCCGCGTCCCTCGGCCTCCCTCCCCGCGCGGATCACCGCGGTCACGTCGCGCCTGTCGCCAGCGAAGCTGGCGTTGCGCAACCATGGCGACCGCAGGTCGCCCCGGTTGCGCATGGTTCCCAGCCCGGCCAGCATCCGTTGATACCACGATATCCCGAAGTCCCCGATCAGCCTGTCCCGCCTCGCCTCGGCCGCAAGATCGGCGTGCCCCCGGATCAACTCCGCGTCCTCGGACAGGAGCGCCTCCGCACCGGGAAGCCAGGGACGGAGGGAGGGGGGCGATCCGGCTTCCCCGATCTCGTATACGTACCATCCGCCGGTCCAGTCAAACGACTCCGGGGCCCGGACCAGGCGAGCGTGCCGTCGCCAGAATTCCGCCCAGACGGAGTACCACGCGTCCGGAAGTTTCAGCCCCGATTGAAGGCCGCGACGGTGACAGGCCCGGATCGGGTTATACAAAACCATCCGGACTCCGGCCTGACGGAACCGGGCCCGCACACGGCCGGGATCCCGGGCGTCGGCCCCGGCGACCAGGAACCAGGCCGGCGGCGACGTGTCATCGTTGGACACCCATGGCCTTGACAGTCCGTGCCCGTCGGACTGGCCTATGACCAGGATCCGACCGCCCCCCGGCCGGGCGTTCAGCCAGTCCCGTACGTCCTCGTATGAACCGATCCGGGCACGGGCGTATTCACGGGCGCCCAGCGCCCCGGTAAGCACCCGGAACGGCGCGGCAGGGACGGACTCCATCCGGGAGACGAACGAGAGCCCGCCCAGCAGGACGAACGCCAGAAGGGACCGCCGGAACCATGCCGCGGCGGTCCCGGAACCTGCCGCCGTCGCCAGCGAAGCCGGCGATGCGGCCATCAGGAAAGCGCCCAGCGCGGGAACCAACCCGGGCAGAAGGTACCGGCCCACCTTGGGCTCGGGAACCAGCCAGACCAGGGCAAAGAGCAGGGAAACGAGGGCGAGCCGGCGGGCCGGTGCGGAGAAGGCCCGGCCCAGCAGGACCGTCGGCATGACGATCAGCAGGCAGGCGTACGGCGAAACCCAGACCGTTTTTATCCCCCGCCACACGATGGTCGGCAGCTGAACCGCCAGGTCCTCGGGGAAATACCGGTCCATGGTCACCGAGGCGTCCCGCATCACGGCCCACAGCGCCTCAGAATTCCACTTCTGCCAGTTGAGCGAAGGGAATATCCCCGCCCCGAACGGATATACCGGGTTCCCGGTCTCGAACAGATTCTTGAGCATCCATGGCAGATTTAAGACGAGGCATATCGTCGCGGCAAGCGAAGCTTGCCGAACGCCAAAGCCGTCAACGGCTTTGGCGCCGGCAACCGCCGGACCGCGGACGGCGAAGCGCATCCCCCGCCCCTTCCAGGCGCAAGCGGCGAGAAGCGCCGCCGCCAGCACCGCGCCGGTGTATTTATCCGAAACGGCCAGCGCGCACGCCAGCCCCAGCCCGACCACGCTTCCGCGGACAATCGCCAGGGTGCCCAACGCGGCCGCGAGCAGGAGCCCGGTATCAGGGTGCCCCCCCGCCGCCAGGTAGAGCGCCGAACCGCACCCGAACAACATCCAGCCTCCGGCGCCGGCGAGGCCGGCGTTTGGCGAGCTCCGCTCGCACCCGACGCCAGCAAGGCTCGAGCCTGGCGCTAACGCTTTCGCGAACGAGACGGCTGCAACGGCCAGGGCAATCAGGTGAAAACCGGGCGCGGCCCGGGGAATCCCGAATGGCATGAAATAGAACGGCATCCGCTCCAGCCCCAGCGGCAGGTTAAAAAATACGTTCCCGGGGGAAGCGAATATCCCGTGCTGGAGCCTCCACAGCTCCGGCAGTCCGGCATGGTAAGTCAGGATGTCAACGTCGGTCGGTGGCAGGAGCGGTGACGCGATGATCCAGGGCAAAGCCGGTAGCAGAAAAAGGGCGGGCCACGCCCGGCGCAGGGAAATCCCGTCCGCCGCCCGCCACGCCCCCCAGGCGTATGCCAGGCCGCCGGGCAGGCAGGCGACGACGGCCAAGGCCACGATCCCCGGATAAAGGAGGCCGGTGAGTCCGGCCCCGAGGACGAAGAGGGAAGACAGGAGGATCCCGGCCGCCAGGTCGAAACCGATCCCGCGCCCGGCAAACGATTCCGTCGTAGGGGCGTACCTATGTGTACGCCCTCCTCTCCCCATGGCGACCGCCCCCGCCCACGCCGGGCCGATCGCGCAGATCCCGGCCGCGACGAAGAGCAACCCCGCAATACCCATATTGGCCGCAAGCATGCCCGGCATAATCCCGGAAAAATCGGGCCGTAAAACCAGCACCCTTAACACCCAGGGATTGTTCAGGTGGGCCAGGGCAAGCAGGCAAAGGCCGGAAGCCGCAACGGGATTCATCAGGAAGATTATCGCAGGCTTGCCAGGCGCAACGCGTGCGACCCTGCGGTCACCCGTTGCGCCCGCGATGCGCCTCGCATCGCCCGGGGCCCGTTACCAGCCTTCGATGACCTTGGCGGCGATGTCCGAAGCCAGATCCCGGAGCATCCGGCGCTGGGCGTCCTGCTCCGTCTCGACCGGAAGACCGTTGGCCGGAACCACTACAAAGCTAGCGTATCGCTCCAGCTTCCGGGTAGTCCCGCCCCGGGTGGCGGTGGACGCCGGACCCTTCTCCTGCCACAGCACCTGGTTGCTCTTGAGATCGGTCAGGCTCAGGTCCACGACGACCCGCAGGCGGTATTCCTGCACCACGTTGTTCGAGTCGAACCGGGCCGGTTGCTTGGTGTATTCCACCACGGCCCCGTCCAGGAATCCATCCGCGCCCTCCTTCCCGTCCTTGATGCCGACCCGCCCGTCCATCCGGAAGGCCATGCGCAGCTCCTCGAGCAGGACCGAGGACAGGAGCGGCTCCGCGGTCTGATTGGCGAATTCGGCCACCGCGATGGTGCGGACGGAGGCGGGAAGCGTGCGCTTCACCGTCTGGTCGCACCCGGCAAAGAGCAGGGAAACCAGGGCCAGCGGCACTACCGCGCGGATCGCCTTAATCCGTTCCATCGCCAATATCATATTACGATATTCACCAGCTTGTCGGGGACGACGATGACCCGGCGAACCGGCCTGCCGGAGATGAATTTCACGACCTTTTCGTCGGCCAGGGCGAGTTTCTCCAGCTCTTCCTTCCCGCCTCCCCGGACGGTCTTAAGCGTGGCCCGTACCTTCCCGTTGACCTGGACCACGATTTCCACGCCGTCCTCGGCCACCGCCTTAGCGATGTATTCCGGCCAGCCCGCAGCGAAGACCGAAGGCTTTTCTCCGGACCGTTCCCACCTCTCCTCGGCCAGGTGCGGGGCGAACGGCGCCAGCAGGAGGACAAGCCGCTTGAGCGCCCACGACCGCTCCGCGGGAGAGGCCGTCCCGACGCCGGCCTCGGAAAGGAAATTCACGTATTCCATCAGGGCGCTGACCGCCGTGTTGAAGTGGAACCCCTCACCCGTGTCCTGCGCCACCCGCATCACGGCCTCATGCCCCCGCCGCCGGATCACGCGGCCGGCGTCGGTAGTCGGGACAAGATCGGCGGCGGAATAAGGGTTGGCCTTGAGGTCCGCCGCGGCGGCATCCAGCAGGCGCTCCGCACGCCTCAGGAACCGGGCGATCCCCTCTATGCCGGTGTCGGTCCACTCCATGTCCTTCTCGGGCGGAGCCGCGAACATGACGTACATCCGGACCGTGTCGCATCCGTACCGGGAGATGATCTCATCGGGCGTGACCGTGTTCCCCTTGGATTTCGACATCGCCACGCCGTCTTTGAGCACCATGCCGTGGGTAAACAGGGTCGTGAACGGCTCGGGGTCCCGGGCCACCTTGAGGTCGAACAGCACCTTCTGGAAGAACCGCGAGTAGAGCAGATGCAGGATCGCGTGCTCAATCCCCCCGACATACTCGTCAACCGGCATCCAGTGGTCGGACGCGCCGCGGTCGAACGGCACTGCGTCCGCCCGGGGGGAGCAGTACCGGAGGAAGTACCAGGACGAGTCCATGAAGGTGTCCATGGTGTCGGTCTCGCGCCGGGCGGGCCCGCCGCACTTCGGGCACCTGGCCTCGACGAACTCCTTCACCCTCAGCAGCGGCGAGAGCGCGCCCGGCGAGAAGTCCACGTCCGTCGGCAGGACGACCGGCAGGTCGCGTTCGGGCACCGGCACATACCCGCACTTTTCGCACCTGATCATCGGGATCGGCACGCCCCAGTATCGCTGGCGCGAGATCAGCCAGTCCCGGAGCCGGTAGTTGACTGTTGGCCCGCCCTTCCCCTCCCTGGCGAGGCCGGCCACGATCGCCTGCATGGCCTTGGCGTTGGGCATCCCGTCGTATACCCCTGAGTTGACCTGGGTCCCGTCTTCGACATACGCCTCGGTCATGGTTGCCCCATCCAGCCTGATTCCCGGAGGCGTGATGACCGCCCGGACCGGAAGGCCCTTCTTCCGGGCGAACTCGAAGTCGCGCTGGTCGTGGGCCGGCACCCCCATCACGATCCCGGTGCCGTACTCGGCCAGCACGTAGTCGGCGACGAACAGCGGGACCGACTCCCCGTTCACCGGGTTGACCGCGAACCGGCCGGATGGGACCCCGGTCTTCTCCCGTTCCGTCCCGGTCCGTTCGATCTCGGACAGCTTCAGCGCTTTCTCCACGTAGGCGCTGACTTCCTCCTGCTCCGGGCGGTCCCGGATGAGCTCAAAAACCAGCGGGTGCTCGGGCGCGATGACCATGAAGGTCACGCCGAACAGGGTGTCGGGCCGGGTGGTGTAGACGGGCAGTTCGGCGCCGGAGTCCCGCTCCTTGAACACGACCCGGGCGCCCTCACTCCTCCCGATCCAGTTTTCCTGCATGACCTTGACCCGGTCGGGCCACCCCTTCAGCAGCTTTAGGTCCTCCAGGAGGCGGTCGGCGTAGGCCGTTATCCTGATGAACCACTGCTCCAGCTCCTTCTTGGTCACCGGGGACGAGCAGCGCCAGCATTTCCCGTCCTCGACCTGCTCGTTGGCCAGGACGGTCTCGCACTTGGGGCACCAGTTCTGCCGGCCCTTCTTGCGGTAGGCCAGCCCCCGTTCGTGCATCTTCAGGAATATCCACTGGGTCCAGCGATAGTAGGCTGGATCGTCGGTGGACAACTCCCGGCTCCAGTCGTACGAGATCCCGAGGTCGGTCAGCTGGCGCTTCATCACGGCGATATTCCTCTTGTTGGAGAGGGTCGGGTGCATACCGGCCTTGATCGCCGCGTTTTCGGCGGGCATCCCGAAGGCGTCCCAGCCCATGGGGTTGAGGACGTTGAATCCCTTCATCCGGCGCGAACGCGCCAGCACGTCCCCGATTATGTAGGTCCGGGTGTGCCCCATGTGCAGGGTCTCCCCCGAGGGATAGGGGAACATGTTCAGGACGTAGGATTTCGGCCTGCAGTCGTGATCCTCCGCCCGGAAAGTCCCGTGCTCAGCCCAGTATTTCTGCCATTTGCGGTCAAACGCCCGGTACCCGTGCTCCTCCACGGCTCACTTCTTTCCCTTGGTTCCGGAGCGCATGAGCTTGTAGGACACGGAGTCGGCCAGCGCCTGCCAGGACGCCTCGATTATGTTCTCCGAGACGCCCACGGTGGACCAGGTATCGCGCCCGTCGGTCGACTCGATCGTGACCCGGACCTTGGCCGCGGTCGAGGCTTGCGGGTCGATCACCCGCACCTTGTAGTCCATGAGGTGCACGGACTTGAGCTCGGGGTAGAACCGGCCCAGGGCCTTGCGCAGGGCCCGGTCCAGCGCGTTGACCGGGCCGTCGCCCTCGGCGACCGTATGCTCGACGGCGTCGCCCACCCGGACCTTCAGCGTGGCCTCGGATACGGTCGCCCCGCTTTCCCGCTTGTTCACCGAGACGCGGAAATCCACGAGGACGAAGGGCTCCCGGTAGCCATGCGCGATCCGCCTGACCAGGAGCTCAAAGGACGCCTCCGCGCCCTCGTAGTGGTATCCCTCGGCCTCCTTGCGCTTGAGCTCCCCCAGTATGGCCCGACCCTGTGCGTCATCCGAATCCAGCTTCAGCCCATATCCCTCGGCCTTCAACTTCACCGTGGCCAGCCCGGCCTGGTCCGAGACCAGTATCCGGCGCCGGTTGCCGGTCGCCGCGGGGTCGGCGTGCTCGTAGGCCCTGGTGTTGCGCAGGACGGCGGAAACATGGACCCCGGCCTTGTGAGCGAACGCACTGGCGCCCACCCAGGGAGCCTCGTCCCGGGGAGGCCTGGTCGCCAGCTCGGACACCAGCATCGCCACGCTCCGCAGCTGCGCCAGCTGGGCGTCCGACACGCACCCGACGCCCATCTTAAGCCTCAGGTCGGGGATGACCGAGCACAGGTTCGCGTTCCCGCACCTCTCCCCCAGCCCGTTTATCGTCCCATGCACCATCGTAGCCCCGGCGGACACCGCCGCGAGCGAGTTGGCCACCGCGCACTCGGTGTCGTTGTGCGCGTGGATGCCGAACGGGACCCGGAATCGCGGCAACACGGCTTCCATGATTTCCCTGACCGTATGCGGCAGGCACCCGCCGTTGGTTTCGCACAGGACGATCATGTCCGCCCCGGCCTCCTCGGCCGCCTTCAGGGTCGCCACGGCATACTCCGGGTTGTTCTTGTACCCGTCGAAGAAGTGCTCGGCGTCATAGACGACCTCCCGGCGGTTCGCCTTCAGGAAGGCCACCGAGTCCCCCACCATCGCCAGGTTCTCCTCCAGGGTCGTGCGCAGGACGTCGGTCACGTGCAGGTCCCAGCTCTTGCCGAAGATCGCGATAGCCGGGGTCCGGGCCGCGACCAGCGCCTTGAGCCCCTCGTCGCGCGACGCCTTGACGCCTTTCCGGCGCGTGCTCCCGAAAGCCACCATCTTGGCCGACGAGAGCCTTAGTTTCCGCGCCTTGCGGAAGAACTCGACATCGCCGGGACGGGCGGGATGGGGCCATCCCCCCTCTATGTATTGGATACCGAGGCGGTCCAACCGGACCGTGATCGCCAGCTTGTCTTCCACCGAGAAAGTCACCCCCTCACCCTGCGCCCCGTCGCGCAGGGTCACGTCGTACAGGAGCACGCGCCCGGGTTTCATCTCGACTTCCCCCTTTTCCTCCGGCCTGCGCCCTTTCTCCCGCCCCCGATCTTCTCCGGCTCGACGAGGAACGGCTTCCCCGCCTCGACCGTGCGGGTGTCCAGCCGGAAGACGCGGTGCAGGGCCTTCACGGCGGTCTGCATCCGGGCCTTCTCGACGACTACCGATATCTTGATCTCCGAGGTTGAGATCATCTGGATGTTGACGCCCGATTGGGCGAGCGCCGAAAACATGGTGGCCGCCACCCCGGAGTGCGATAGCATCCCGACCCCGACGATCGAGACCTTGGCCACGTTCTCGTCGCTCCTGACGTCCTTGGCCCCCAGCTTATCGGCCGCGGTGCGCGCCGTCTCCATGGCCAGGGCCAGGTCGCTCCGGGGGACCGTGAATGATATCTTGGTGATCCCGCTCTCGCTGACATCCTGGATAATCATGTCCACGTTCAGGTCGGCCGAAGCGAGCGCGCGGAACAGGACGGCCGCGATCCCGGGCCGGTCCGGCACCCCGAGCACCGTCACCTTGGCCTGCTCCCGAGCGAAAGTTATTCCCCGAACCAGCGTCTTTTCCATTCCCGGCTCCTCCTCCACGATCATGGTTCCCTCGGACTCCTCGAACGACGACTTGACCACCAGCGGCACCCGGAACTTCTTGGCGTACTCCACCGACCGCGCGTTCAGCACCTGCGAACCCAGGCTGGCCATTTCCAGCATCTCGTCGTAGGTTATGACCGGCAGGACCCGCGCTTCGGGGACGATCCGGGGATCGGTGGTCATCACCCCCTTCACATCCTTCATGAGCTCGCAGGTGTCCGCCTTGAGCGCCGCCGCCAGCGCGACCGCGGTTAGGTCGGACGCCCCCCGTCCGAGGGTGGTGATCTCCTCCCCGGCGCTCTCACCCTGGAAGCCGGCTACGATCGCTATCTTACCCGCCGCCAGCGCCTTCCTGATCCGGTCCGCCTTGACGCGCACGATCCGCGCCCGGGTATGCCGGGAGTCGGTGATGATCCCGACCTGCGCCCCGGTAAACGACACCGCCTCCTCTCCCCTGGCCTTGATGGCTATCGCCAGGAGCGCGATAGCCTGCTGTTCGCCAGTGGCGAGCAGCATGTCCATCTCCCGCGGGTCCGGCTTCGGCGTGATCCGCCTGGCCAGCGCCCAGAGGTCGTCCGTGGTGTCGCCCATGGCCGACACGACGACAAGGAGGCGCGCCCCGCGCCTCTTGCGCGCGATGATCGCCCGCGCCACGGCTTTCATGCGCTCCGGCCCCGCGACGGACGTGCCCCCGTATTTCTGTACGATCAGCGGCATGGATTTCACCTTAGCACGTCCCGGGTCGCATGACCGCCCCGTATCAATACGCCCTTTGACAAGCCAAGGGTCAGCGCAGGATACCGGGTTAAGCCTTGCGGCCGAAGAGCTGGTCCAACAGGAGCCAGCCCTCCTCGATGACCGCGGATCCCGCCCCGGCGACCGCCTCGTCGTAGGCGGATTCCGGGGCGGCGGTCGGGACGGGTTCCGACGCGCTCTCGACCGGGGACGCTTTAGCCGCCGGTTGCTTCGCAACCATCGGACCGGAATTCCACAGTATGTACGGCACCGGATCATCCGTATGGCTCTTGACCGCAAGCGGGGTCGCGTGGTCGGGCGCGACCAGGATGGCCATGCCTCCCAGCTTGGGAGCGACCCGCAGCAGGTTGCCCACGATCTCCCGGTCGATGGCCTCGATCGCCTTTATCTTTTCGGAAGCCAGCCCCTGATGTCCGGCCTCGTCGGGTGCCTCCACGTGGACGAAGACGAAGTCGTTGGTCTTGAGCGCCTTCGCCGCCGCCTCGCCCTTTCCCTTGTAGTTGGTGTCGAAATAGCCGGTGGCCCCGGGAACTTTGATCACCTCGAGTCCGGCCATCACCCCGATCCCGCGAACCACATCGACCGCCGATATCACGGCGCCCGTCACTCCGTATTTATCCTTTATGGCTGGCGCCACGGGCGTCTTGCCCGGGCTCCAGAGCCAGATCATGTTGGCGGTTTTCAGCCCCTTTGCGCGCCGCGCCCGGTTGACCTCGTGCCCGTCGAGGAGTACCCGTGAATCCTCCATGAGCGAGAGAAGCCTGGCCTCGCCCCGTCCCTTGGGGACATGCGTGCGCCAGGGAGCGCCGACTATGTCATGGGGCGCCATGGTGCGCACGTCATCTGACCCCCCCCTCCAGATCATCAGGTGACGGTAGCTCACGCCGGAGTGGAACCTGATTTCCTCGCCTCCCAGCCTCTTGTCCAGCATCTGGATCAGCTGTCTTGCCTCCGGATCGGTTATATAACCCGCGCTGTAGTCCTCCATGACCTCGCCCTTGACCGTGACCAGGTTGCAGCGCCAGGCAACCTCGCTCTTGCGGAGCTCTATCCCGCGTCCCATCGCCTCCAGGGGGCCGCGACCGCTGAAGTACCGGGCGGGCTC
>Ga0315273_10005540_pt1 | contig 15626 bp, 19 predicted proteins | sample YL17G02_0_MG_FD_205753 | JGI IMG/M metagenome (GOLD analysis project Ga0315273, IMG submission 205753) | Sediment microbial communities from Yellowstone Lake, YNP, Wyoming, USA - YL17G02_0 | ecosystem: Environmental > Aquatic > Freshwater > Lake > Sediment | place: USA: Wyoming | collected...
GAAAGTATAATGCAAGGAGATTATCACATGGCAAGTAAATTGAGGGGGTCTTTGTTTGCATAGTTTTAAATATAAAAAAAAAGTGTTTTACACATAATGGAATCTGACAAAGACAGTTCTAAGGAAAATGAGAACAATATCCCTGAAATGAATCTTGGCAATAATTATTCTCCAAACAAGCCGATAGTGCCAAGCCAGAATGAGCTTCAGAAAGGCATGGAAAAAACAAAAAAGGAGCTGAATAAATTAAAATTATTCATACTCAAAAAATACCCATTTACACAAGCTATCGGGCTTTTGCCTCCCCAATCAGTCAAGCTCTTTATTGAAGAGGAAGTTGGAGAGAATATTCCGAAAGAAGAATTTGAAAAACTTCACAAGAAAATTCATTTGTTCATGATTGTTCCTGAAGAAAAATTAAAGGAAATTCCAAAGATTAGGGAAGAGATTGTAAAGCAAATTGAAAAGGAAAAGCATAATGTTTGGATTTACATAAAAACTCCTGTTGATGTATGGGAGCTTGGATTGGACAGCAAATTTGAACTTCTTAGCGCTATTGCCATGTCTTTTCCATTACAGGACTCAAAATTGCTCAGCGCATTAAGAGTTGCAGAAATTCACAAGACTCTTGTTCTCCAGAAGTTTGAAAGATATGTAGTCAGTTATGTTGTGGGTGGAAGCCTCATAACCGGCTCGGCAATCAAGACATCTGACCTTGATGTTTTCATAATCATAAACGATACTGACGTGAAAAGAATGCCCAGGCTGGAATTAAAGGAGAGATTAAGAGGAATTATCAACCAGTATATTTCAGAGGCTCATGCACTTGCAGGAGTCAAGGAAAATCTTATACATGTGCAAGTTTATCTTCTTACTGATTTCTGGGAATCTGTAAAAGATGCGCATCCTGTTATTTTCACATTCATCAGAGACGGAGTTCCTCTTTATGACAGGGGAACGTTCATGCCATGGAAAGTTCTTCTGAAAATGGGAAAGTTAAAACCATCACCAGAAGCAATCGATATGTTCATGTCTATGGGAGACAAGACAGTCAAGAGGGCAAAAGATGCTTTGCTTGATATTCTTGTCCAGGATATTTATTGGGGAATTATAACTCCAAGCCAGGCATTGCTTATGCTTTATGGTTTGCCACCTCCAACACCAAAACAGACTGTCCAGGAAATGAGGGAGATTTTTGTCGAAAAGGAAAAGATGCTTGAAGTAAAATATATCAATATTCTTGAAAAGATTGTCGAGAAATACAAGGAATTTGAGCATGAAAAGCTAAAGGAAATAAAGGGGACAGAGATTGATGAGATGATAAGAGGCACCGAAGATTACCTGAAAAGACTGAAAGAATTAAGAGAACAAATCGAACTTAGAACAGAGGAAAATACAATAGAGCAAATTTACAAGGATGTTTTCTCGCTTTTGAAAGGAATGTTTGGAAATAAATCGCAGGAAGCTCTTATAGATGATTTTGAAAGTCTTGTCAAGAAAGCAAAATTCTCTCCGCAGCATTTAAGAATTTTGAAAGATGTTGTCAATGCAAGGAATGAATTCAAGAAAGGAAAATCTGATGTTCACAAAGTTGACCAGGCAAGAAAGAATGCATCAATTCTCATCAACGATATAGTTGAGTATAACCAGCGAAATGATATAATTTCCAAGAAAGATTAATTATGAAATACTTATTTATTCTTGGAAGAAATATTGAATTATCTATTGAAGAAATAAAGTCTTTTTTCAGAAGAAATAATTTTCAGTTAGGAGAAATAAAATTGATTAATAATGGATTGCTAGTTGAAACTAATTCTGAAATAAAGGACAGCATTATTGAATCCCTTGGAGGGACAATTTCAATCGGAGAAGTTTTAATAGAGGGAAATGGGAAAAAAATGCTTGAGGAATTAGATAAAAAAAATCTTTACAATACCACTGGAAATAAATTAAATTATATTATCCATAATTTTGATGGAAATATTGATGAAATTTCTTCTTATCTGAAAAAAAGATTTAAAAATGATGAATTAAAAGCAACTGAAAAAAAGCCTACTGGCAATATCAAATTACAAAGCGGAGAAATAATAAAAAAGACTAATTCAAAATTAATTGACGAGGAATATTTTATTTTTGGAAATAATTTCGGAAGAATAATTGAATCAAGCAATTATGAAAAAATTGAGGAAAGAGACATGGAAAAGCCTGTAAGAAGAAATGAGCTTTCAATTTCTCCAAGGCTTGCAAAAATTCTGATAAATCTTTCTGAAGTAAGGGAAGGCGAAACACTGCTTGATCCTTTTTGCGGAATTGGAACTATATTGCAGGAAGCACTTTTGCAGGATATAAGAGTAATTGGAATTGACAGAGATAGAGATGCTGTTAACAATGCAAGAAAAAATATGCAATGGTTCGGTTTTGATGCAAGCAATTACCAGCTGATGAATGAAGATTCTTCCATGATAAAAACGAAAAGAGTTCAGGCAATTGCAACAGAACCAGAATTAGGGGAATTGCAACGGGGTGTTCCTAGTGAGGAAAAAGCCAAAGAAATATTGAGAAGTTTTGAAGAACTAATGGCAAGAGTTTTAAGAAATCTTAAAGATAATGTAAAAGGGAGAATTGTTTTTACAGCACCTTTAATTTTAACAGGCAGAAAAAGACCGGCATGCAATTTTGAAAGCATAAGTTCAAGGACAGGATTGAAGATTGTCAAAGGTTTCCCAATAAGTGAATTTAGGGATAATTCTATTGTGGGAAGAAGCATTGTTGTAATGGAGAAATAAATATCATAAGTTTTATAAATAACCCCGAGAACTTATTTTTATGAAAAATTATAATAAAAATGGAAGATTTGTTTTATTAAAATCTGGTGGCAAAAGACCTTCTTCTGGAAATGATGATTATATTCTGCTTCAGACTGATAAGCGACATCTTACTTTTGGTGAACTTGAAGGACTAACAAGCAAAAGCGTAAGAATTCCAAGAACATTTCACTTAATGCATCCCACTGGAATTGAGGGATTTGCAGAATATGTCGTAAATGAAGGGGTTCAGATTTTTGATGATGCTGTTTTAACTACTATCCCTGAGCCTGTATTAAGATTTGGCAGTTATTGGAGATCATATTCTCCAGTGACTGCTCCGGAATTAGAAGAGTTTGCTTCAAAATATTTTGATGCAAGAGATAGGCAAAAACAGAAATCAGAAAAGCCTAAATCTGCATAAGAACAATCTCGGATGCATAACTAAGTAGCAATATTTTTAAACTAATTTTATTGATAATAACTATTATGACAAAGGCAAGAGTTATACAATTCAGACGGGGAAATCATACTGTGCATGAAAGGCACTTTTTGATAGAAATTCACGGCGTTAATTCCAGAGAAGAAGCTGAAAAATTCGTTGGAAAAGATGTTGAATGGAAATCACCCGGCGGAAGAATAATTCATGGAAAAATTGCAGCTGCTCATGGAAAGAAAGGAGTTATAAGAGCTATATTCGAAATAGGACTGCCGGGACAGGCATTAACGACGGAGTGTGAGATAAAATGATAAATGCACAAGCTTGTCTTGATTTTGCATTGGGGGAAGATGTAAGAGTTGTATTTAGAGGTAGCAATAACAAATACTCAAATGTAACGCTTCCTAGAGACCGATTAAAGTATGATGATGATAAGGGATATTATCTGCTTAAAAATGGCGAGAGAATTTTAAAAGAATCTGTAATAAATTTATCATATTCTGAAGAAGGGTGTTTAGTTCTAGAATTAGATCAGGGTTATATTGAGAATATTCATAAAAAGTGGTTGCAAGAGCTAAATGAAAAAGCACTAAATGGTTTGGAGATAAGTAGATAATGGCACTAAGAAAAGCATCGGCATATTCAAAGAAAATTGTTGTTCCTTTTACAAGGAAAAGCAGGCAGAAAGGCAAGGCTTACATAAAAGTGGTTCCCCCTTCAAAAGTCGTCAAATTTAGCATGGGCGATGAGAAATCATTCAATGAAGGAAAATATCCTTACCACTTGACTGTTATTTCAACAGAGCATGTCCAGATAAGGCATAATTCTCTTGAAGCATGCAGGGAATATCTGACAAAGAAACTTGATACCTTGCTTTTGGGGAAATACTTGTTCAAACTCTACCCTTACCCCCATCACATTCAGAGAGAAAACAAGATGATTACAGGTGCAGGTGCAGATAGAATGCAAACTGGTATGGCATTGTCCTTTGGAAAATCCATGGGAAGGTCTGCTATTCTAAAGCCAGGAACAAAGATGTTCTTCTTCGCTGTTGCAAGCGAGAGTTCCTTGGCTCCAATAAGAAAGATGCTGGGACAGATAAGGTCCAAGATGCCAGGGCATATCAAGATAATACAGGAATTCACAGGGCAAAAACCAATTCCCGCTTATGTAGAAGCTGCGGCTTAAAAACCTCTTTTTAAGTGTATCTTTACAGTAGTAACATACCATAAGATTTATAAATATCCAATATTCCAATTCTACATGGAAAATAGAATACATGTTTATGCAATACCTGCTGTCAAAGCACTAGAAGAATATAGAGAAGAAGAATTTGATTATAAATGGACAGCCAGAACATTGCAAAAAGGAATTGAGGTTAGAACTCATACTTCTAATTCATTAAATGGAGTAGCTGTAAATTTAGCATCAGTCATTAAAGATTATATGCCTCATCTAACTACTTTCTTTTTCCCTGTTCAAGCTGATAAAAAAACAGGACGAAGTTTAACTAATGCTGAATCGGAGGCATTCAGAGAAGCTTTCTTAAAAGCTTTAACACAATAAAATGACAAACCAAAATACTGGGAAACCAGAACAAAAAAAGGCACCAATTCAACTGGAAGAAATAGCCAGTCAAAGAGTATTAGTTGACGGAAGAGGAGCTCTCATAAAAATCCCTTTTAGTGAACTCTCTAGAAGAGAATTTCAAATTATAGCTTATTATGATCCACAATCAAATACAGTTTCTTGTGTTGTTTATGGAGCACCTAGAGAAGATACAAGAAGTGTAGATTTTGGAGCAGGTTTTGCTTCACAATCTCCGACACCAAGTGCTCAGTACATACCAGAAGGTTGTTCTCCTCTTAAAGCTTTTAATAATCTATTCGCTGAAATACCTAAAAGAATAAATAGAGATAACATAGGACTATAAAATGGTAGAAGAAAAGAAAGAACAACCAACAGAAAAAGAAATTGCAGCTGAAAGAGAAAAGCAGAGAAAAGCTGCTTTGGCTACTTTCAAGACTGGCTTAGTTAATTATGCTGTTGCTCATTATGTTGAAAATTCAAAACAATATGGAGAAGCAGGTTCTTCTGCTATTGACCAGTATATTTACCAGCCTACACTAAGAAGTAAGGAAGGTTCTGAATTAATCGCCAATAATCTATTAAGTTCAAGAAAAGAAGGAAAAAGATATTCTGGAACAACTTCTGAAGAAGCAATAATTGAAGGTGCTGCAAAAGTCGTGCAAGAATCTCTGGCAAAACTTACTTTAGAAGATGTCTATAGAGTCATGGGTTCAAAGGCAAAAATAAGGAAAGACTTAGCAAAGGCATATATTGTAGATTTGTTAAACTCCAAAGATGAAGAAATAAAGAAATACGCCCAGACGGTCATCGGTTCTTATGTCCCAGATTTGATGGATAAGAAAGTTTCAGAAGCTCTTGGAATGAGAGCAAAAGACAGATTAAAGGGCTTGGAAGCAATGGTTCAGCCAGAAGAAAATGTTGTCAGCAAATTGTGGAACAAAGTAACTGGGAAGAAATAAATTATTCCTTCTTCTCTTCGCTCTTTTCTCTCTCTTCTATTTTTGGTTCTAAATTCAAATCAATCTTTTTTCCGGTTATAGAGGAATCTACTAACCTAGCCATCATTTTCATGAACTCATTTGTTCTGTCCTGCCACATGTCAATTTCAACGCCTTTCAAATCGAATAATTCTCCATGTGAAATCTTCTTGTAAAGGAAAAGCAGATCCCTATACCAGATTACATATTTCATATTCAAACTTCCTTCTACAACAAATGTTTCTTTTAGATTCAAAGGGATATGCTCTGGAGATGGGGGAAGAATGCTTCTTGAAATAAGCGCTGCATGTGCTGAATCAACCATTGCCCAGTATAATCCTTCAATTGAATTCAGTTCTGCTGTCTTGCTTCTCAAAAAATGCTGTGGAGCTCTTTGAAGACAGCTATAAACTGCTTCTGGTGTTGATTTTATTTTTCCTTTTAATAAAAGGAATTTTAAGGGCTCGAAAAATCCCCCGAAATCAATCAGCGTTTCTCCATACCTTATTACGTTGATAATTATAGGATCTCCCCTCATCAAATCGTCCCACCATGTGCTTAACTTTATTGTATTGATATGCAAACTTTTTTTGTAAGGATTTTTTCTTATTATCTTATCCAACTCTTCCCTATACCATGAAATTAATTCCTCATCCCAGTTTATTGCAACATCATCAATTATAACAATTATATCAATGTCAGAACCCTGAACAGTTGTCTGTTTTGCTGTCGAGCCGAAAAGAACAATTGATTTCACAACCTTGTTGAATCTTTCATATGTTTTTGCAGCAAAGTCCATTGCGATATCTATATCTCTTGTAATCTTCAGAGTTGGAAAATCCTTTGGAGCAGCTCTTTTCACTGGTTTTGAATGGGAAACTATCTCTCCGGATTTTTTTGGAACTAATTCAATTTTTTTAGAATCTGTTTTCTTTTTCATCATCTTTTAATTTATCTTTTATTTATCTCCTTAATTATTTGTATGATTATAGATGTTATCATCCCTGAAGCTGTTAAAATCAGCTGATTCTGATTTAAACAGGCAAAGGTTGTATTTATAATTATATAAAAAAAGATTGTTACATTTAGAATATTTGAAGCTATGTCCAGTATTTTTAATGTTTCCATATCCCATTTTATATAAACTTCATTATAATTGCAGTTATTAGAGCAATCATCATTATAATCCATAATACATATGCTACTATTGTTAAAATCTTTTTGGCTCTTTTTTTCATTATAACCTCTTGTTTATTATATATACTATGATATATATTTTAGTTTTTAAATATTTTTGATTGTATTCTCTATCTCTTATTTGAAGAAATCATCAATAAAATACAAGAGATAATTACTAGTACTATCCCTGAAAATCCGCCTGCAAATTTTACAGGGGCTCCAATGACAGCGCCTGTTATTCCTGAACTAAATGCAATAATTCCCAATCCCAAAAACCCAATGATTAATGCTGCTGCTTTTTGATATCTTGAATATCCTTCTAATCTTTGAGTAGCTTCCCTATGACTTTCATAAGCACCTTTTTTTATATTATCTTTTATCTGGGAATATTGATGTCTGCTAATTAAGCCATTTTCTTCCAAAATTTCTGCAGCAGGAATTGCAAAGCCGAGTCTGCTCAAATATTGCATAGGCCTAGCAATTTCTTCAGGCAACTCTTGACCCCCTGCCTTTGCAATTTCATTAACCTCGCTCCAGGCACTGATTATCTGATCAAGATATTTATCCCCTGCTAATTCTCTTCTTGCAGACATCCCTCTAATAAATCCCTTGCCCGCTTTTGCTTCCAAACTTGTTTTTAAAATCGTTTCTTTTCCAGTATGATCAAAAGCTCCTCCACTTGAGATATAATTTGCAAGTCCAATTGTAATATATTCTCCAATTTTGTCTTTAGAGACTTTATTTTTTTGTGCGGTAGTATAAAGTTTGTCAAACATTTCATTTAAACTTTGAGAATTAAGGTGATTTGCAATATAATGCCCTGAATTAATAAATCGTGGATGAAGCTTGATAATTTCCCCAACCCCTATGTTTACTGCAGAACCGATTATTTCTTGTTTTGGATTTGGACGCGCTTTTGTTTTCCTAGCCATATTTTAATCAACCTCTTCCTTTTAATAAATTATTCCATTGGACTTCCAGACATTCTGCTTCTTCCAGCGGTTTGTCTTTGCCCGCCTAATTCAGCTGGAAGATTTGAAAATCCAGAGCCCATTGTCTCATAATTAATCTGTGGGAGCATCTGTCCATATCCGCTGAAATAGCCTTGTGTAGTAACAGCCTGATTCCAATAAGGAGCCATTTTCATTCCGTAAATAGGAGAACCGAATGTTTCAAGCGACTGCTGGAATGGAGATGTTTTGAAATGCTGCCACCAGTTTCCTGCTTCAATTACTTTCATTGCTTCAAATCCTTTCTGCCCTAATTTTTCCATAATCTTCTGTATAGGAACATTTCCCATTCCCATTGGAAGTTCTGTATGCTCGAATCCAAAATTATCAGAAAGATGAACATGCTTTACAAGAGGAGCGATTTTTGCAGATTCTTTTATTATATCTTCCTCGGAGAAACCGAATTTTCTAAGCATGTTAATATGCCCGACATCCCATGTAACACCAAGCATTTTTTCTGCTGCAGTCTGCGCTTCTTTTTCAGGCATTCCGCCTTCCACTGCTTTCTCTACAAATTTCTTTCTTGACATCTCAACAAGATTCTTCAAATCTTCAGCCCTTGCCAAGCCTCCTCCTGCAGGAGGATTTTCAATACTGATTATTGGTGCAGTTTCATGGAATTTTTGATATGCTTTTAGAGCAACATTTCCAAAAGTTGTTGCTGTCTTTTCAATTGCAAAATCGTCAAGTGGCTTGTAGACTTCGGGAGGAGTAATCTGATCTAATTTCCCCATCAGCTGGTCTATTGCTCTTGATTGTTCTGATAATGAAATTGGTCTAAGCCTTCCATTTTCATCAACCCGGGGGCGTATTGCTTTTCCAAATTCCTCTGAAATCTGAATTAATTGTTTCTTATTCCCTTTTTCTTCACCATATTTGTATGCTCTTTCAAAAGAAGCAGTAAGATGCCTCTGAATTTCATCAAGTTCAATTTTTGCATTTCCATATCTATTCAGGAAATCTTTTTCATTAGGTCCTAAATCTTCCCGTTTTACTTCGCCACTTTGCAATTTTTGCCGGATTTCATTGACAAGGGGTTCGGTGTCTCTAATCATTCTATCCGCTCTTTCTTTTATCTGGACAAGATTTGCTATTGAATCACTCCACTCAGTAAAATTTCTGATACCTATAAATTCCTCTGCGCTTTTTTTCTGTCCCTTCTCCAATTCTTTTTCATTCATTCCAGGCATATATCTTATATCTGTTTTTACAAGTGCAACCTGCCCGGTTTCCTGATTAATTATGGGAATTCTCTCTTTTGTTGCTTCTTTTCCTTCCTCTTTTTTCCATTCTGCACCAGGAATACTGGCACTTGAATGAAATGTTACAGGAATATTTCCTTTTGGGCTTAATTCATGGCTTCTCAAAACATTTGACAGCATCTGCCTTTCTGTTTCTTCTCTTGCCAATTCATTGAAGCCCTGCTGAGTCATTCCAGAAGGCTCAACCATTATTCCGTGAAGAGAAACATCAATTCCTGTAAGTTCGCTTAACCTCTTTACTTCTTTTAACTGTTCATTCGGAATTGATTCAAAAACATCAGGCTGTATAGTAGAAACTTCAATCTGCTTTGCTCCTGTTTGCAATTTTGTTGAAACTTCCTGCAGAATATTAGCTGTCCTTGGGTCTGTTGCAATTCCTAACTGATAAGTTGGAATTCTATATCCCTTAAATCCAGAGTCGGGATTAAGAGAAGAAAATCCTCCCTGGTATATGTCTTCAAGATGATAGTCCGTCATTTTTATTCACCAATTTTATATTATTACAGAGCAATTTTAATTTATTAATCTATTCTTTTCCGTTGCTATCCGAGCCATTTGAAGATTCCTTTTTAGAGGATGTTTCTTTTTCAGCATACATGCCGGGAGTTTTTTCGCCGTATTTGTTTTCCATGTAGATTTTATCATATTTCATGTCAGAATAAATCTTCCCCTCTGCATCTTTTCTGTCTTTCATTCTGGGAGCAAAAATCAATCCGCCTTCAAGAGATGTTCCTACAGGAATATTTTCAAACTGGACTAATTTTTTTTCTGATTTTAATATCTGGTTTAATTCTACGGAAGAAATTATGCCATTGGCATCGAGTTCATCCATAAAATCTTTTTCCGGAATTTCTTCTTTTATTGGGATAATTTCAATTTTATCCTTGACTTCTTTTTCCAGACTCAATTTTTCCGGAATAATCTTTTTGGATTTCTTTTCTTTTTTAGAGCTTTTGGACTTTTTCAGATTTCGCATGTTAAAATGCATTAAGGATAAGTAGGCATTCCATGGCCTTTTTTATAGATTTCAAATAAATCAAAAGCCGTATTTTTTGAGCCCTCAGCGGCCAAGGGCCTTAAATAATTTTTCTCCAAGAAATTATCAGGCTTTACTACTTTTATTTCATCTGAAGATTTTGAAGATTTTTCGGGCTTTGTTTCGGATTTTTTATTATAAAATCCAAGAATAGCCAAAAATGGAGATATATCTCTGATTTCTTTTTCTTCCTTTTTTTCAGATTTTTCCTCTTCATTCAGGAATTCATCTATATCTTTCTGCAATTCCTCAAGACTTCCTGTTGTTGCATTTTCAAACAATTTCAGAGCATCTTCAACATCTGACTGATCAAGAACTTTTTTTATAGTTGAAAGCTCTTCGCTATTCAGAGAATAGCCTGTGAAAATCATGTCGCTTCTTCCGCCAAAAGTATAATGCTGCTGGTAAGGTGTTGTTTTTTGAGGAATACCACGAAAATTAAAATCAACTACAACACAACTGAAATAAGTTCTTTTTAATTGCTTTTTCTCTTCAAGTTTTTTAAAATCTTTTGGAAGTTTTGTTTGTTCAATAGCGCTTGAGATCTTCAACTCTGATTTTCCAAGAAGAGTTAATTCAAAGAGAATTGTATTGAATGCTTTGATAAGAGCGGGATTTATTGCGTTGTCTTTCATCTCCAATTGCTGTGCTGCCTTGAGATACGGCTTTGCCCATCGTGAATAAATCTTCACGCTGTTAACCTGGCTTTTCAGATATTTTCTTTCAATTTCATATCTTTTAGCCAATTCTTTTCCTGATTCAGCAAGCCAGAGATTAAATTCATGTATTCTTTGCTTTACAATCCTCTTTACTCTGTCATTCAAATCAACTTCATTTCCATCTGGTCCTTTCAAGCTTTCATCTTTTACAAACAAGAAAGCATCAATCAGCGTCTGATAACCTACTCCACCGGCAACAGCCATTGCTTTTATGCTGGAATTTCCTTTGTTGATGTCAACCCTGTCCATCCAGACTTGCTTAAGAGAAAGAATTGCCGCTTCTTTTGTTTCTTTATTTTGTGATTTCAAATCATTATAAGATTGCAGTCTTATTTTAAATTCCTTCAAATCATAAACCAAATTTAAAATGCTTCTAACAACATTATTTATGTCACCCAAAATCTTGCTTGCCTGCTGCTGCATTATAGTCGCTCTTTGTCCTAATTCTGCAAAATGCCCTGAACCTGGAGAAGATGTAAAATTATCAACAATCTTTTCTGGCTTAAGCCCTATATCAGTCATTAAATCAAGTAAGAAAAAATAAACCGGTTCAAGAGTCTCGGAAGAAGAATCATAAGTGAGAACATGTTTGACTTCATGGTCCTGATAGCCTATCCCCATTCTGAAGGTGTCATTGACATTTGGGTTCGTACTACCTAAAGTATATTTTACTGCCTGGGTTTTGAATTCCCCTTTTTTGCTTATCTCATTTATTGCTTCAAGATACCCTTTCTCATTTACTAACTTTTTCAATTCAGGGATATTACCCTTATAATATAAATCCGGGCTTACTGCAGCTATAATTTCATGTATAGTTGGCATTTATAGGATAATGAATTCAAGTTTAAAAAATCTTTCAATATTAATTAATTTTAAAAAGAATATTCTCCTATTGAAATAATGAGTTTCTTTAACAGAAAAGAGAAAACAGTTGATTTGACAGAAAGATACAACAGACAAAAAGATAGAATGCAGAACCTAAAAGAAGGCATAAGACAAACAAGTGCAACAGGAAGTTCCCAACAATCCGGCTCTGGAAACTTTAATTTCCTTGCAAATCTTGCTTCTTCAGCACAATCTTCACAAGATTCTTTATCAGAAAGCGATGAGAGTTCTGAAGATAAAAGAAGAAAACTGGCAAGAAGATTAATGGATATAACTGAAAAGATTGAAGAAATATCCACGCAGATTTATCATTTGCAGCAAAGAGTTGAATTACTGGAAAGAAAAAACAAGGCGGGTTTTGAGTAAAGAAAAACTATGATAAAGGATTTTGACAGAAAAGTAAAAGCATATGCTCTGAAAAATGCAATAGCTCATGAAGGGAAAGCACAACAAGGTTCGGTAATTTCTTCGTTATTTCATGAGGGCTTGAAACCCGACGAGGTGAAGAAATGCATAAAAGACATTTCAAAAGCTGTCAATCAAATTAATTCTCTTTCAATAGAAGAACAGCAAAAAGAATTTGAAAAGCTGGAAAAGCTTACAAGCGAAAGAGAAACAAGAGAAGGATTGGAGGAACTTCCTGAAGCTGAAAAAGGAGTTGTCATGAGATTTCGCCCTTCTCCAACAGGTCCACTCCATGTGGGGCATTTAATATCCAATATGATTTCTTCGTTATATGTAAAAAAATATGGCGGTAAGTTTTATGTTATAATAGATGATACAGACCCCGAAACAGTTTCCAAAGAGGCATATGAAGCTATAAAAAAAGACTGCGACTGGGTCTTTGGAAACGTATACAAATATCTTAATTCCTCTGACAGAATGGGACTTTATTACGAATATGCAAGAGAATTGATTCAAAAAAATGCAGCTTATGTATGCACCTGCTCTTCTGAAAAATTCAAGGAATATTCTGAAAGGATGATGAACTGCCCTCACAGAAACAATAATGCTGAGAAAAATATGGAAGAATGGGAGAAAATGATGGACAAGAAAGGATACAAAGAGGGACAGGCTGTTTTGAGATTCAAATCTCTTAATGGAATGAAAGACAATAATCCTGCAATGAGGGATTTTCCCCTTGCAAGAATAAATACAAAGAAACATCCTCTGCAAAAAGGCAAATATCGGGTCTGGCCTTTGATGAATCTTGCTGTTGCAGTTGATGACATGGAATTAAAGATGACTCATATAATCAGGGGAAAAGACCATATGGACAATGCAAAAAGACAGGAAATGATTTTCAAAATATTCGGAAAAAAATATCCATTTGCATTTTTCATTGGCAGAATAAAATTCAGCGATTTGGCTCTTTCAAAGAGAAAAATAGCTGCTGCTATCAAGGAAGGGAAATATGAAAGCTTTGAGGACAAGAGATTAGCAACAATAGCGTCGCTGAGAAAAAGAGGGTACAAGCCAGAGGCATTTGCAAAATTTGTTGAACAAAGAGGGATTACCGAGGTAGACAAGGTAATTGACAGCAAAGAATTCTTCCAAATAATTGATAATTTCAACAAAAGCGTTTCATAGAAATGTTTTTAAATAGAGTTTAAGTTAATAAATAAATGAAAAAGAGAGGGATGATGAAAAACAATAAAGGTATATCATCAATAATTGCAACTTTAATATTGCTGCTTTTGACAATTGTGCTCGTTGGAATTGTATGGGCAGTTGTCAGTGGAATAGTCAATACAACATCACAAGGTGCAACTGCAGGAGCACAATGTGTTCATTCTGCCATTGATATAACTTCTGCAACTTGCAAAGCAAGCATTGGAGATTGCAACGTAACAGTTCAAAGAACACTTGGAACAGATACAATTGGCGGAGTAAGACTTGTCTTTAGTAATGTTGCTGGAAGCAGCAATTTTACAGATGTTAATGGAACATTACAGGCTTTAGTTCCTCTAAGGACAACAGTAAATACCGGAGTTGCAAATGTATCTAAGATTGTTGCTGCTATTTATTACCTAGATGTTGCAGGAAACCCAGGTTCACCATGCCCTCCAACAACATTCACTACAATCCAGCTGGTTTAATTTTTGGATATTTTTAGCTCTTTAAGGGGAAATATTGATAATATACTAACCTTCAAGTTTGTCCATTATTAATATTAGTTCAAATTGAGTTTATTCTTTCCAGTACAGCATATCAGAATATTTTTATAGGGTTCTTAATTGAATAAATCATGGCGACTGTAGTTCAATGGCAGAATGTGCGGTTGTGGTCCGCAAGACGAGAGTTCGATTCTCTCCTTTCGCCCTCTTTACATATTTTTTGAAAAAACTTATATACTCATTATTTGTCTATCTTGTTATAAAGAAGATGAGGTAGATGAATAAAAGATTAATCTTAGCTTTCGGACTGGTTCTTTTATTTGCATCTGTCGTAAGTATTTACTTTATTTCAGCTGCTGTTCCATCTGCCCCAACAGGAGTTCATTTTGAGAATAATTTCTCATCTTCTCTTGATGATGGGGTTTTTAGCATTAATTGGACTGCAGGAGATAATAGCACTACAAATTATACTATATACAAATTTAGAGAGGGTACAAACCTTGGCTTAATAGGAAATAATAGTCGGACTGGTTATTCTTTTAGCACTACAACTGAAGGAAATTATAGCTTCATAGTTGCGGCGATAAATGGCTGGTATCCTAGTAATGCAAATTCGGCAAATTCTTCAAATATTTTTATCTATGTTGATAGAACGGCTCCAAAAGTAAAGAATATTTATTCGACTTTTTTTACGAATGGTACAATAAAGCAAAATACAGATAATTTAATTTTTGATGTAGAATTAGCTGATATGTCACCTATACCTTATCCCTACTCAGGTCTTACAGGAAGTGTATGTTCAGTTAATGTTGGTGGTGGAGCAAATATAACTTCTTCAGTAGTACCTTTTGGGAGTGGAAATTTCTTAGGATTTAATTATCAGGATGGCGGATGTAATAATACACTCTCTCTTGCAGGACTTTCTGATGGAATTTATCCAATTAATTTTTATGTAAATGATTCTTTTAGCAATTTAAGATTTAATAATTCTGCATTTGTTCAAATTGGAAATTCAACTACTCCTTCCTCAAACACATCAAATGTTACTAATAATTGTTATCAAGAAACTGCAAATGTTTCAACTTCCTGTGGGGGATTAAGCACAGGAGGATATGCACTTGCAGGTAATTGGGCTTATACTAACGGGTTAAGAACATATGATGGAAATTGGGGAACTTACGATGTTGTAGGAGATTCAAACTCTTCTATTCTATATACAAATTATACAAAACCGGCAAATGCTTTAATTTCTAGTTTATGGCAAATATCGGATGCTGCAATAACTCCTGTTAATTTAACAATAACTTCTGCTTGTTGGAATTACAATCCTAACATTTTATCATTAAGAATGATTTCTCCACCTTACAATCCTGGAGGAATATCTCAATGTTGGGATGGTAATTCTTGGGTAACTTTGAGAAATTATACTTCTGGAACCCCTGGAAATGGAATTTATGAAGAAGCGATGTGGTGGAATCCTGTTGCAACAAATAGCGGAACAACAACTAATAATACAACAACCACTACAACAACTTCTGGTGGAGGAGGGGGTGGCGGAGGTGGAAGTAGTACAACAACAGTTACACAAACAACCAATACAACAGCAAA
>Ga0315273_10005541_pt1 | contig 15626 bp, 13 predicted proteins | sample YL17G02_0_MG_FD_205753 | JGI IMG/M metagenome (GOLD analysis project Ga0315273, IMG submission 205753) | Sediment microbial communities from Yellowstone Lake, YNP, Wyoming, USA - YL17G02_0 | ecosystem: Environmental > Aquatic > Freshwater > Lake > Sediment | place: USA: Wyoming | collected...
CAGCTGTTGCCCTCCCCAGAGCTCAAAGCGCTTACCCTCGATCAAGCGGCGGATCCAGAATCCCAGGAAAGTCTGGCGCGCGTCCTTGACCCTCATGCGCGGGCCATATGTGTTTGTCAGACGAAGGGCGCATGCCGTTACCCCGAATACGTTGTTGTAAAGGATGTGATACCCCTCCCCGGCCATTTTGCTGATGCCATTGGCATCGACGGGACGCAGCAAGTGGTTCTCCGTCACAGGGAGGCTCTCCGGCTTGCCATAAATCTGGCGGGTGCTGGCAAAAACGACCTTGATGTCGTGGTTGTGCCGGCGACAGGCTTCCAGGATTGAAAGCTGGGCCCGGCAGTTGATCTCAAGATCCGTATAAGGATCCTGCATGGAGTCGATGTGGCTGGTGTGGCCTGCAAGATTGAAGAGATAATTCTGGTTCTGTATCAGCCAGCGTGTGCTGTTGGCGTTTCGAACATCTCCGATGTTGACACGGAGGCGGGGTTCGATCCCGGAGATGTTGAAGAGGTTGCCGCCGGAATGAGGTATAAGACCGTCCAGAAGCGTAACCCGGGCGCCCAGTTTCACCAGGCGGCGGGCCAGCGTCGACCCGATAAAGCCAAGTCCGCCGGTGATCAGGACGCTGCTTCCCTGAAAACCGGTGTGCTTCACCTTCTTGGTTCGGGCGCTGTTCCCCATGGGCGCGCTCCGGCTTAAGACTGGCTCCCGCCTAACTCCCGTTGGAGAGCGTGCGGCCGTTCGGATAATTCAGGAGTACGAACCCTCTGTCCGCCCACCACCAGCCTGAGCCAGGTGATTCCGAGCTGCATCATTACTCTGGATAGGTGTTTGGCGCTGAAAAACTGGCTCTGACCCGATGCCCGGTGATAGTGGTGCACGGGGATTTCAACGATCCGGCAGCCGCGCAACTGACATTTTTTGATCAATTCCACACAGATAACTCCGCTGTCGCACCTTAGCTGGAATTGCCTGAGGATACACCTGCGGAATAGTCGGAAGTCGCAATCGACGTCCTTCACCTTGAGACCGAACATGATCCGAACCAGATCCCGGTAAATATGACCGGTAACGATTCGATAGCGCGGATCGGATCTTCTGATCTTGTAGCCCGTGACCAGATCGACATCATCATCGAGAGCGGCCAGGAGTCGAGGCAATTCATGGATGTCGTACTGGCCGTCTCCATCGGTATAAAAGATCAAGTCCTTGGTGCAATTCGCAAAACCGGTGATCAAGGCGGCCCCGTAGCCCCGATTGATTCCGTGATGGACCACTTTGAGGGACGGATATTGCTGTTGAAGTTCATTCAACAGTTCCGTCGTTCCGTCCGAGGATCCGTCGTTTACCACAACGATCTCGAAATCTTCCGATAAAGCGGGAAGCAGAAGATCCGCAGAGCGAACCAGCTTTCCAATGGAGCCGGCATCGTTATAGGCAGGAAAAAAGACCGAGATAGATGGCACCTTGGAAAATTCCTATATGTAAAATTATGTAAAATTTTCTTCCCGCTCAAGCATGGTCTTCAATGAGCCTTCCCGGCCGCTTGATCGTGCCGGTGGAATTGTACAGATTCGAAGCTTCATCATTTGCCGGGAAGTGCCTGAAAAGCACACTTTGCGTCGATCCCGGGGGGTGCAGGACGCCTCACCCAGCGGCACCCGCGCCGCGAGGTGGAAGTGGTGACTATACTCCAACAATCCTCGCAGTTAAACAAGCTTTAGATCACTCTATTTATTCATTTTAATGATATTTTTATTATTTTTCGGAGATTGTCGGGAAACGTGGATTATGTGGAATATTCGAAATCATTCTAAATTGAGGCGGCGTGCGGCGTGTCAAACAATCGCAGCCTGGACGGCGGGCTTTCTTCCTACGACAATGACGGTGAGACCAAAAGGCAGTCCTGATCCGGCGACGAAGGGAGCTTCACTTGCCAGGATACGCTGGAAAAGGCCGTTTAAGGGCCCGACACTCCAGGTCAGGTCCGAACCGCTTTGGTGCGGCAGGAGTTTCTCAGACCAGCGCTTGAGCACCGCCAGGGGAAAAAGCCACATGTTGGCGTAGCTGATTTGGTCTACCGCCAGACCGGCGTCTGCCGCTTTGGCGCTGATTTCGCCGGCCGAATACCGATGGCGGACATCCACAGCCGCGTCGTGTGCGCCGCGCAGCCAATTGCACGCGGGCAGACGCAAGATGACGCGCCCCCCGGGAACAAGCACGCGGCCGAACTCGCGCAGAGCCTGCGCGTCGTCGACGCCCTGTGAACACAGGACATCGAAGGATGTCACCAGATCAAAAGTGCCGGTGCGGAAAGGCAAGTCGGCCACCGACCCGCGCGTCAGGCGTTTCCGCCCCCGCTGCCGGCTGAATTGGAGAGCATGCTCTGAAAGGTCCACGCCAGTCACCACACCGTAGTCGGCAAGGTAGCCCATGGCCGCGCCAGTGCCGCACCCGGCGTCGAGGATATTGAGACCGTGCCGGGGCCCATAAATGCGCTCGAGCACCCTGCGCGTGATCGCCTCCATCCCCCGATACCACCAGAGGGTATCCTCCACCTGATACATGATCCGGTATTCTTCTGGTTTCAATCCCTGCCTCCGCCGGAATTCTCACCGTCGACTGCGGACGATTCTTCTCCAGCCGAAATTGATCCACCCTGCCGGGCTGCGCAGTTCGGCGAGGGGAAATCGGCATATCGGAATGTGCCCGCGCCGCACCCGAGGTCCAGGACGCCGGCTTCCGGCTGAAGCGACGATAACAACTCTTCGCGGGAAAGCGGCTTTTTCAAATCGTTTTGGTCCGACAAGGTGAACCCCGCGAGCGCATGGATCGGTTCATTTGGGGTCAGGGCCCCGCCGACGGTTCCGCGATGCCCGGCATTGAGCGGAAACCGGAGATCTTGGGCCGCCAATAGGGATCAAATCTTGACAGGTTTGTGCCGACCGAAGATTTTGAATGCCAGCACAAATCCGCCCAGACCTACAAATAACGATATGAGGATCGTTACCAGGTAATTCATGTTGTTCATATACTCTTCACTCCGTATGCTATCGTATCAGCGAAACGGCGGATTCCGATAACCCCATTCTATAGGCGGCTATGAAAAACCTGGCATTTGATTTCTCCGGCGCGAAGAGCGACGCCCTGGTTCTCGATGTGGAAACTCAATACCTGAGCGATGAGGTCGCCGGCGGCTGGACCGCTGTCGATCAATTCCTGGTGGCGCTGGTCGTGACCTGGGATGAGGCCGGCGGCATGCGGGTTTGGTATGAACAGGACGTTCCGCGTCTCCTGACCGAGGCGGAAAAATTCCAAAAGGTCATTACCTTCAACGGCGAAAACTTCGATTTCAAGGTACTGGGCCACTATGGTTCAGTTGAATCCCTCCGCAGCAGAAGCACCGACATGCTTGTGGTACTCAGCAAGAAGCTGGGCTTTCGCATCAAGCTGGATTCACTGGCCAAGGCCACGCTTGGGCGCGGAAAAACGGGCAGCGGGACCGAGTCGGTGCAGTGGTGGCGTTCCGGCGATCCGGCTCTGCGGCAGAAGGTTGTCGATTACTGCAAGATGGATGTGGAACTCACGAGGGATGTTTACCTGTTCGGCAAACAAAAAGGCTACGTCCTGATCGACGATTTGAAGCAGGGCGGAACCCGACGGGTGGAAGTCTCCTGGTAGGAACTGTCCGGCGTGCATCCTCGCGCATCTGCGCCGCAATGGTGAAATTGCCGATTCACGAGTACGCACGTAGCGCGGCATGGCCACAACCAACGGCAAAGGTTCACGGTTCGCGGTTTACGGGCCTCCATAGCGGAGCCGCGAACCGCGAACAGATTAATTATCCGCGCTTATCTGTACTACTAATGTGAAACTCCTTTCCGTCCGGGAAAGAATTCTGTCACCGCAGAGGCGCTGAGGACGCTGAGTAATAATGGGACGCGGATGAAGGCGGATGAACGAATGCATACGGATCGGCAAAACGTTTGATCCCCACGAAAACAAAATCATCGCCCTGCTCCGCGATGCTTTATAATTCGCGCACCTATGAAACCGATCCGCTTTATCCATACTTCAGACGTGCATCTGGACACGAGTTTTTCGTCCTCCGGATTCCCGGCTCGCCTCGGACATCGGAAACGGGAGGCGATGCGCGCAACCTTCCGCCGCATCCTCGAAGAGGCCCGGCTGCAATCCGTAGACCTGGTGCTGATCGCAGGGGATCTGTTCGAACATGATCGCGTGACCCCGGATACGGTCGAGTTTCTGAGGCAGCAGTTGGGCGGATTGGGCGGCATCCGGGTCTTTATCGCGCCCGGAAACCATGATCCCTTCATTCAGGGATCTCCATACCGCGAGGAGCTCTGGCCGTCAAACACCCACATATTCCGCGCGGAGGCCTTTCACACGGTGGAGCTGGCTGACCTGGGAGTTCGGGTCGCAGGTTTCGGGTTCACCCGCACCCACGTGCCTGAGCATCCGTTCTCCGCGCTTTCGCCCATGCCCGCCGGCGGCATCAACCTCGTGGTGGCCCACGGTTCGGATCTTGCGCGCGTTCCCGGCGGCAAGTCCAGCCACGCCCCGCTGACGATCGACGAGATCGCCGGAAAGAATGTGCACTATTGTGCATTGGGTCACTACCACGAGCAACGGCCCGTGGCAAATGCCATCGATGCCACCGAGGTCTGGTACAGCGGGATTCCGGAAGGCCGCGCCTGGGACGAGGAGGGGGATTGCGGTTACCTGCTCGGGGAGGTTGCCGACGGCAGGGTCCGGGTTGAGCGGCGCGTTTGCAGTCAATATCCTCTCCGAACGATGGCGGTCAACTGCGGCGAATTCACCAGCCGTGAGCAGGTGATCGATGCGATTCGCGAACAGGGCGCCGACGTGCTCGACGCCCGGACCATCCTGCGCGTCCGGCTGTTCGGGGCCATCGACCCGAAGCTGGATCTGTCGACCTCCGAATTGGAAGCCAGGCTCGCGGAGGATCTGCTTGGCGTGTTCTGGGATGATCAGACTCAGGCTGCATTGGATTTTGAGTCGATCGCCGGCGAGAACACCCTGCGGGGCCGCTTCGCCCGGACGATGAACGGACGTATTGAAAAGGCCTCCGGAAAAGAGCGTGAGGTGCTTGAACGGGCCAGGCTTTACGGGCTTCAAGCCCTCTCGGGGCAGGAGGTGCATTTGCGATGAACCTCCTCCGCTGTCATGTTCTCGGTTTCGGGAAGCTGAACGATTGCTCCTTTTCCTTTGCGCGCGGGCTGAATCTTGTCTTCGCTCCGAATGAAGGCGGCAAATCCACGCTGCAGCGTTTTCTTATCGCTCTGCTCTACGGACAGTTGCGCCCCGACCTCCGCACTCAGCGCCGTTTGGAACCCTGGGTTGAGGATTTCAAACCGTGGCGCGGAACCGAATACGGGGGCGCTTTATGGTGCAGCCTTCAGAACGGCCGCGAGCTGGAGGTGCGCCGGGCATTCGGAAAGGACGAAGCGCGTATCGAGATACGCACCGCCACCGGCGAAGAAGTCACTCTTACCTATGAGCAACAGCGCAACGGTGAGGTGCTGTTCGCCCGCTCCCACCTGGGGCTTCCCAAGGATGTGTTCGAGTCCATCGCCGTCATCCGCGAGAACAGGGTCGCCGAATTGAACAGCCGGGACACCCTGCGCGACCGGATCGCCAATCTTGCCCAGTCGGGCGATGAGGAACAATCGGTTCCCCAGAGCCTGGGCCTGCTCGAAGCCGCCCTGGAGGCGATCGGATCGGAGCGTGCTCCCACCAAGCCCTACAAGCAGACTCTGGATCTGATCGAAGCCTTGCGGGCGGAGCGAAAGGATCTGGATGCGCGCAGACTGGAATTCGAGGGCTGGCTGGGCGGCAGAAATCGCCTGTCCGGCGAGGTGCAGAAACTGGAGCGGCAGCTGCAGGTCGCACGATCGGCGTTGATGACGGCCCGCTGGAGGGAGGCTGCAGAGCAGGTTCGCACCCTGGAGGAGCTCGAAATCGAACTGGGCAACCTGCGCGCAGAGATCAAGTCGTCCGACGGGCGCCCGGATTTTCCCGCACACGAGCTGGATACGCTCAACCATCTGATTGGCGCCAAGGAGAATATCGATAAGCGCAGCGCGGATTCCGCCAGGGAAGTGGAGGCCGCCGCGACTCGCTTGCAGACCGACGAGGCAAACCGGGCGGCGCTGGCGCCGTATGCCGTGTTGATGGAATCCGTTGAGACGGAGAAGATCACGGAGTGGTTCGTCAAGTACATGGGCACGGCGTTCCATCGCGATGAAGCGCTGCGGTCGCTGAATCTGACCCGGGAGGAAATCCTCGCGCTCGAGGACAGGCTCGCCGCCCTGGGGCCGGCGCTCAGTGACCCTTCCGTGGATTGGGAACGCTGCGCCAGGGAGGCTTCGGAAAAGGAGCGCATCAGCTCCGAGCAAATCCTGATCGTCGCCCAGCGCCTGACCGACGTCAAGGAACTGGTGGCCAGGTTCCAGCGACGCACTGCCAAATGGAGAGGATTTGCCGCCGCAGGGCTTCTGCTGGCGCTGGCTGCCCTGGCAGGCTGGCGCTTTTTGGGGTCGGACCGTCTGCCGGCCCTGCCGACATTCGCTGCCGCAGCGGCGTTTGCCGCCGCCGCCATCGTCGCTTTTGCCTCGAGCGTAAGGTCGAGGGCTGCGGCGCGGCCCATGGAACAGCAGGTCACGACACTGGAAACCGAGCGGTCGCGCTGGCGTGATGAATCGGTAAAAGCCTCGCGCGAAATTCGCGAGGCGATGGACAGCTCCGGCTTCAAGCTTGTCGAGGAGTTTCTGGATGCAGCCCGGGAAGCCGCGCAGTGGCGGCAGCGGCTCCAGATGCTGCGCGGCAGGATGAAGGACCTGGAGAAGCAGCACGAAAAGGTCACTTCGGAAAGCGCCGAGTTTTACGCCCGCCTTCAGGAAACTCTTGCCAGGGTGGGGCTCCAGTGTTCTCCCGGCACCGTGAAGTCCAAGGTCGACATCGTGCGTGCAAACCTGCGGCGTTTCCGTGAAATGGACGAATCCTATCGCGGCTCTCTCCGGCAGGTCGAGGATTTGCGCCTCAAGGCGAAGGATATTGCCGGGGAGGTAGATCAGAATGCGGCGCGCATCCAGGCCATATTGGCCGCCGGAGGCGTCGATGCTCCGGAAGCCTTCCGGGACGCCTGCCGGAAACGCCTGCGCCTGCTTGAACTGCTCGAGAAGGAGGCTCTCCGACAGCGCGAATTCCAAAGGCTCTGCGGCAAGCTGACGCTCGAGGAATGGCGCGATCAACTCCGCGAATTGGGGCATTGGAAGGAACGGGCGCGTGAACTGGCCGCCGCATCCGCCGCGCCGGCCGAGGATAACGGATCTCCCGCGGCGGAGATGCCGCTTCTGCCCTACCAGCCGAGCGTAAGCGATGCCGAAGAGGAAGAGAGGCGCTTTATCGCGCTCATCGCAACGACACGCGAGGAGCATGCGCGCCTCGCGGAACGGGTGAGCCAGGCGTTCCTGAGTTTCCGGTCGGCGTCGGAAATCGACGAAGACTTCGCACAGGCCGAACGCACCTTCGAAGGCCTGTCGCTCAACCGCGAGGCGCTGGAAGCGGGGCTGGATACGCTGCGCGCCCTGGCCCGCGAGCAGCAGGAAGTTCTCGCGCCTCAGCTCAACGATGCGGTCGGACAGCGTTTCCTGCAGCTTTGCCGGGGCCGGTATCAGGAAGTGAAAATCGACCCGGACTTCCAGGTTTGGGTGCGCGAGACTGTAAACGGAGATCTCCGCCCCGCCGAGGCTCTCAGCCGGGGAACGCAGGATCAGCTCTATTTCGCGCTTCGCTTCGGGATTCTGGAGCTGCTTGCGGACAGCGAGGAATCCTGTCCCGCTCTGTTTGATGAACCCTTCGCGGCCTACGATCAGAGCCGACTGGAGGAGGCTTTCCGAATTCTCCAGGCGGAGGCCCTGCGGCGACAATTGCTCGTCTTCACCTGTCGCGAAGATCTGCGCGATCTGGGCCTCACCTACGGCGCCCACCTGATTCAATTGACGATTGACGATTAGCCGTGCTGCATATCTGTTGATCCGCAAAAAAGCAGCCACAGATTACACGGATTACACAAGAATATAATTTGTGGAATCCGTGTAATCTGTGGCTGGTTTTTGTGGTCAGCCTTTGAAGAAATTGCGCACAACGAAGAAAAGGTTTGCCGGACGCTCCGCCAGACGCCGCATGAAGTAGGGATACCAGCGTCTGCCGTATGGGATGTAGATGCGCACGTTGAACCCTTCCTGCGCCAGCTTCTGCTGGAGGTGGCGGCGCACTCCGTAGAGCATTTGAAATTCAAACCGTTCCCTGGGGATGTTTTGCGCGCGGACGAAGGCTTTCGTCGCCTCGATGATACACTCGTCGTGCGTGGCGATCGCATGATAAAGGCCGCTTTGCAGCAGTTGCCGGGTCATCTTCAGGAAGTTGGCGTCGGTATCGCGCTTTTTCTTAAAAGCCACGGTTTCAGGCTCGAGATAGGCCCCCTTGCACAGGCGGATGGTCACCCCGGCTTCGAGCAAACCTGCCACGTCCTGCGCGGTACGGTAGAGATAGGCCTGCACCACGGTTCCCACATTGTCCAGCACCGTGTGAACCTTCTGCACGATATCCAGTGTGCGCTGGGTATAAATGCTATCTTCCATGTCCACCCGCACGAAGCTTTCGCATGCGCGCGCGCGGCGGACGATTTCCTCGAGATTCGACCGGCAGAAATCGGCGTCGAGGTCGAGACCCAGCTGGGTCAGTTTCACCGACACGTTGCAGTCGACCTTCTCATCACGGATCCGGTCGAGCATCGTGAAAACCTCCCGCACGGCGTTGATCGCGTCTGCGCGCGAACGGGTGTTCTCCCCCAGGAGATCCAGAGTTCCGCGCATGCGCAGGCGGTTGGCATCGCGGACCACTCGGATCGCGTCGTCGAGCGTCTCTCCGGCTACGAAACGCCACGCGGCCTTCTGAAAAATTTTGAACCGGAGTATGAAATTTTTGAATCCTTCTCGGTGGGCTAGGAACAGCAGGAGGGCACGCAAGGGCTCCACCTCGTTAATAAGTGCCAATAATACGGCCGCAAGGCCGCGGACAAACGGCTGAAATTGTATCAGAGCACGCCGCCATGGAAAGCCAAAAGTGACGGGGATCGTTGACGGAGCCGGTGATCGGGAATAATATACACACACAATGATTGTCCCGATCTTCCCGTTGCCCAATGTCGTTTTGTTTCCCAAGACCCTGCTGCCGCTGCACATTTTCGAGCAGCGGTACCGGACGATGACGCGCGAGGCCATCGCCGGCGACGGCACCCTCGTCATTGCTCTGTTGAAGGAGGGTTGGGAGGGTGAGCAGAAAAACAATCCGCCCGTGCATGACATCGCCTGCCTGGGAAAAATCGAAACATACGAAGAGTTGGAGGAGGGAAAGTACAACATCCTCCTTACCGGCTTGCGGCGGGTTCGCCTGGTCCGCGAACTGGAGCATTCCCCCTACCGGATGGCAGAGATCGAGCTGCTCGAGGAACAGACGTGCGATGACGGCGCAGATCAGGTCGCCGGACGGCGTAACCACCTGGCCGGGCTTTTCGCGCGCTTTACCGAACTCGCGCATGCCGGCAAACAGATCACCGGAGAGATCGTGCCGCAGCTCGATTTCGAGGGGCTGGTGAACCTGGTTGCCTCGGCCATCAACCTGCCCGCGGAAGAAAAGCAGGCGCTGCTGGAAATGGACGATCTGGTGGACCGCTGCGACGTCCTGATCTCGATCCTCCAGGGCCAGATCGAGGCTCTCGTCCTGGTTCGCGCTTACGAACATCTCAAACCCGAAGATCCCAGATGGAATTAGCCTGCCGACCGGAGCCTGTGACTCACTCACAAGCTGCGGCAGCCGGTATGGTGCGTCGCAAATCCTGGTGCATATTCCGCCGCTTGCTTACGCGCGCGGCTCCTTTGAATCAACGGGTTACAGATGAAGCAACGGGTTACAGAGCCGTGACCGTGAGGGAGCGGTTAAGGATTTGAGACGCACCAGGCCAGGAGGGCCGGAGTCTGAAGCGCAGGAAATTGTGAGGTGAGTGATGCCCTACCCCGAGATGTACGGCGTGCGCCAGAAATTTGAGCGGGAGCGCGAGCTGGATGTCCAGGGCGCAACGCGGCGGGAGATACAAAGAGTCCTGGCCGGCACTCGAATGAAAGCCGGCGCGCGCGTAGCCGTTACCGCCGGAAGCCGCGGCATCCGCAATATCGCGATCATCGTCAAAACTGTGGTGGACAGCCTGCGGGAAGCCGGCGCGGACCCGTTTGTTTTTCCGGCCATGGGCAGCCACGGCGGCGGCACCGCAGAGGGTCAGGCCCGGGTGCTGGAACACTATGGGATCACGTCCGCAACCATGGGTTGCCCGGTCCTTTCGAGCATGGCGGCTGTACAGATCGGGCAGTCTCCCGAAGGCGTTCCCGTCTTCCTGGACAAACATGCCTCGGAAGCCGATCACGTGGTCGCCCTGAACCGGATCAAGGCTCACACCGAATTCAAAGGCGAGATCGAAAGCGGCATCATGAAAATGCTGCTCATCGGCATGGGAAAGCAGGAAGGGGCGCGCGTCTATCACAAGGCATTTGCCGATTACGGGTTTGATCGGCTGGTTGAAGGCCTCGCCCAGGTGGCCATCGAGAAGGCCAAAGTCCTGTTCGCGCTTGGCATCATCGAGAATGCATACGAGGAAACCGCCCTGATTCGCGGTCTCCCGCCGCAGGAGATCGTCGCTTCTGAACGGGCCCTGCTTCTCAAGGCGAAGCAATTGGCGCCGCGGCTTCCTTTTGATGATATCGACGTGTTGATCGTGGATGAAATAGGCAAAAATGTGAGCGGAGCCGGGATGGACACCAATGTCATCGGCCGGTTCTATAATCTGGTGGCTAAGGAGCCCGAAAAACCCAAAATCAAGCGCATCTATATCCGGGACCTTACCGACGCAAGCATGGGGAACGCCACCGGCATCGGACTGGCGGATTTTATTCATCGGACCGTATCGGACAAGATGGACTTCAGGGCGACCGCCACCAATTGTTTAACGGCAGGGAATCCGGAGAAGGCGCGTGTCCCCATTATCTGCGAATCCGATCGGGAGGGGGTGGATTACTGCCTCGGGACCATCGGCCTCACCACGCCCGGGGATGCCAGGCTGATTCGGATCCGCAACACCCTGTGCCTGGCAGAACTGGAGATATCCGGCGCGCTGAGGCGCGAGATGGCGGGGCGATCCGATCTGGAGCTCCTGTCCGGTCCTGCGCCGCTTGAGTTCGATCCCTCGGGAAACCTGGGTCCCATGTCTGCTTTGGCGCCGGATGCTGAGGGTTCGGCCGTAGAATGAAACGGATCAATCCGGGCAATGCTCTCACCCAAGGCGCGACCCTAAAAGCGAACCGCGAAGACCCCAAAGACCGCGAAGAATTTTCTTATCTTTTTCTTTGAGGTCTTCGTGGTCTTCGTGGTTCAGATTTTGGGACCGACTGAATTGAAGGACCCACAGATTTACAGTTTTGTTGTATCCTGGGGTGGCAGTGCCCGGGTGGTGAGCAGGCAATTCCTCTCAACCGCCGGGACACGAAGTCACTAACATAAAATCCCGACGCCCAATACGCCTGCTTGGCGGTAAGGATACCGATGAAGGGAAAATATCCGGAGTATCCGACAGAGCCGATTTCCGATATCCGCGACATGTTCCTCAAGAGCACCCAGAAATATGGGGAGCGAATCGCGCTCCAGCACAAGAAGGGCGGCGTCTGGATCCCCATCACCTACCGGGAACTTCGCATGGCTGTCGAAGAGCTCGCTTGCGGGCTTGCATCCGTAGGGCTCCAGCCCGCGGAAAACCGGCTTGCCATCGTGGGGGACAATCGCCCGGAGTGGGCCATGAGCTATCTGGCGGCCGCCTGCACCGGTATTGTCTGCGTTCCGATCGACCGTGATCTCCGGGAGACCGAGGTCTATCACATTCTCTACCTCTCGGGCGCCGAGGCGCTGGTCGGGGACGCCAGGCACATCGACATGGTGCAGGAAATACAAAAGAATCTGCCCAACCTGAAGACCCTGATCAATATGGATGAACCTCAGGAGAAAAACGGGGTCTTGGGTTTCGAGCAGTTGAGGAACCTCGGCACGGCGCGGTTGGCGGAAGGGCGCAACGACTTCAACGAGCGCGACGTGTCGCCCGATCATCTCCTCTCCATTCTCTTCACGTCGGGCACGATGGGCAATTCCAGGGGGGTGATGCTGACGCACGGCAACGTGGCGGTCAACATTATCGATGCCGTGAAATGGGTCGATCTGCGAACCGATGACCGCTTCCTCTCCGTTCTGCCGATGCATCATTCCTACGAGTGCACCGACGGATTCCTTCTGGGGCTGTACCGCGGATCGCTCACATCCTACGCCGAAAATCTGCGCCGCATCGCCGAGAACATGGCGGAAACACGGGCCACGGTAATGCTCGGAGTTCCGCTGCTCTGGCATGCAATCCACAAGAAGATCCAGGCGGGCATGGCCGAGAAGGGGATGTGGAAAGTCAACGCGGCGAAAAAGGTGGCCCGATTTTCCGAGACCGTTCTGCGCAAAGACATCCGGCGCAAAGTCTTCGCGAAGGTGCACGAAAAGTTCGGCGGCTCGCTGCGCACGCTCATCTCCGGCGGTGCGGCCATTGATCCCGATGTCGCCCGCAGTTTTCGCGAACTGGGGATCACCTTCCTGCAGGGTTATGGTTTGACCGAGTCCGCGCCCATAATTGCCGTGAACCGTGACGATGCGTTCAGGGATGATGCCGCGGGCCTGCCGCTTCCGAGCGTGGATGTCAAGATCGGAGAGGATGGCGAGATTCTCGCGCGCGGCCCGAGCATCATGGTGGGCTATTACAACAATCCCGAGGCTACCCGGGAGACGATCGTGGATGGGTGGTTGCACACGGGCGATCTTGGCTATCTGGACCGCGATGGATTTCTTTACATCCAGGGTCGTAAAAAGGCGGTGATCGTCACCCCGGGGGGCAAGAAAATCTATCCCGAGGAGGTCGAAGCGGAAATCCTCAAGTCTCCTTATGTTCTCGAATGCCTGGTCTGGGGCGGGGCGAAGAACGACCCGGGGCAGGAGCCGGAGGTGCGCACGATCGTCGTGCCGAACACGGAGTATTTCATCAGCCAGGGCCTGGAGCAGATGGGAGCGGTCGACAGCGCCAGAGTCGAGGCCATTCTTCGCGCCGAGGTCAAGGAGAGGTGCAAAAACCTTGCGCCCTTCAAGCGGGTCACGCAGTTGACGGTGCGTCACGAAGAATTTGAAAAAACGACCACCAAGAAGATCAAGCGTTACCTGTATACCGGCAAGTCCGCCAGCATGGTTTCCCGCGGCTGAGGGCAAGGAAGCCGGGCGAAAACTGGAACCGCCGCACGATTGGAGAAGGCTGTGCCGACGTCGGATACGATAGTCAAAGATTCGAGAGTTGCTCTGATCACCGGCGGTGTCCGGGGGATAGGGCGCGCTATCGCGCTGACTCTGGCGGAGCACGGCTGGTCCGTCGCGGTCTGTTACCGCACCAGCGCCGCCGACGCCGCGTCGCTCGAAACGGAAATCCGGGGGCGAGGGGTGCGCTCGCTGAGCCTGCGCGCGGATGTTTCCGATCCGGCGCAAGCCGATGATCTGGTGAGCCGGGTTGAATCGGGATTCGGCAGGGTGGATGCCCTCATCAACTGCGCCGGCCCCTACCACAGGGTTCATCTGCTGGAAGAGAGCGTCGATGGTTGGAACACCATGTTTGACAACAACCTCCACCCGGTTTTCTACCTGAGCCGCCGGGTTGCTCCCGGGATGAAAGAGCGGAAGTGGGGCCGCATCGTCAACTTTGCGATGGCCAACGCAGACCAGCAGGTCGGGCAGCCTTATATTACCGCGCACTACATCGCCAAAGTGGGTATCCTGATTCTGACGCGCTCGCTCGCGAAAGTGCTCGCCCCGCACGGAATCACGGTGAATGCGATTTCGCCGGGATTCATCGAGACCGGGAGCGCACCACTGGATGAGCTCGCCAGGGCGGTGAAAAACATCCCGGCCGGATATATCGGCAGTCCCGCCGATGCCGCCTCCGCGGTCTGCTACCTTATGTCGGAAGAGGCGCGCTATGTGAATGGGACAAACATTCACCTGAGCGGCGCCTGGGGTGTCTGATCCAATTGCAAATTGTAAATTGCAAAATGCAAATTGGCGAGAGACCAGCGCCTATCACGGTAGTTAATCCCAATACCGTTCACTTAAATAAAGCATCAAAAAGACCAAGCCACAAATTACACGAATTGGGCAAATTTCCACGGGATGTCGAGGATATTTCAGTGTAATTCGTGTAATCCGTGGCTAGGATTTTCGTCAACCGATCGACGGGCCGCTAAATGAACAGCATTGTGGTTAATTCGCAATTTGCAATTTGCAATGCGGTGGCTGTCAGGCCTGGGGCCGCTTCAGCAGGGTCACCAGGTCGGTGAAGAGTGCGAACGCGGTCTGGGCGACGTTGGGATTGGTCTCGACGATCGCCAGTTCGCGCATCGTGTCGGTGTTTAGAATCAGGATGTTGCTCAAGCCGCGAATCGCCGCCAGCGGGTCAAAGGCCTCGAGTTCTTCCGGTCCGACCTTTGCGTGAATTTTTCCGCCATGGCGATAGGCGCGGGCAACCAGACGGATGCGGCGGTCCCGTCGCACGGCGGCGCGCACCAGGCGCCCCGTGTCTTCCGAAATTCCCTCCCTGCGGATGTCCTCCGGCTTAAAGGATCCTCCCATCAGAGCCTGTATCAGGATGGAAAGCTTGACGGCGGCGTCCCAGCCGTCGATATCGAGGCTTGGATCCGCTTCGGCGATGCCCTGCTCCTGCACGTAGCGCAGGGCCGAATCAAACGATGCGCCTTGCTCCATTTGGGTCAGCACGTAGTTCGTGGTGCTGTTGAGAATTCCGCGCAGAGATCTGATTCGGGTTGCCGGCAATGTCTGGCGAACGAGATTGAAGACCGGCGTGCCGTCCATGACCGTCCCCTCGTAAAGGAAGCGGACACTGCGCAGGCGCGCCAGCTTGGTGAGCGACCGGAAATGCCTGGCGACGGGTCCCTTGTTCACGGTCACCACGTGGAGGCCCGCCAGCAGGGCTTCACGAATGTAGGTCGCCGCAGGTTCGCCGGTCAGATCGAGCACCGTCATTTCGAAGAGCACATCGGCGCCGCACTGACGGATGAAATCCGTGTGCGATGCGCAGGCAGGGCCGTTGTGGTATCGATCCAGATCCAGCCCCCGAGGAGTGGCGCGCAGGATTCTGGCCAGCGGGAGGCCGGCCGAATCGATGGCCATCCCGTGAGTTCTCGTGGCGACTCCGGTGATCCTCCACTCCAGGCCGAATTCTTTCAAAAACCATTTCCTGCGGTCCAGGAGGAAACGGGCGAAAGCGCGGCCGACATGGCCAAAACCGAGCAGTGCGAGGTTGATCAGTCGGGGTTCTTGACTCATCCTGGAGCCCTCCTTGCTATTGCGGATTTCGGATTTCGGATTTCGGATTGCAGAATCGT
>Ga0315273_10005542_pt1 | contig 15622 bp, 13 predicted proteins | sample YL17G02_0_MG_FD_205753 | JGI IMG/M metagenome (GOLD analysis project Ga0315273, IMG submission 205753) | Sediment microbial communities from Yellowstone Lake, YNP, Wyoming, USA - YL17G02_0 | ecosystem: Environmental > Aquatic > Freshwater > Lake > Sediment | place: USA: Wyoming | collected...
ATTCCCGCGGCGTGCAGGCGCTGACCGACGTCTCCATCGATCTCGGCCCGGGCGTGCTCGGACTGCTCGGGCCCAACGGCGCCGGCAAGTCCACGCTCATGCGTATCGTGGCCGGCATCACCCGGGCCACCGGCGGGCGCGTGACGTGGGACGGCGACGATATCGCGAAGGAACCGGATCGCGTGCGCGAGGTGCTCGGCTACCTGCCGCAGGACTTCGGCGTGTATCCCAACCTCTCGCCGGTCGAGTTCCTCGAGTACATCGCCGCGGCCAAGGGCCTCGACTCGGGCGCGGCCCGCGGGCGCATCGACACCTTGCTCGAGCTGGTGAATCTCACCGAGGCGCGCCACCGCGCGCTGGGCGGTTTCTCGGGCGGCATGCGCCAGCGCGTGGGCATCGCGCAGGCACTGCTCAACGATCCGCGACTGCTCATCGTCGACGAACCCACGGCGGGTCTCGATCCCGAGGAGCGCGTGCGTTTCCGGCAGCTGTTGAGCGATCTGTCGGGCGAGCGTGTGGTGATCCTGTCGACGCACATCGTCTCGGACGTCGAGGCGGTGGCCGACCGCATCGCGATCCTCGCCCGCGGGCGGCTGCTCGCGTGCGCGCCATCGCAGCAGCTCGCGGCCACGCTGGCGGGGCGGGTGTGGGAATGCACGGTGCCGGCGGTCGGACTCTCCTTGCTGCGTTCGCGGTTCGTGGTCAGCACCACGGTGCGCCGTGGCGAGCAGGTCTCGGTGCGCCTGCTCGCGGCCGACGCGCCGACCCCGGACGCGCGCCGCGCCGAACCCACGCTGGAGGAGGCGTACCTGGCGCACCTGTCCTGGGCGCGTGAGGCGGTCGCGACATGAGCACCCTCGCCGCCACGATCGAGACCACCGTTTCGGCCCGGCGCGCGACCGGCGCGTCCTGGCCGCAGCGGCTGGCGCGACTCACGCTCGGCGACTTCCAGGAGCGCACCCGCAGCATCGCGTTCCTGCTCACCCTGGTGGCCGCGGTGTGGTCCGCGCACGTGTTCCTCCCGGCCAACGGTTCGAACTACGCCACGCTGTCCATCGGAGATCATCGCGGGCTCTACAACTCGGAGTGGGTGGGCGCGCTGGTCGCGATGATGGGCAACGTGTTCCTCGGCTTCGCGGGCTTCTACCTGGTGAAGAGCGCGATCGAGCGTGACCGCCGCACGAAGGTCGGCGAGGTGCTGGCGGGCACCTCGATCTCGAAGCCGCTCTACACGCTGTCGAAGTGGCTCAGCAACTTCCTGGTGCTGGCGGGCATGATCGCGGTGCTCGGGTTCAGCGCGGCGGCACTGCAACTGCTGCGCGGTGAGGACATGGTGCTGAAGCCGCTGGCGTTGATCTCGCCGTTGCTGTGGGTCACGCTGCCGTACATGGCGATGGTGGCGGCGTGCGCCGTGTTCTTCGAGGCCGTGCCGTTCCTGCGCGGCGGGTTCGGCAACGTGGTGTGGTTCGCGATCTGGGTCGCGATGCTCGGCTCCGACACGCTGGGCATGGAGATGGGCCGGCGCACCATCGACGTGATGGGGATGCAGTCGCTGATGCCCGGCATGGTCGACTCGGGTATCGCGGCGTTCCCGAAGGAGAGCATCACCCACCACTCGGTGAGCATGGGCTTCAGCTTCAGCGATCACCGCTCGCCGATGATCGTGACGTACGTGTGGCACGGGGTGGAATGGACGGCGGCGATGATCGGGGCGCGGCTGCTGTGGGTGGCGGTGGCGGTGGGACTCGCGCTCGCGGCCGCGCTCCCGTTCGATCGCTTCGAGCACGGCAGCGCCTCCTCGATGGGCGCGCGTCCCGGCGGGCGGGCGCGTGGCGCGGCGGCCACGACACCGGCGAACGGCGCGACCCTGGCGGTGGCCGCCGTGCCGGTGCGCCGGGGTGATCCCGACGCGCTGCTCGCCGCACTCGCCACGCAGCGCGTGCGGCGCGGACCGGCGCTCGCGACACTGGTGATCGCCGAGCTCAAGGTGGCGCTCAAGGGGATGCCGCGCCTGTGGAATCTCGCCACGCTCGCGCTGATCCCGCTCGGCCTGTTCGTGCCGCTCGGCGGGGCGCGTGTGGGCGTGGCGGCGGTGGCGTGGGTGTGGCCGCTGATGGTGTGGTCGGCGCTCGGCACGCGCGAGGCGCGCTTCGGCACCACGCCGCTGTTCGCCTCGGCGCCGCGTCCGCTCGATCGCCAGTTGATCGCGCAGTGGCTGGGGAGCGCGATCATGACGCTGGCGCTCACGGCCCCGCTCAGCCTGCGGCTGCTCGCCGCCGGTGAGGCATCCGCCGGCGTCACCGGCCTCGCCGGGGCGCTCGTGGTGCCCGCGCTGGCGCTCGCCGCGGGGACGCTCACTGGCAGCGCGCGTCTGTTCGAGGCGTGCTACCTCTGCCTGTGGTACGGCGGGGTGCTCAACCGGGTGTCGGGGATCGACGTGAGCGGCGCCTCGGTGAAGCCGAACGACTGGTCGACGGCGCTGGTCTTCCTGGTCGCGACGCCGATCGCGCTCGTCGTGGCGCGGGCGGGCCGGGCCCGCCGATTGTTCTCGTGACCGGGGTGACACGGACCGGCAAGCACCTGCGGCCCTGAACGTTGCAGGCTCGATCGACTCCCGGGCGCAGATTCGACTTGCGCCCCGTGGGGCACTGGCCGATATTCCCGGCGTCTTCGACGTCGGTGGGAGTGCCTCGGAGCATGCGAAACCGCCGGAAGTACGGCGGTTTTCTCGTTACGGAGCGGCCCCGACGCGAAGGATCGGTCGTTGTGACCGGGCGAAGCCGCCGCGTTCGGCGGCACCAGGTACACCGGGCCGCGAGGCCCGGGATTCAAGGAGTCCATCAGTGGCTACCGGCACCGTGAAGTGGTTCAACGAGGCGAAGGGTTTCGGCTTCATCTCCCAGGAGGGTGGCGAGGACGTTTTCGTGCATTTCTCGGCCATCCAGGGTGAGGGGTTCAAGACTCTGGCCGAGGGAGAGAAGGTCGAATTCGACGTGCAGCGTGGGCCGAAGGGTCTTCAGGCGGCCAACGTCCGTCGGGGTTAGTCAACCCGCCCGAGGAACCGCATCACGCGATAGGGGACGGCGCCAGAGCGCCGTCCCTTCGCGTTTCCGCGGACGGGGCCCGGATGCGCGAGACCCCGGAGGTCGGGAGGCCTCCCTCAGGCCCCCGGGCCGGCCCGGGCCAGGGGATCGCGAGATCCGGCGCGCGGGAAGGTCCCTCCAGCCACTCAAGCCCGTCCCCGGAACTGCCGATGCCTCTTACCGATGGGCCCCTGCCCCGGGCCCCAGGGAGGGACGTGCACGCGGACATGAAGCCCGCCATCTCGCAGGTGAATGACGCGACATCCGAACCGGTCGCGCCGCCGGATGCCATGGTCAAAGCGGTGACCGCCTGGGTGAACCAGCTCGGGCGCACGCTCAAGACCTGCCGTCTGTACGACGCCAACAACCCGACCGTGCTGCGCTTCCGCGATGAACTCGCGACGGCGCTGGTCAAGCTGCTCGACCAGCACGGCGACTTCTCGCTGCGTTTCTCCGCGGATGACGTCCTGCTCGAGGGTGTGTCGTTGTATCCGGCGCGCTCGCGCGAGGACAACCTCGCGCTGCCGTTCTATCGCGACGGGATCCGCGGCGTGACCTTCAGCACCGGCATCGCCGAGCGCGAGGTCGAGTCGCTGCTCGAGGCGGTGCTGCAGGTCACCGGACCGAACACGGGGCAGGACGACCTGGTGACCCTGATGTGGGAGGCGCAGCTCGCCCACGTCGACATCGACTACGTCCCGGCCGAGGGCGAGTTCGGCAATAGCGTCTCCGAGATGGCCGAAGGCGAATCACTGCTGCCGTGGCCGCAGGGGGAACCCGAGAAGCAGTCACTCGAGGGTGAGCCGGCGAACGAGACCGACGCGGCCGCAGCCGCGGCCGGCGAGGGCCGCTCCGACGATTGGGCGACCGGCGAGCTGACGGCCGAGATCGAGGCGGGCTTCGCCGAGCTCGAGGCGCTGGCGGGCGAACAGGTGCCGCGCTTCCTCGCCGACTACCAGACCGAGCACTCGGTGAGCGCGGCGACGACCGCGCTCGCGATCATGCGCGCCTGTCTCACCACCGGCGTCGTCCAGGACGACCGCGACGAGATCGCGCGGTTCGTGCCGCGGCTGCTGCGCATGTCGATCGCGCAGGGGGCGTGGCTCGAGTCGCGGGACGCGATGCAACTGCTCGAGGGCATCGACAGCGACGAGTGGTCGCCCACCGGCATCGTGCAGGAGCTGCTTCAGCCGATCTCGGTGTCGGCCGCGGTCGAGCGTATCGACCAGCAGGAACCCACCGCGGTGGCCGACTTCCTCGCGTTCGCGCGCGGGATGGGCGATCCGGCGGTCGACTTCCTCAACCTCGTCCTGGCCGAGAGCCAGCAGCGCCGCAACCGCCGTGTCATCGCCGAGGCGATCGCCGACATCTGTCGTGGCAATCCCGAACGGCTGGCGCCATTCCTGACGGACCGTCGCTGGTACGTGGTGCGCAACATCGTTCACATCCTGGGCTGGATCGGCGGCGACGCGATCGTCGGACTGCTGCAGGTGGCGATGCGTCATCCCGAGCCGCGCGTGCGACAGGAGACCATCGCCGCGCTCGGCCAGGTCGACCCCAAGCTGGCGCGGCCGCTGCTGCTCAAGGCGCTCGAGGGCGCCGACACGCGCATGTTCTGCGCGGTGCTGCACCAACTCTCGGGCGAACGCCACGGTCCGACCGCGCGGCTGGTGCTCGGCTACATGCTCGATCCGGGCTTCGAGACACGCGCGGCCGAGGAGAAGCGCGCGATCTACTCGGCACTCGGTGCCACCGGCGGCGATGACGTCGTGCCGGAGGTCGAGGCCGAGCTGCTCCGGGGCAACTGGTTCTCGCGCGGACAGGAGATCCATCGCCAGTCACTGGCACGCGTGATCGCCCGTATCGGCACGCCACAGTCACGCATGGTGCTCGAGCGTGGCGCCACCTCGAAGCGCGCGCCGGTGCGCCAGGCATGCGAGCTGGCCCTGATGGGGATGACCGAACGTGAGTGACGCCACCACGCCCCGGCCGCCGGACCCCGCGCGCGAGGACGGCCATCTGGCCCAGCTGGGGTCGTCCTTCCTGTCGCGGCTGTCGGCCATGATGCGCACCGCCCGAACCTACGACGTCTCGAACCAGGCGTTCCAGCGCCAGGCGCGCGAGTTCCTCGACATGATCCGGCGCGCGCTCGAGCAGGAGGAGGCCGACGAGATCGCGCTGGTCTCGGTCGGCGACTACTTCTACCTGAACGGGGTGCGCATCCGCGCGCAGGCGTCGCTGCTGGCGGTCTACCACTCGCTGATGACCGAGTTCGAGCGTCGCTCGCTCGGCGGGATCCGCTTCCTCGAAGGGCTCACCGACGCCGAGTTCGAACGCTTCTTCCAGCTGCTCATGGCGGCCGAAGTCGAGGCCCTGTCCGAGCGCTTCGCGGAGACCGTGCGCGAGGCGAGCATCGAGCACATCGTGCCGGTGCCGGCGTCCGAGATCGACGCCGCCGACATCAGCCGCGAACTCGACGCACGCCCCGAGAAGACCGAGCGCGGCCAGGCGAAGAAGGTGTTCTGGCGCGCGGTGCTCGGGACCAAGCGCGTGCTGCTGCGCGCGCGGCAGACCGGACGTCCGGACCTGCGGCAGGCCAAACGCCTGGTGCAGCCGGTGGTGGACAGCATCATGCGCCACGAGTACTCGGTGGTCGGTCTCACCGCTCTCAAGGACCACGACGAGTACACCTACGCGCACTGCGTGAACGTGAGCATCCTGTCGATCGGCATGGGGCAGTCGCTCGGATTGCCGCGCCAGGTGCTGGCCGATCTGGGCGTCGCCGGTCTGTTGCACGACGTCGGCAAGATCGCCGTGCCGGGCGAGGTGCTGCGCAAGCCGGCCTCGCTCAGCGCCGAGGAGTGGGGGATGATGCGGCGCCACCCGCTCGAAGGCGTGAAGATGATGACACGCATGCCGGGTGTCACGCCGCTCACGCTCGACTCCATGCGGGTGTGTCTCGAGCACCACATGAACTTCGATCGGACCGGCTACCCCGAGGTGCGCGGCGAGTGGGGGCAGAGCTCGCTCGCACGCGTCGTCGCGGTGGCGGACTGCTTCGACGCGATCACCGCGCACCGCGCCTACAGCAAGCGCGCGCGCACGCCGTTCGAGGCCCTGCAGTACCTGCTCGGGCCCACCCGCGTGAACTTCGACCCGGCGGCATTGTGGGCGCTGGTGAAGACGGTCGGGCTCTATCCGGCCGGCACCCTGCTGCAGACCGACTCGGGCCACGTCGTGCTCGCGCTGGGGCCCAACCCGAAGGACGTCGCGCGTCCCTTCGTGCGCGTGCTGATGCACCCGGACGGCACGCCGTCCGCGTCCGAACCGGCGGAGGAATGGGATCCGATGCCGCGCTCGCACAGCGTGAAGCGCGTGATCCGGCCGGAAGAGGTCGCGATCAACACCGCGGAGCAACTGGCGGCCTGAGCCGCGCCGGCGGACCACGTCCGCTCTTCCCGATCCGGGCGCGAGTGGCGTCCCGCCTCGTGGTCGCCGGGCCGGGAGTGGCGGCCCGCCGTGGCATTCCGCGAGCATTGGGGATTATGCCCTGCATCGCCTAGACTTTCCCGCCGTGGAATCCGACGCCCGCATGCGACTCGATCCCGCCGCCGATCAACGCCTGGTGGAGCGCTGCCTCGCGGGAGACCCGCACGCCTGGCAACAGCTCGTGCGGCGCCACGAACGGCTGGTGTACGCCGTCGGCCGCTCGTATCGCCTCGAGCCCGAGGACCTGGGTGACCTGTTCCAGGACGTCTTCGCGGCGCTGCTCAAGGGTCTGCCGCGGCTGCGCGAACCCCGCGCGCTGGTGCGCTGGCTGTCGAGCACCAGCGAGCGCATCGCCCGCGCCACGGCGCTGCGGCGCCGGCGCGATGCGGCCCGCACCGCAGCATCGCCCGACGCGGTGAACCAGTTGCCCGCCGCGCCGGATCTCGAGGGCGACGCGGCCGGGATCGAGCGGCTCGAGGAGCAGGCGATGGTTCGGCTGGCGCTCTCGGCCCTGCCCGGGCGCTGCCGCGAGCTGCTGGCGATGCTCTACTACGAGGATCCGGCGCCATCCTACGCCGAGGTCTCGAAGCGGATCGGGGTGCCGATCGGTTCCCTGGGGCCGACCCGCGGCCGTTGCTTCGAGCGGCTTCGCCGGGAACTCGCCGTCGCCGATGACGAAACGGGAGGTATCAGCACGTCGGTCGAGCGCACCTCTGAAACCGGAACGCGATCGTCGCGCTCCCGCCCGGCCGGCCCGGTTCCCAACGCTCGGGGCCGGCGGCGTACTCTCGAGGAGGACGGCACATGAGGCGCCGGACCGGGCGGCACCTGGATGACGAGACCCTGCTCGACTACCTGGAGGAGCGCGCCGACGCGGCCGCGCGCCGCCGGGTGGAGGAGCACCTGGCGGGCGCGTGCACGGCGTGCCGTGAGCGGCTCGACGCGGTGGCGAAGGTGCTCGCCGCGATGCGTGCCGATCGCGTGCCCGAGGTGCCCGCGTCGGTCCGCGCCCGCGCGCTCGAATCGTTCGATGCACGGCCGATCGAGGTGGCTCCCGAATCGCACGCGATGCGGATCGCGCGGCTCGTGTTCGATTCGCTGCGCACCCCGCTCGCGGCCGGCGCGCGTCGCTCGGTGGGCGAGACCCAGCGCCTGCGATGGGAGTTCCCGGCGGGCGGTCTCGAGCTCGAAATCGAGCAGGACGGGCCGGGGCGCCAGACGGTGCGCGGGCATCTGGAGCGCGCCGATCCGGCGCTGTGCCGGATCGAGATCGAAGCGGCCGGCGAGACCCGCTCGGCATGGCCGGATGCCGCCGGACTGTTCGTGCTCGAAGACCTCCCCGCGGACCCGATCCGCTGGCGCGTGGTGACATCGGAAGACACGTTCGCCTCCCCCGACCCCGAGCCATGACCAGGGGGAAGACCGGCCGCGACACGGCCGGTACGCTGATCGCCGAGGTCGAGGCGGCGCGTCGCACGAATCCCGGCGAAGCGTGGGAGCGGCTCGAACGCGGCTTCGCACCCGCCGTACGGGATGCCGGGGAGTTCCGTCGCGGCGAATTGTGGCGCCTGCGCGGGCACGTGCTGCGTGCGATCCGGCGCGTGCGCGAGGCGCTCGTCGCCTACCGCCGCGCCGAGCGCTGTTTCGCACGCGCCGGCGACCTGCGTGAGCAGGGACGCTGCGCGATGGGGCTGATCGAGGCCTACATGTATCTCGGCCGCTACGACGACGCCGAGAAGGCCGCGACGCTCGGACGCCGGCGGCTGCAGCGCGCCGGGGACCGGCTCGCACTGGCGCGGCTGCTCAACAACGTCGGCAATCTGTACCACCGCCGCGACCGCCCCGACCTGGCGCTCGGATGCTACCGGCGCGCACACGGGGTGATGTCGCGCGCGGGCGAGGCGCGTGCGGCGGCCGTGATCGAGAACAACGTCGGCAACTGTCTCGCTCTGCTCGGGCGTCTCGGCGCGGCTCGTGCCACCTACCGGCGCGCGCGCGTGACGCACCAGCGGATGGGATTCCCGCTCGACGTGCTGCAGGCCGACTATGGACTCGCGTATCTCGGCTTCCTCGAGCTGGACCACGAGCGCGCGCTCGACGCACTGGCGCGGGTGCGTCTCGACGCGCGTGATCACGGCGTGCCGGCGCTGATGGCGCTATCCGTGCTCGACCGCGCCGAGATCCTGCTCCGACTCGGCGCGCACGATGACGCCCTGGAGGAGGCGGGCACCGCGATCCGCGAGTGCGGCGGCCTGAAGCTCGGCTACGAGACCGCCAAGGCCGAGACCTTCGCCGCGCTCGCCGAATACCGCTCCGGCCGCACGCACGCGGCGCGCGCGCGTCTCGAGCGCACGCTCGCCGCGTTCGACGCCGAGGGCAACCGGGTGTGGGCGGGCGAGGCCCTGATGGGTCTCGCGACGCTGGCGTGGGACCGGCGCCAGGCGCTCGCGGCCGCCGCTCTGCTCGCCGCCGCGGCGCGTTGTTTCGCCGCCGCGCGCGACACCGAGCGCGAGGGCTGCGCGCTGGCACTGCTGGTGCGCGCCCGCGTCGCGGCCGGCGAACCCGCCGCGCCGGCGCTGCGCCGCGCCACGGCGCTCGCTCGCTCGCGTGGCTCGTCACGCTTGCGGCACCTGGTGTGGTCATCCAGCGCGCTGGTGGCGGGCCGCCATGGGCGCCGCGCCGAGGCCCGGCACGCGTTGCGGCGCGCCGCGCTCGAGTCGGAGCGTCTCGCCGCGCGCATCCTCGACGAGCAGTGGCGCGCGAGCTTCTGGGGCGACTGGGGCTGGCCCCACGAGCAGCTCGCCGAACTCGAGCTCGCAGCCGGCCGGGTGGAGCCGGCGTTCGACGCGCTCGAGCGCGGCCGCGGCCGCACGCTGCTCGGGCGGGGTGGCCGCGCGCTGTCGCGGCCGGTGCTCGAATGGGCCGGCGCGCAGGACGCCCGTGATCGCGAGCGCTCCCGTCACGCGGGCCCGAGCGCGGCCCGTCCCGGGGGCGTGCGTCGAACGGTCCGTATCCCGCGGGCGCTCGCCGCGGTGCCACCCGCCAGCATCCGCGCCGCCACGCTGCGGCGCACGCTCGGCGATCACGAGGCGCTGGTGGACTACGCGCTGCTCGGCGACCGGCTCGTGGCGATCGTGCTCACCCGCGAGGGTGCGATCGCGGTGCACGACCTGCCCGGCGTGCACGAGCTGCGCCGGCTCGCGCAGCGGCTGCTGTTCTCGCTTCGATCGGTGGCGCTGCGCGCGATCGCGTTGCCCGACTCGCCGGCGCAACTCGCCGCGGCGCTCGAGGAGTTGTCCGCCTCGGTGTTGTGGCCGGTACTCGGCGCGCTCGGTGATCGCGCGCTCACGCGGGTCACGATCCTGCCGGTGGCACCGCTCGCGCGCGTACCGTGGGCCGCGCTGCCGCTGCCCGACGGCCGGCTCGTGTGCGAGGGGCTCGAACTGACCGTGACGCCGGGGTTGCGTCTCGGACTCGCGCGCCGCGCCCTCGAACGCCATGGCGGCGTGCCGCTGATCGTCGCATCCGACGCCGGCGGGTTGTCGCACGTCGGCGCCGAGATCGAGACGCTCACGCGCGTGCTGCCCGGCGCGCGTGTGCTCGCGCACGCCGAGGCGACGGCGGAGCGATTCCTGGCGCTGGCACCCGAGGCGGGATGGATCCATTTCGCGGGTCATGGCGCGCACGATCACGATCGCTCGGGGCACACCGGTCTGAGGCTCGCCGACCGATGGGTGTTCGCGGGCGAACTCGAAGGTTTGAGACTGCGGGCACGTGGTGTCACGCTGTCCGCCTGTCACACCGCACGGGCGCTGGTCCGGCCGGGCGAGGAATGGTTCGGGCTGACGCGGACGCTCATGCGCGCGGGGGTGCGGGCCGTGGTCGCGGCCCAGTGGGACGTCGAGGATGCCGCCACGGCCCGGCTGTTCGGGCGTTTCTATGAACGGCTGGCGGGGTCCCAGCCCATGGGCGGTGCGCTGGCCGCCACCCAGGCCGAGTCCGGGCGGGCGGGTGAATCGGCTTTCGATTGGGCGGGTTTCGTCCTGCTGGGTGGCCCGGATGCGGCCCGGCTCGGGCTGAATCCATGAAGCGCGATCCCGCGGCGCGCATCCAAGGAGCGGGCAGACCCCGCCCTCTCCGTGGGCGCGGGGATCGCACCGAGGAGGCCGTCGTGAGTTCGCTCCCACCCCGCTCATCGCACCCGGGCCACCGATCACTTTGGCCGGCCGTCGTGGTGTCGATCCTCGCGCTGGCCGGGTGCGGCCGCCAGCCCCTTGCTCCGATCCGCGACACCACCGTCCCGGCACACCCCTTGGCCAGGCTCGCCGCCGGGGGTGATTTCGGATTCGAGGGCGAAGCGGTGATGACGCTCGCGCCCGGTGTCGATGCCGCCGCGTTCGCGGCGGAGGTCGGCGCGCTGGTGGTCGGCTTCCCCGAAGAGGGCCTCGCGCGTCTCGCTCCCGTCCCGCCCGAGACTCCCGCCGCACTCGCGATCCGTCTCGCCGGCGATCCGCGCGTGCTCACCTCCGAGACCGACGGTCCGCTCGAGCCCGCCGAGACGAGACAGCAGAGCACCGGCTTCGACGATGGGAACGGCTCGGCGCAGACCTACGCGGGCCAACCCATCGCCCAGGTGCTGCATCTCGAGATCGCGCACACCATCAGCGCGGGTGCGGGAGTGAAGGTCGCCATCCTCGACACCGGTGCCGACCTCGCGCACCCGGCGCTCGCCGGCCGCATCGCGGGCGGATACGACTTCGTCGATCACGACGCGGACCCGGACGACATCCAGACCGGCACCGACACCGACGGCGACGGATCCATCGACGAAGGCTACGGCCACGGCACGCACGTCGCGGGCATCGTCGCGCTCACTGCGCCGGGAGCGCAGTTGTTGATCGCGCGCGTGCTCGACTCCAACGGCCGCGGCGACATGTTGTCGGTCGCCGCCGGCGTGCGCTGGGCGATCGCCAACGGTGCGCGTGTGATCAACCTCAGTCTCGGCAGTCTCCGGCACAGCGACGCGGTGCAGAACGCGCTCGCCGAGGCGGAGGTGCGGGGCATCGTGTGCGTCGTGTCTGCGGGCAACTGGGGCGCCGAGCAGCCGGTCGAGTTCCCGGCCAGCAGCACGCACGCCATCGCGGTCGCCGCGATCGATCCGGCCGATCACGCCGCGAGCTTCACCTCGTTCGGCAGCTTCGTCGACCTGAGCGCACCCGGCGTCTCGGTGCGCAGCGCGTACCCCGGTGGCCGCTACCGGCTCTGGAGCGGCACGTCGATGGCGGCGCCGTTCGTGTCCGGCGCCGCGGCGCTGCTCATCGCGCTGCATCCGGAGTGGACCACAAACGAGGTGCAGAGCCGGCTCGACACCACTTCGCAGTCGCTCCTGGCGGCGAATCCGGTCATCGGCAACAGGCTCGGCGCGGGCGGACTCGACGTGCTCGGCGCGCTGATGCCCGACCGGGGGCCCACGGGCGGGGGTGGGGGCGGGCATCCGATAGAAGTCCTGTAGGGCAACCACGCGACGACACGAGGCCCGGGTCCGGCGGATCCGGGCCTCGTCCCTTTCCTCGCGCGGCTCCTCGCGCAGCCGTTCCCCGCCAGGTCCGGGATATTGAGGGAGCCCATGCCGGGGCTCCTGGTCCCGGCCGGCCGGTCCCCGGCGTGTATCAGGCCGGCCACACCCCCCACCTGTGTGTATGAAGCCGCCCTTCGGGCCCACTCATCGGGTCCCGTGGCCGGACCCCCGGCGGCCCCAGCGGTTCCGCACCGGCCGCGAGGGCGGCGAAACCGACCCGCGAGACGGGCATGCGGCGCGGCGCATGCGCCCCACGGAGATCGTCATGGACACCTTCGAGAGTCGTCGGATCAAGCGGCCCCAGGTCACCCGCCTCGTCGATCGGAACCAGGTGAGCGGGTCGCTCCCGTCGGTGGACACGAAGGTGCACGGTGATCCGGCCACCGCTTCCCACGCCTCATGCGATCCGGGCGCGGATCGCGCTGCTTTCCCGGCACGCGTGGCGACGGCGTGACGTTCGATGCCATGCCCTCCGGACTCGCGTGCCGTCCCGCCCGGATCCATCCGCAACGCAGAAGGGCGGGATCTCTCGATCCCGCCTCCTGCTCCGGTGGGCCCGCTCCGCGGACCTGGATGCTCCCCAGCTCCGGCCGCGCACACGACGGACCCACACGTCTCTTCCCCGGCAGGGATTACCGATCCCAGTCCTCGTCGCCCGGATCGTCACCGCGGCTTCGCCAGTCGTGGCGCTCACACGGTCCGCCCATCGCGATCACCTGCACCATCGCCGAGTGGTGATACCGGCAGTGTTCGGCGTAGCCCTCGAGCGATTCGAACGTGACGCCGCAGTACGGATCCTCGTAGGCGTAGCCGTAGGCCAGCGGCCGGTCGTAGCGTCCACTCACCGCGACGCCGCCGAGGTAACCCGAGAACGACACGCTCAGACCGTTGGAGGGATCCACCCACACCCGCGGTGGGCAGACCGCCGGGCGGTAGATCACACGCGCCGGGGGCGGGCACCAGGTGCGCACCACCACGCGATCGTGACCACAGTGTCCGTGGGCGTGGCGTCCGTAGGCGTGGCCCGCGATCGCAGGGCTCGAGAGCGAGACCAGGGAGGCCGCCAGCACGGCGGCGAGACCGGCGTTGCGGATGATGGGGGCGTTCATGTCGTCCTCCGGGTAGGGTGCGGCGTGGTGACGTGGGCTCGTCACTGCAGCCCACGTGCCACCGCCGGAAATATTCAATAACTCGTTATTGCACAAAGAGTTAATCCAGTGGCCACCCGGTGGTGCGGATCGTGGCGAGGGACCGCGCTGTGGCGCGGTCGCGACAGCGTGCGCACGCGCGGGCAGGATCGCGATGCCCCGTGACGTCGCGCTGACGCGCGAACCGCACGCCGGGTCGCTGCCGGCCGAGCGCGTGGCTCGAGCACATCACGCGCCTGCTCCTGCGGCCGCAGACCTTCGACGACCGGTGCGCGGCCGGCCACTCAGGCCCAAGCCGGCGACATCGACCCTGGGGCGAGGCATCAGGCGAGCGTAGACTCGTCCCCCTCTGACCGTATCGGAGCGCCCATCGATGGTCGCCGACCCTGAAGAGATTGCATTCCACGAAGGCTGGATCAGCGGGGCCCGTCTGGAGGCGGCTGCCCGGAGATTGCGGAACAGCGCTTCCGGCTTCCATTCGACGACGATGTCGAGACCATTCCGGAGCGTCGATGTCCTGCTTGGCGAACGGTTTGGCGCGGGTGGCTGAAGCATGTAGAATTCATGCTGGCAACGCGTCGTTGGAGCATGAAGACGAATTTCGAGAGAGGCATGACCCAGCGAAAGCCGTCGATCACAGTCGTCGTTCCCGTCTATAACAGCGAGGGGACGTTGCGGGAACTGGTCACCCGTCTCGAGCGGGCGCTGGGCCCTGCCGCGGAACAGTTCGAGGTGATCCTGCTGAACGACGGCAGCCGTGACAAGAGCTGGGACGTCATCCGCGAGCTGGCGGGAAGGCACAGCTGGGTCCGAGGCGTCTGCATGATGCGGAACTATGGCCAGCACAACGCGGTGCTGTGTGGTGTTCGACTGGCGCGTTACGACGTCACCGTGACGATCGACGACGATCTGCAGCACCCTCCGGAAGAGATCCCGAAGCTCCTGAACAAGCTCGCCGAAGGATACGACGTCGTGTACGGCACGCCCCTCAGGATGGAGCATTCCATCAGCCGGAACCTGCTCTCCCGCGTGACGAAGCTCGGGATGTCCATGGCGGTGGGTCAGCGCATCATCGTCGAGATCAATGCGTTCCGGGCGTTGCGAACCGACCTTCGCAAGAGTTTCGATGGATACCAGGCGCCGAGTCTCCTGTTCGACGCGATCCTCGGCTGGGGCACGACTCGGTTCGCCTCGATCAAGGTCCAGCACGCGCCCCGCACGATCGGCGAGTCGAACTACACGCCCTGGCGCCTCTTCAATCAGCTCCTGCTATTGATCACGGGGTACAGCACCGGGCCTTTGCGTCTGGGCTCGATCATCGGCTTTGTCTTCACATTCCTGGGATTCGCTCTCCTGGTCTATGTCCTGGTTCTCCGCCTCATGGTGGGGAGCCCGCTGGGGTTCGCGTTCCAGATGTCCGTGCTGACCATCTTCGGCGGCGCACAGCTCTTCATCCTGGGCATCATGGGTGAGTATCTGGCGCGAATGTTCAACCGGGTCATGGATCGCCCCACCTATACGATCCGTGAGACGCTGGGATACGAGCCGGGCCGGGATCCATGAGTCGTCGTCCGAGCCTCCAACTGCGAGATGATGTCACCCTGCGTCCCCTCACGGCGGAAGATGCGCCACTGATGTGCCGCTGGGTGCTCGACCCCGCCGTCGCGAACGACATGGGCCTCCAGGCCGCCCCGTCCCTGGAGAGGACGCGCTCGTGGATCGAGCAGGCGACGTCCGATGAGACATTCCTGGCGCGCGCCATTCTCCTGGGGGGGCGTCACGTGGGGAATGTGGTGCTCGACCGGATCGACCGGCGTCTGGCTTGCGCGAGACTCTCGATCTACGTCGGGGAATCCGATCAGCAGAGCGGGGGCGTGGGCCAGACCGCGATCTTCCAGGTCCTGATCGAGGCGTTCGACCGGTTGCAGCTGAACAAGGTCTTCGTCACGGTGCACTGCCGCAACGTCGCCTCGCTCAAGATGTGCAGCAAGGCGGGATTCGTCGTGGAAGGGATTCTGCGCGACGAGTTCGTGTTGAACGGTGAACGGCTCGACCTCTTCTACATGGGGCTGCTCGCACCGGAGTTCGCTCGACTGCGATCGGCGATGCAGGAATCGGGCGGTCTCCGCCGCGAGGTGTCGTGAATGCGAGCATCGGGGAAGGTGGTTGCGGTCTTGCAGTCGAACTACATCCCCTGGAAGGGCTACTTCGACATCATCCACGACGTGGACGAGTTCATCTTCTACGACGACCTGCAGTACACGAAAGGGGACTGGCGTAACCGCAACCTGATCAAGACCCCCAAAGGCACGGAGTGGCTCACG
>Ga0315273_10005543_pt1 | contig 15622 bp, 13 predicted proteins | sample YL17G02_0_MG_FD_205753 | JGI IMG/M metagenome (GOLD analysis project Ga0315273, IMG submission 205753) | Sediment microbial communities from Yellowstone Lake, YNP, Wyoming, USA - YL17G02_0 | ecosystem: Environmental > Aquatic > Freshwater > Lake > Sediment | place: USA: Wyoming | collected...
GCGAGCGACTTCCCTATGTCCCTTCCCCAGCCCGCCGTACGGCGGGCGGCGGAACCGCCGGGGCGCGCCGCGCCGGCGTTCCACGGTTCCGCCGCCCCATACGGGGCTGGGCCACCTGTTGGATCGCGGCGGGTGTCTGCAAATGTGTGACTGCAGCCATCAGGAGCACGAGCAGGGCAGAGGAAGAACGCAGGGTCCCCTAAGCACCCGAGCCGGATCCATCGCGGATTCACGCGTCGTGCGTCAGCCCCAGCTCTCGGATCACCGCATCGGCGAGATCGCTGACCGTGCTCTCGGGGCCGGCCCCCACCCAACGGATCGGGAACCGCTTGAACCAGGTGTCCTGGCGGCGGGCGAACTGATGGGTGCGGAACTTGACCTTCTGGCGGGCCTCGTCGAGCGGCATCTCGCCGCGGAGATGGGCGATGACCTCGCGATAGCCGACGAACTGGCTGGCGGCGTGGCTGATGCCGCGGGGGTCGCGGAGGAGCCGGCGCACTTCGTCGACCAGGCCGGCCGCGAACATCGCGTCGACTCGGCGGTCGATCCGCTCGTACAACTCCGCGCGGTCGCGTCGGATGCCGGCCAGGAGGCACTCGAAGCGCTCGGACGGGCGGCCGAATTGCGTCTGGAGCGCGGAGATGGGCTGTCCCATCGTCTCGGCGACTTCGAGGGCGCGGACAATGCGGCGCAGGTCGTTCGGATGGATGCGCGCGGCGGCCGTGGGGTCGAGCGCACGGAGGCGATCGTGAAGAGCCGGAGTCCCACGCTCGACGGCTTCCGCCATCAGCCGATTGCGCAGCGTCCAATCCGCCCCCGGCCCGCGGACGAAGCCCTCGGTCAGCCCTTTGAGGTAGAGCGCCGTGCCTCCGACGAAGAGCGGGATCCGGCCGCGCACGGCGACGTCCGCGATCGCCACCTCGGCGGCTTCGAGGTACCGCCCCGTGCTGAACGCCTCGTGGGGATCCACCAGGTCGATGAGGTGGTGGGGGACGCGGGCACGCTCCTCGGGCGAAGGCTTCGCGGTTCCGATGTCCAGGCCTCGATAGAGGGACATCGAGTCGAGCGCGAGGATCTCCGCGCCGACGCGCGCCGCGACTTCGACCCCTACGGCGGACTTGCCGCTCGCCGTCGGGCCGACGAGGAACCAGAGACGCTGTTGGGGGGAAGGCATGTTTGTCGTGGGGGCTTCAGCCCGTGCTTCACCTCTTGCGGATTACGGATTGACCTACTTCAAGGCGTTGTCGTAAATCTGGACGAGGCCGGCCATGGCTCGGAGAACCGCCATGACCATGAAGACAATGACGGCGAGATAGACGAGCCAGGGCAGGATCTTCGCCAGGCGGTCGATGGTGACCTCGGCGTCCTCCTGCTGGTACTGGGCGAACTTGCTGAGCGACTCGTCGAGCTTGCCGGACGTCTCGCCGACCTCGATCATGTTGAGGCCGAGGTAGGACATGGCACCGCATTGCGCGAGGGCGACCGTGAGGCCCAGCCCGTCGCGGAGCAATGGGACGCACCGCAGGAGGCGCCGCCCGATCGCCGCGTTCCCGCACGCCATGGCGGCCCGCGTCACGGCTTCCGGCAGCCGCACGCCGGCCGAGTAGAGGCACTCGAGCATTTCGGCGAACCGCGCGAGGGCCATCTTGCGGGCCAGTCCCCCGAAGATGGGGATGGCCAGCACCAGCCCGTGGATGGCCACGCGCGGCCCCGAGAGCGACGAGAGCGAGCGCCAGCCGATCAGCGCCGCGAGGATGGCTCCCGCCACGATGGCGGCGGCTTTCGCTTGCGCCCACAGTAACGCCGTCGGGTTGCCCTGGAAGAAGGCGAGCAACAGCGGCACGGCGACGAGCGCCACGACGAGGATGGCCCCGGGATACATCAGCCCCGTGGCGAATTGGACCCAGAAGGATCTGACCTTTTCGAGGACGCGGGCGATGCGGAGCATCGTGTCGGGCGCGGCGCCGGCGTGCTCCGAGGCCTCGATCATGCGGACCTCGTTCTCCGGGAAGAGGTTGGGGTGGCGCGCGAAGGCCTGGGCGAGCGTCGCTCCCGACTGGACTTGGGCCGCCATGTCGTGCGCCGCGCGGGAGAGTCGCCGGGAGCCGCGCTGCCCGGCCAGCGTCCCGAGCGCGCGCACCGGCCCGATCCCGGCGCTGAGCAGCCGCGAGAGTTGCGTGTAGAAGACCGCGCGCTTCCGCCCCGACACGCCCGTGAAGGGCAGGGGCGACGGACGCTGCACTGGGACCCCGAGATCGCTCTCATCCATCGTCGCGGACCTCCGGGTGGCAAACCGCCCGTGTGAAGGATAGCACCCGCGCGGAGGCGAGTCAAGGCATTCGCCGAATTGCGGGGGCCGCTCTCGATGCTCAGGTACGTAGTTCCGCCTTCAGGCGGCGTATGGGTAGAGCCTTTAGGCGTTCCGAAGAGAGGACCGCCTTCAGGCGGGACTACGAACGCCGCCTGAAGGCGGAACTACATACTCGGGCATTGGATCCGCGTCCCGCCTTTGCAGGCGAGAGGGCATTGGCTACAATACGAGGATGGAGGCCGTTCGAGACGGAGATCCGCACAAGGCGTGGAAAGGCGAGGCTCGAGAATGCTCGCGCGAAGCATTTCGGCATTCATTCTGCTGCATGCCGCGCTGGCTCTGGACGCGGCCGCCGGCGCGGCGCCGCCCGCCCCCCCGGCGGCCGGGCAGGAACAGGAAGAATATATGATCTGCCGCAACGTGACGAAGGGGAACGTCGTGGCGTCGAAGCTGACGGTGGCGGCGACTCGCGGGGCGCGGCGGGAGGGCCTTCTCGGCCGCTCGAGCCTCACCCCGGACGAGGGCATGCTCATCGCCCCGTGTTCCTCGGTCCACACGATCGGGATGAAGTTCGCCATCGACGTGGTCTTCCTCGACGACGACCGGCGGGTGGTGGAGATCCGGCCCAGCGTGGCGCCGGGCGTTCCCCTTCTCGTCTGCCTCCAGGCGGAGAGCACGCTCGAGCTGGCCGCGGGCACGGCGGCCCTCCGACACCTCCAGGTCGGCGATCGCCTGGTCATCGTCACGGCCGCGGAAGAGAAGGCGAAGGAGCAGGAGAAGGAAAAGGGCAAGGAGAAGGGGAAGGGCGAGGAGAAGAAGCCCGCGAAGTAGTCTCCAGTCCACGAGGGGCCGTGCTTCTCAACCCCTGGGCCTATGGTAGCTTCGTGGCTTCTTGTGCTTGTCGTAATCGTAACTCGTAATCGTAATCTTAATCGATCTTCGCTCTTCTGCGGCGACCGATGAGGAATCGATTACGATTAAGATTACGATTACGATTACGACTAAGAACGGAGAGGGGCGGCAATGTCTCTAACCTATGCGGAACTGGCCCATTCGGTGGCGGAAGTCGCCGCGCTGGTTCGCGGCCGGCTCGAGAATGTCTGGCAGGTGGGCTCGGCGAGCGTGGTCCTGGCGATTCATACGCCGGGCGCGAAATCGCATGTTCTCCTCTGCGCGGAGCCGCGGTTCGCGCGGATCCACCTCCTCCGCGAAGGGCCGGGGGAGAGCGGCGAGGCCGGGCCGTTCGCTCGGGCGGTGCGTCAGGCGGTCCGGGGGAGATCCCTCGGCGCCGTCCGATTGGCGGAGGACGATCGGATCGTGGAGTTCGCCTTCGGGCGGCCGGAAGAGCCTGCGGGACGGCTGATCGCCGAGCTGACGGGGCGGGCGTGCAACGTCATTCTCGTCGGGCCGACGGGCCACGTCGTGGCGGCGCTCAAGCCCGCAAGGAAATCAGGCGGCGTTCGTAGTCCCGCCTTTAGGCGGTCTTCTCCTTCCCAGGCCGGCCAAGCGCCAACGAGCCGACCAGAAGATCAGGAACAAGGAACGCCTGAAGGCTCCATACCAACGCCGCCTGAAGGCGGAACTACGTACCCAAGCTGCGAGAGCGGCTTCCGCAAGTCCGCGAACGCACCGCGGAAATCGGCCCGCGACCTCCGGCCCGGCGCGCCCTACGAGCGGCCCGCTCCGCCGGCGCCTGCGCTTCTGTCGACCGAAGACCGGTTCGCCGACGCGGTGGCCTCGGGCGCGGCGGCCTCGTATGGCGAAGCGATCGAGCGGCTCTACGCGGCCGGCGAGGCCGAGGAAGCCGTGCGCACGCTCCGCTCGGCGCTGGCCGCCCATCTGAAGACTCTGCGGAAGAAGGCGGAGCGGCTGCTCGGGAACCTCGAAGCGGATCGCGACCGCGAGCGCGAGCCCGACCGGCTCCGTCTGATCGGCGAGCTGCTCAAGCTGCACCTGGGCCAGATCCCGCTCCGGGAAAGCCTGGTGACTCTTCGAAACGACTTCGCCCCCGGCTCACCCGACATCGAGGTGGAGCTGCTGCCGCGTCTCTCGCCGCGGGAGAACATGGAGCGGTACTTCCAGCGGTACAAGAGGAGCCTGGCGTCTCGCGAGGCCGTCGGCGCGCGGGCGGCCACGGCCCGCGCGCGCTTGGCCGCGATCGACGCGGCGAGCACCGCGGCGCAGGCGGCGACGACGCTCGAAGAGCTGGGCGCGCTGGCGGAGGAATGGGGGATCCGGCGGCCCGCCGCAGAGCCGCGACGCCGCGAGGCCGGCCAGTCGAAGTCCTATTTCCAGTTCACCTCGGCGGATGGACTGGCGATTCTCGTGGGGCGATCGGCCGCGGGAAACGACGAACTGACGTTCGGCGTGGCGCACGGCAACGATCTCTGGCTGCACGCCGAGGGCTATCGCGGCCCCCACGTCGTCGTTCGCGTGCCCGAGGGGAAGTCGGTGCCGAAGGAGACGCTGCTGGACGCGGCGACGCTGGCCGTGCACTTTGGCGAGCTGCGGCGGGCGGGAGGAGGCCCCGTCCTCTACGGCCTGCGGAAGTACGTGACGAAGCCGCGCCGCGCGGCCCCAGGGAAGGTGCTCTGCACGCAAGGCAAGACGCTCCGCATCACGGTCGAGCGTTCGCGGCTGGATCGATTGATGCACGGTCCGGAGGGAAGAGATGGCAAGACAGAGAGAGGATAGCCGGGGCTTCTCGTAATCGTAATCTTAATCGTAATCGGTCTTCGCGGATCGGCGGCCAGCGAAGAAAGATCGATTACGATTAAGATTACGATTACGAGAGCGGACGGCTTCCAGCAACAGAAACTGCAAAGGCGGTATCAGATATTGTCGTCGAGGCCCTCGGGCTCGGGGAACTCCTCGAGGGGCTCGGCGCTGAGGATTCCGGCGCCAAAGGTCGAGGGACGCGTGCCCGCGCGGCGCGGCGCCTCGGCCGGCACCTCTTCCTCGTCGTGCGTCTCGCGGAAGATCAAGTCCTCGCTGATCGGCAGGAAGAGGTCGGCGGCCTCGCGCAACTCGCGCCCGACGCTGCGCTCGAAGGCGTAGACCTCGACGCGGACGCCGCGAGCCTGGAGCGCCTTGACGAGGTCAATGAAGTCGCCGTCGCCGCTGACGAGAGCCACCACATCGAGTCGCGGGGCGACCGTGATGGCCTCGATGGCGATCCCGATGTCCCAGCCGCCCTTGCGGCTGCCGTCGGGGCGGACGCGGGGCTCCTTGGTGCGCAGCTCGAAGCCGACTTCGCGGAGCATGGTGAAAAAGGGGTTCTGGTTGTTGCCGTCGCGCATCGCGTAGGCGATCGCGCGGACGACCTGGCGGTTGCCGGCCACGAACTCGAGCAGCCTCTTGTAGTTCAGCCGCCCCCGGAAGCAGTCGTACGCGGAATAAAACATGTTCTGAACGTCGACGAAGACTCCCATGCGCTGTGCAGGCGATCTGGCCGTCATAGTCTCACGTCCTTTCAGGGTAGGAAGGCTCTGGTGGGCGCCGCCGAGCGCGTATCTTCCACGTATTCTGCGTTAACGAGCCACTCTCGCCCGGCGCGCCCCTCTCTACTCGTGATTCTAGCAGAAGCCCCAGGGAAGCGCAAGAAGAGCGGCGAGTCTGAGTCTGGCCCCCAGTTATGGCGATTTCATTCTGTGCTCCGAAGGTGCGTACTATACCAGCCCAGGGCTTCGCCCTGGGCTGGTATAGTACGCACCTTTGGTGCGCAGACACGGAACAGGAGCGCCCCAACTGGGGGCCGGACTCGGCGGGTCTGGCCTATTCTTGGGCTTCACGGCTCTACCTCTGCCGTGCTCGTGCTCCTACTCGTGCTCTTGCGCGTTTTTTCCCGGCGCGGGGGAAGGACAAGACGGAGCACGAGCAGGAGCACGAGCAAGGCAGACTCGACATTATTGTCCTGCGAGCGCTTCGGCGCAGAGGGCGGAGAAAGCCGTCATGCCCATGATCGCGGAGAGCGGGCAGGCCTTGACGTCGTAGCCGGAAAGGTCGAGGCAGGCGTCGGTGAGCGGCCAATGGGGATTGATGTAGAGGTGGAGCGGGTTCTTGGCCTGTTCGGGGCTGGGCGGGAGCGAAGTGAGGAAGATCGTGCGGGCGCCGAGGGCGTTGGCCGCGGCCGCCATCGCGTCCTCGTTCTGCTGGTAGGCGACGAGGAGATAGACGTCGCCCTGGCCGAGGTTCTTGCGAATCCATTCGGCTCCTTTCGCGCCGACCTCGCCCGTGACCGTGTCGGTGAAGAGCGACGCCGGGTCGCCGGGCAGGCCGACCTCGGCGGGCGGCAGGTGGCCATGGAGGTGGCGGACGACCTTATGGCCTGCGGCCCTGGCCTCTCGGAGCCAGGCGGCGGCCTGGCGGATCTTGCCGGCCTCGTCGCGCTGAACCGCCTCGAGCGCCGTGCGGACGTGGCCGAGGAACGCCTTGGCGTACTCGCCGCGCGGGACGGGCTCGGGCCTGAGGTCCGGCTCGAACATCAGGCCGTGCGTCCGCGCGAATCGCTTGCCGCCCGGATCGAGGTGGATGCTCAGGTAGACGGCGAGCTGCTTGCCCTGGCGCCGGCCGGCGCCGAGGAGTTCCGCGACAAACGTCCACTGGGCGATAGCGAGGGCTTGAGCGTACGTTCGGGGTCCCCTGGGAATCACGATGTCCTCGGGACCGTCCCCCAGCATGCTGCCGCCGGGCGCGTTCGCCACGGGGATCACCAGCACGTTCTCGGGCGGCGCGGACCGTAGGGTGGCTTTGCCAGGCGTCACCAGGACCACCAGAGCTTGGGTTGCCGCCAGCTCGGTCCAATGGTGAGGTGGGGGCTTGCGTGTCGGCCAGTAGCGGCTGAAGAGAACCACGTCCGCCGCGGTCGGCTGCTTCTTCGCGTCGGGGTACGCCTTGGCTCCGCAGAGGCCCCCGGCGCGGACGTTGAGTTCGGCCACCATGCCGGGCTCGCCAGCCAGGTAGAGCTGGCCGCCAGCCACGAGGCGTTTGGCGGCCAGGTCCGCGATCGTGGCGACCTCGTTCAGGCGAGCTTCCAGGTCGCTTACCACCACGAGTTGCACGGTCACGTAGTCTTCGGCGGGGCCGGCGAAGGCGGCGGAGGCCATGAGGAGGAGTCCGGAGAGAGAGATCGCGAAATGCGGAATGCGGATTGCGGAATGGAGAACAGAGGAAGGAAAAACGCCTCGCACGATTCGGGTGGCCATGCTTGTGCTCCTGCCTTTCAATCCGCAATCCGCAATCCGAAATCCGCAATGGTCAGAGCCCCAGGTCGCCCGCGATGCCTTGCATGGCGGCCAGCGAGAGCTGGGCGAAGTCTTCGAGCGGGATGCCGAGGCGCTGGCACTCGCCGATGACCTCGCGGCTGACCGCGCGGGCGAAGTCCTTCTTCTTCATCCGCTTGAGGACGGAGGCGGCCTGGACGCTGGCGAGCTTCTTGTCGGGCATGATGAGGGCGGTGGCGACGATGAGGCCCGTGATGGTCTCGCCGCAGGCGAGGGCGATGCCGAAGCGCGACTCGCGCGGGATGCCGAGGGCCTCGGCGTTGTGCTCGCGGATCGCCTGGAGGGCGCCCTCGGGCAAGCCCTTCTCGCGGAGGATCTCGACGGTCTTCTTCGTGTGCTCGGGCGGCGTCGAGGCCGTCGTCTCGAAATCGAGGTCGTGGACGAGGCCGACGAGGCCCCACAGCTCCTCGTCCTCGCCCAGGCGGCGCGCGAGGGCGCGCAGGATGGCCTCGGTCGCGAGACAGTGCTTGCGGAGATTGTCGGCCTGGACGTGCTCGCAGAGCAGAGCATAGGCTTCGTCGCGAGTCATCGCGGGTCTCCTCGGTTGCCCTCCCGAAGGTCCCAATACCTTCAGGAGGGTAAGCATACGGCGGCGGAGCCTCGATGTCAACCGGGACGCCCATCTCGAGTCGCCGGCCTGCGGCTCTCCTCGTAATCGTAATCTTAATCGTAATCGTAATCGATCCTCTGTCTTCCACGCGGTGAAGAGAAGATCGATTACGATTACGATTACGAGGCGAAGAAAGAAGCCGCGGTTGCAATCGAATGGGGCGGCGCTATAATCAGAGCATCCCCGCGAAAGGGCGGTCATGCCGAAAATCAAGGCGATTCTGTTCGATCTCGACGACACGCTGTTCGATTGCTACGGCCTGCTGGTGGAAGCGGCGCGGCGGCGGGCGGCTCGGGCGATGGTCCAGGCGGGCCTGCCGTGCGCGGAGGAGGAGGCCTATCAGAAGCAGCTCGAGCTGGCGGAGCAGCACGGCCCGCGCTTCAACGTCTTTGACGCGATGGCGGAGCAATATCACATGCCGCCCTCGCTGGCGCAGGTGGCCTACGCGGCCTACAACAGCGATGAGGTCGGCGACATCCAGCCCTTCCCCGACGTGCCTCCGACGCTCGCCGAGCTTCGCTCGCAGGGCATCCGCCTCCTGCTCTACACGAGCGGCGTCTACGCCCGCCAGGAGAAGAAGATCCAGGCTCTCGGCCTCCGGGACCTCTTCGACGACATCTCCAATAACGACGTCGAGATGGGCGAGCACCGCGACGACTGCTTCCTCGACCTGCTGGCCCGGCACCACCTGAAGCCCGACGAGGTGATCTGCGTCGGCGACCGCATTCAGTCGGAGATCAAGTCCGGGAACAGCCTGGGCATGACGACCGTCCAGATGCTCCACGGACGCTTCAAGAACGTCGTGCCGAAGAGCGACCTCGAGGAGCCGGACTACAAGATCAGCCGCATCGGCGAGCTGCACCAGATCCTGCGGGTGATCAACCGCCGCAACAAGGGGGGCGAGCCGCGGGTCGTCGCCATCGGCGGCGGCACCGGCCTCCCCGTCGTCCTCCAGGGGCTGCGGGAGCTGACCTCCAATGTCACCGCGGTCGTGACCATGACGGACGCCGGGCGCTCATCGGGGCGGATCCGCGCCGACTTCGGCCTCCTGCCGCCCGGCGACCTGCGCAACTGCCTCGTCGCGCTCTCGGCCTCCGGCGAACTGCTCAACCAGCTCTTCCAGTACCGCTTCGAGGAGGGCGCCTACGGCGGGATGAGCTTCGGCAACCTCTTCATCGCCGCGATGGCCAAGGTCACCGGCTCGTTCGAGGGCGCCATCCGCGAAACCAGCCGCATCCTCGCCATCCAGGGCAAAGTCCTCCCCTCCACCTACGACAACGTCCACCTCTGCGCCAAGCTCGACGACGGGGAACTGGTCGAAGGCGAGGTCGAAGTCCGCCGCGCCGGCAAAGCCCCAATCCGCGACGTCTTCCTCAACCCCCCCGACGCCCGGGCCAACGAGGAGGCGATCAACGAGATCCTCCGCGCCGACCTCATCGTCGTCGGCCCGGGGAGCCTCTACACCAGCGTCATCGCCAACCTGCTCATCCCCGCGCTCCCCGAGGCCATTCGCTCCTCGAAGGCCCGGAAGGTCTACGTCTGCAACATCGTCACCCAGGCCGGCCAGACCGACGGCTACACGGTCGCCGACCACATCGGCGCGGTGACCCGCTACCTCGGCGAGGGCGTCCTCGACGCCGTGCTCGCCAACTCCAACGTCCCGCCGAACTCGCTCCTCGACCGCTACCACGAAGAGGGGGCTGACCTCGTCCGCATGGATGATCGCATGGGCGCGAGTCGCGTCCAGATCATCCTCGACGACCTGGTCGAGAACCTCGACCAGAAGCGCATTCTCTGGGAGAAGCAGGACCTCCTCCGCCACGACCCCGAAAAGCTCGCCGAGCTGATCTGGAACCTGCTGTAGGGAGCCAGGGTGCATCAAGCTTTTGAGGACGCGTCAGATGGCTCAATCAGAGGCTCAAGAGGTTGGACCAACCGCCAAGTGGACTGAAGCCGATTACGTGGCTGCCAGCGAGCGCGCAGACGATCTGGTGGACGGTGGGGGGAAGGAGCAGGGACTGGCCCTGCTCCAGCAAGCCGAGGATCATGCCCGCGCATCCGGCGAAGATGCATTTGCTCTCTTCTTCGAGGGAGAACTCGCGAACTATCGCGGTGATTACCTCGGGCAACTAGAGCTGCAATTGCGAGCGGATCATGGGAAGCCGGAGACACCTCTGATTTTGCGCAATGTCGGGGTCGCCCTAGGAAGCCTCGGCCGCTCAGAGGAAGCGTTGACCTGGTTCGATAGGGCTCTCGCTCTTCAGCCCAACGATCACCTGGCTTGGCGCAATCGGGGGGTATGCCTTTCGAGGTTGGAAAGGCACGAGGAGGCGCTCCAAAGCCTTGAGAGAGCACTAGCGATCTGCCCCGACGAACCCCGTGTGCGTGACCGGATGGGCGCGGTACTGGGGAGAATGGGCCGCTACGCTGAGGCTGCGCGGTCATTTGACCAGGTCTTGGCTGTCTTGCCGGATTACCGAGCCGCGCTTAGGAGCAGGGCAGTGGTACGTGGGTTGATGGGAAAAGCCAAGGAAGCCGCAGCCGAACTTCGTGCTCTGTTGGCGAGTGACCCCTCTGACGAGCAGGCTAGGATCTGGCTGACCAGGTTTGCCCGGAACAGGGAGGCGCGTGCTACGGTTGCGGAATTGGAGGAACTCCGGCGGAAGCGCCATATGGAACAGTTCCGGGCAGAAAAGGTGGCCAGGGACCAACGGTTGAAGTTCGATGCTTGGCGAACCCTGTCCGCGAGGTCGGCACACCGGATTGGGAACCAGCTCTTCGCCTCGATCGGGGCGCTCCGGACACTCAAGGGCTTGACCGGCGCTGGAGCGGAGGAAGCGGTATCCGATCTGGAAGGCTGCGTCGAGAGAATCAGGCAGATCGTTCGGGAATTCCAGCGGTTCAGCACCAATGAAGCTCCGCGATTGGCGCGGATGCAGATTGGCCCCCTGGTCGAGGAAGTGGTCCGGCGCTACGAGCGCGTGGTCCAGAATGTCGCTTTGTGTGCCGAGGTGGCCGAGGGGCTGCCTGATTGCCTCCTGGATCGGAGCCAGTTTGACCAGGCGGTGGGCGAGCTTCTTGAGAACGCGATGCACCACACGCCGCAAGGGGGAAGAATCCGGGTCGCAGCGACGCCAATTCCGCCGCCGGCGGGTCCGAGGGTTCGCATTACCGTGGAAGACACGGGCCCAGGAGTGCCGGAGAACGCCAAGCGACACCTTTTCGAAGCATTCTTCACCACGCGCCCTGGCGGGACGGGGCTTGGGCTTGCGATCGTGAAGCAGATCGTGGACAATCATGGGGGGACGGTCCGCGAAACGGGGAAAGCAGGCGAGGGAGCGCGGTTCGAGATCGAACTGCCCGCCGCGCCTGATGAGGAGAGCCGCCCATGAAGGTACTTGCGATTGACGATCAGGCGGAAGCACTGAAGCAGATCCAGAATGCTGTCGCGAAAGCCCCAAGTCCGAACGGTGAACCCAATGAGGTCGTGGCCCTCACCGACTACAATGAGGCCCTGGCGCGCCTGGATCGCGGCGAATACTTCGACGTGGTCATCACAGACATGGTGATGGGCGACAAAGAGGAGGAAGGGTTGGAGGTTCTGCGCAAGCTGACCAGGAAGTCGCCTGTGACGATAGTTCTGACCGCCTACCCGTCGATCCCCAATTGCGTCGCGTCCTTGAAGGCGGGCGCGTGGGACTATCTCGAAAAGGTGCCGGCAGATGGAGGCGATCCGTATGAGAATCTGCTTGCCTCGTTAAGAGATGCCAGGCGGGACCGGTTGGCTTACCCCGAAGCGGGTCGGTCGAACCCAGATTCGACATGGAGCAGAGAGCATCTGAACGAACTCGTGGAGAAATACGGGGGAGAAATCGTGGCGATCCTCGACGGACAGGTTGTCTGCCACGGACCCAGCTATGACGAGGTGATGGAGGAGTTTAGGAAAGGGCATCCGATCGCTCGCCCGACGATCGTCTCGATCCCTGACCTGAGCGTAGAGACCATCTGATGAACGAGTTCTGGAATGGCCGGCAGTTCCGGCGAGCCCTGAAATGCTATCCACCCCCGGGTCACCCGGTGCCCGTGGTCAGCGTAGAAATGGCAGCGCGACCTGACCAGTTCGTGCCCGTTATGGGGAAAGTCGATACGGGCGCCTTTCGGACCGTCCTCACATTCGAGACCGCCATGCGCCTGGGCATTCGCGACCCGAAGTCGTCGCCCATCAGGGTGGGTATGGCTCAAACAGCGACAGGCGAGGAAGTTTCCTACTTTGTCCATACGGTGTCCGTCCGGATCGTTCAGGCCGTCGTCGGATTCGCGGAAGGGGCTCGGCCCGAGGACCCAAAATGGCCTGCTATCGAATTCCCGTTGGCGGCGGCTTTCGTTGAGAAGGCCAAGCGCAACCAATTCGGCGTGGACTGGCTCCATGTTCTGTGCTTGGCAGTCGATTCCCAAGCCGTCCATTTCCTTGCCGACTGACCTCATCCCCGCCTGTGGCTGCCCCCGAATGCTCATTTCTTTGCGGCGGCGTTGATCTGGCTCACCAGTTGGTTCGCCTCCTGCTCGGTGATCTTGCCGCCCTCGATGACGGCGGTGCCGTCGGGGATGGCCACCCGGATGATCGGGGCGCTCACGATCTTGCCCGCGACGAGGATCGCCAGGCGCTTGCCCACGTTGTCCGTGGTCGCCTTCTCGAGCTTGCGCGCGCCGTCGGGCGTCAATGTGATCGCGATGCTGTAGGCCTGGTCCATCCAGAGGCTTTTCCGCGCGGCGGCCGACGCAATGTCCTTCGCGTCCAGCACGGGCGTCCTGTAGACGTGGGCCGACTCGTTCGTGCCTTTGACGGGCATGGCCTGGGTTCCCCTGGCCGCCTTGTCCTCGGCCAGCCGGAACTCGACGCTCTCGCCCGGCGTCGCTTTGGGCGCAGTCATCTTGGGGGTGGTCACCTTGGGCGCGGTGGCCTTCGGCTCGCCCGCCCTTGGCGAGGGAGTGGAGCGCCGGCCGATGGGCCAGCACGCCGCCAGCGCAACGACGGCACAGAGGAACAGGGCTGCACTTCGCATCGTCTGGTTCTCCTCCTCGGTGATGTGGGCCGACAAACCACATGTAACCCGGCTGGGCACGGGAGTCAAGGGCTGGTCTTCGGGCTATTTGGCCGTCGGTGCCTGTTTCTCGCCGATCGCGGGGACTTGGAGGAGGGGCGTGGGGGTCTTCTCGCTGGTGAGGTAGAGGGCGCGGCCGTCGGGGCCGTAGCAGATGGACTCGCCCTGGGCGCGGGGCGGCATGCGCAGGGCGCGGCCCGGGCGCGCGAATGCCCGCGCCCAGGTCTCCGCCGGCTGGCGCGTGAACTCCACGGCGTCGCCGTAGGTGAGCACGACGGCCCGGAGCCCGTCGGGCGAGATGTCCATCGCGTTCGTCGTGGGAATCGTGAGGCTGGCGATCCGCCGCGCGACCTGCAACGCCGCCCCGCGCCCCCCTCGGAGCGGCAGCGAGTAGACGCCGCACTCGGACCCCTCGACCTTGATGACGAGGTAGATGGTCATCGTCGTGGGATCGATGGCGACCGCTTCGCAGTTGTGGGGGCCGTCCTCGTAGCGGAACTCGATGGCGACGGCCGGCTCGGTGGCCGCCTGCACGGCCCGCCGGGCCGGGTCGACGGGCGGCTCGGGCACGAGGTAGAGCGTGTAGGCCTTGTGGTGGCACTGGTTGTCGCCGATGTCGCCGATGAGGAGGAAGCTCTGGCCGTCCTTCTGGAAGGAGGCGATGTCCTCCCAGTCGCGGGCGCGGGCGCCTCGCACGCGCCAGGCGCCGAGGTCCTCGCCCTTGGAGTTGAAGGCATAGAGGCGCGGCTCGCCGCCCGAGTCGTTGTGGGTCCAGAAGACGTCGGGCGTCCGCCGGCTGCACGCGATGCCGCTGCTCTCGGTGATCGCGGGATTGGCGAGGGTGGCGAGCTGGCGGGGCTCGCCATACTCGACGGCTGCGGGCGCGGGAGCGTGCTTCGGCTCGGCCGCCATGAGCGCGGAGGCGAGGAGCGCGGACACGAGGGCGATTATCCGCCGCATGAGTCTCTCCCTTCTTCGTGGAACTACACGGTCCCTGCTGCGGGAAGCCATCTGCACTCGTAATCTTAATCGTAATCGTAATCGATCCGTCTTCGCTGGCCGCCGAGGGGAAAAGACCGATTACGATTAAGATTAAGATTACGATTACGAGAAGCCCAGGAACCAGCATCCTGCGGCCAGGCAACTGGCCTCGGCACAACACAACCTACACATCAGGAGTCGAGCCGAGGGCCGCTGCCCGCTCGATCGTGCGGACGATGGCGATGGACTGGGCGCGGAGCTGGAACTCGGGGGTGGCGTCGGGCGCGTTGTTCTTGACCTCGGTGGAGATGCAGGACATGCGCTGGTGCAGCGCGCCCCAGGCTCGGCGAAAGTACTCGGCCTGGACGTCGGTGTAGCCGAGCGGCTCGGGCCGCGGCTGTGGACGGAAGCCCGCGGCCTGCCAGGCATTGACGATGTCCTGTGCCCAGGCGATGTTCTTCATGGCGATTCGGTCATCGGCCAGCCCCGCGAGCGGGAGAATCACCATGCAGTCGTGGGGCGAGCCGACGAACTCCGTCTGGTGCAGGTCGAGCCAGCCCCGATAGTGGTGGAGCGCATCCATTTCGAAGAACAGCTTGAAGTAGGACGAGAGGTGGCTGCGGTTCGGCTCGACGTAGCGGAACTCGTCGATCGGCTCGTAGACGATGCCGACGGGGTTGGGCGCGCGTTCCTCGCGCGTGTCCCACAGGTCGAGCCGCTTCCACATCTGGCCGGGATGCTCGGGGTCCTCGCCTCGCATCCAGCACCAGAACTGCTCGTTCGTGAATTGCGAGCCGTCCCAGCAGAGGACCGGCGCCCGCTCGCGCCCGGCGGGGTTGCCGATCGGGTTGAACGTGAGGATCGTCTCCGCCAGGACCTCATCGAGGTCGAGCGAGGTGGGCTCGCCGAAGAGGTCGTAGCCGGTCACGAGCTGCTCGATGACGTCCATCATGCCGGCGGTGGCGCCGGGCTCGTGGGCGTGGGGCTGGGCGAAGTAGAACGCCGCCTTGCCTTCGGGGCCGACGCTGAAATCCGAGAGGGTGAGGGCGTAGACCTTGTGGCCGGAGTAGGCGGTGATGAAGTCGACGCGCAGCATCGAGCCGGCCATGTCGCACCATTCCGCGATCTTGGCCTCCAATTGGTCTTGGCGAGCCAGGAACGGCGTTTCCTGGGCCTCCTCGGGCTGCTCCTGGTCGGGGGCGAGCCAGGGCTCGAGGTCCTGGGCGGCGTCCGTCTGCTTGAGGATTTCGGCCGCACGCGGGACGTCCGCCTCCCGCACCTGGAGTCGGATGCCCTCATCCAATTCGCCCAAGCCCCACAAGCCGAAAAGGTTGTA
>Ga0315273_10005544_pt1 | contig 15621 bp, 18 predicted proteins | sample YL17G02_0_MG_FD_205753 | JGI IMG/M metagenome (GOLD analysis project Ga0315273, IMG submission 205753) | Sediment microbial communities from Yellowstone Lake, YNP, Wyoming, USA - YL17G02_0 | ecosystem: Environmental > Aquatic > Freshwater > Lake > Sediment | place: USA: Wyoming | collected...
CCTTCCTCCCGAGGTCTACGTCCTCGCGTCGGAAGAGCGCGTATACGGGGTAAACACATGATATGTGTTTATTTTCGGGAATGAGGGTGTTCTCTTGAGGCAGGCTTGAGGACGCCTTCTTTCCTGGAAATAATTTGAAAAAAATTATTTTTGGGGCTTGAAGGTTTGAAGACTTGCAATGCGCAAGAACCCTTCGGACTGAAAAGTTTTGGAAATCGAACGAGGGATGTACCTATTTAGATATCACTATCCGGATGGGAATACACTCTCGCCTACGATTTCTAACGCACATTTACATAATTTAATTGTTGGGAAATAAGGCACGGTTCCTCCTAACATTTGGTTGAAAAAATCTCCTTTTTTAAGAAAAACGGCATAATGCGCCAAGACGAGTGGTCTTTAAAATCCTTAGGTAACATTCCTTTTAAGAAATTTTAATTGATAATTGAGAATTGATACGGATTCTCCCTTCGTCTTGGCGCATTGCCAAAATTTTAAAAAATAAAAGGAGAAAAAAATAAGAAAAAAGAAAAGAAAAAATTGAGCAAGTAAAGCTCATTAAAAAAACCTTCAGAAATGAAGTGAAAAAATCAACCAAAAATAAGATTTTTCTCGGGAGGGAAAAAATCATGAACGCAAAAACTTTAAAAAAGTTTTTTGTATTAGTAACAATCGTGCTCGTTTTTTTGAGCGCATGTGGTTCAGATGCAAAGCATTTAATTAAAAAAGCTCAAGCGACAGCGACCATGATATCAGCAGAAAAAACCGCTAAGGTAATTGTCGAAGAGGCAATGGGAACGCTGACGCCGATCGCACCGACCGCGACCGCGATACAGATACAGGCGACCTATACCGCACTGCCAACCGACACACCCGTGCCGACCGCTGTCCTGCCGACCGTTGTGCCGACCGCCGTGCCAGTTTCGTTCGCGACCATACCTGTTAATCAAGTGTATTCATCCTCAATGGATGGTTTTAATTACACTTGGACTTACATTCCAGGAACACAAAAGGAAACACCTGATCAGGAAGACGCTCAATCTTCTGGAAAAGCGGTTTCAATTACTCATGATCTGGGTGTAAAAGTTGGTCAGCTAACAATAATTAAGGGAGTAACAATCACCGTAGATAATACTACTCTTGGCACTCCTTGTGCGCTAGCTGTACTGACACCAGGCTATTACCGTAACATAGTTGGAACTGAGTGGCGTTGGGAAACCTATTGGTTACCTAACAGTAATCCGCTGGATCCAACCGGCTGGTCAATAGTGTTGGCTAAGCAAGCGATGGAAGTCGAAAAAAATCTATATGGGTGTTCTCAAAAGGAACTTAACCAAATACCGGTTTTTTATTCGACCGAAGTTGCCCCTTTTGGCCAATAGTCAGCCGTTTGTCGGCAAAAAAACCCAACAATTTTCAATCCGATAAAATTCGGATGAAAGGAACAATTTATCGCAGAAATGTGCGAAGCTCAGAATTAGCGTACCTCAAAAAAGGTACATTCCCCAAACAACGTGGAACTAATTCTGAGCATTTTCCAGCCGGCAAGATATTTACCGGTTGAAAAATATGATTACAGTTTCTCTTATCATTCCAATGTATAACGAGGAAGCGCGGATCAGGAAATGTGTCCGTGCCCTCAACTCATTCAAACCACCCAAAGGCGTGGTGATTGACCGTGTCATTTTTGTTGACGATGGCTCCAGTGATCGGACGGTTGCCAAAGCCCAAAAAGCCAAAATTCCTTACGAAAAAATAGTAGTTGCATGCCAGAAAAATCATGGTAGAGGGTATGCACTCCGCGCTGCCATGCAGGAGGCAACTGGCGACTATGCATTGTGGCTGGACGTTGATCTGTCCACTCCCCTTTCAGAACTCACAAAATTTGTCCCGTTTATGAAACGTGAGTGTCCGGTCATCATCGGCAGCCGGAAAATGAAAGGCGCTGACGTGACGATCCGGCAGCCTTTATACCGCATCCTTTTGGGACAGGGGTTCAGCAAATTGTCTTCCATCATGCTCGATGTAGCGGTAGGTGACTTTACCTGCGGATTCAAAGCATTTTCGCGTACCGCCTATCAGACCATCTTTCCGTTAACAACCGTCAACGGCTGGGGCAATGACAGCGAAACACTGTATCTGGCAAAAAAATTCAACATGAGAATTATGGAACTTCCGATCCATTGGGAAAACGATCCGCGGACAAAAGTGAAAGTGATGCAGGATATCATCGTCTCATTCAGTGATCTTGTAACTATCCGGATGAATGACCTTATGGGAGTGTATGCTAAACATCCTGCTTTTTCAGTTATTGAAGAAGGAATATAAAGAATTTCGCAAGGCCACGCCTTGAAATCAGAAGAAATTTCACAAGGCCTCGCCTTAAAATCGAAGCCCATAAGGCGAGGCCTTTCAAGACAATATGAAGCAAAATAGTCAACCCTTGATTTCCATCATTATGCCGGTTCGCAATGCCGATCGGTTTTTGCCAAAAGCATTACAAAGTATTGCTGGTCAAACCTATCAACCGATTGAGCTTCTCTGTGTGGATGACGCGTCAACGGACGGATCGTGGGCCATCCTTCGTGCATTTGCCAAAAACCATCCGTGGGTTCATCTCTACCGGTTGCCCCATCAAAAAGGCGCGGCAGATGCGGCAAATGAGGCGATTCCCCATACGAAAGGCACGTATATTGCCCGAATGGATGCCGATGATATTATGATGCCGAAACGCCTGGAACGACAAGTGCGATTTTTACAAACCCATCCGGATGTCGTTGCCTGCGGCGGACAATGCTTACGCATTGACGAACAAGGAAAATCGCACGGTATGAAACAATTTCCGCTTTGTCATGATGCGATTAAATCAATGATTTTCCGGTCCGTACCGATCCAACAGCCAACGCTCATGGTGAATACCGAGAAACTGCCTGACTCTTTCCATTGGTACAGGAAGGAGCTTATCATCGGCGAAGATTATGATCTTTATTACCGCCTCATGCGCTATGGAAATCTCGCAAATCTTCCTGACACCCTTCTCAAGTACCGTGAGTACAAGGAGAATTTAACCTTGTCGTCCCAAAAACGGACGTTTTGGTATATATGGAAAACACGGCTGATCGCGCTCACCCGATACGGGTATCTTCCGGACGGACTCTCGCTTTTCTACGTCTTTGGACAGACCATCCTTGCACTTCTTTTGCCGGAACGATTCCTCTATCCACTTCATGTAAAAACGCGTACACTATTTTTTAGATAACAAGATTTTTATGAAAAAACATGTCATCGCGATCGGCATCCTCTATGTCCTGTGGTTTATCATCCTGGTGTCAAATTATTCGCCGAATACCTGGCTTACCGGCTGGGACAACCTCCATCCTGAATTTAATCTTCCGCTTGCTCTTTCACGAACGCTGACTTCCGTCTGGCAAGAATATCAAGGATTAGGACTCGTAGGAGGCATGGGACATGCGGCTGCTCTACCAAAAGAACTCATCACAATAGTGTTTTCCTGGATATTTCCAATCCAAACAGTACGATTTGCCTGGACTTTCCTCATGCTTCTTTTAGGACCGATCGGTGTCTACGGATTTTTGATAACGCTTTTTCGTCAAAAAAATAAAACAGACACCATTCCCTCTGTAGCAGCATCATTTCTCGGTGCACTCTCTTATCTTTGCAATCTCAATACGGCACAGGTGTTTATTGCGCCATATGAACCGTTTGTCGCGCATTTTGCTGCCCTCCCATGGCTTTTATGGTGGATTCTTGCATACCATCAAACAGGGAAAAAATCGTCACTTTTTATTTTTGGATTCGTGTCATTCTTTTTTTCCATCCAAAATTATGTACCGACTCTATTCCTCGTCTACGTGGCAACGTGCACCAGTTTGTTTGCAGGATTGGTCTTTTTCAAAAAATCGGCAATCCGTCTGAAACGGATACTTACCATTATCGGCATCATTCTTTGCATGAATGCCTATTGGCTTTTCCCTTTTTCTTATTTTGCGATCACCAATAGCCAGATTGTTGCAGCAGGAAAAATCAACCAGATGGCGACGGACGAGATATTTGCACGCAATCGGGAATTCGGCACGATCCAGGATACACTTCTTTTAAAAAACTTCTGGTTTGACACGAGAGAATACTATCCGCAACTGGATACTACGGCATTTATGATCGAACCGTTTGCCCGCCACATCTCCCAACCCGGCATATATGCGCTAGGAATACTACTCTCTCTTGCAGTTATTCTGGGAATGATACAGCTTGCTAAAACTCCATACGGACGGATAGTTCTCATCCCGTTTTTTCTAGGATTTACCATGATTGCCAATGCGACACCTCCGTTCTCATGGATCGTTGACTGGCTTCGGGAGAATATTCCTCTTTTGTCTCAATTTTTCCGGTTTCCGTTTACTAAATGGGGTACGGAACTGGCGCTTTGTTATAGCGTCTGTTACGCGTCGTGTTTTCTCCTCCTTCTTCCCTTTTTAGAAAAAATTGGCCGAATTGCGAGGTATGTAACTCTGGTTATTTTGATTATATTACCAGTTATATTTTCATTTCCACTTTTTACCGGCAACCTCATATTTTCTCAACTGAAATTGGCAATTCCCAAAGAATATGATCAGGTATTCCAATTTTTCAAAACACAACCAATGGGACGCATTGCGAATCTTCCGCAAAATTCATTTTGGGACTGGAAATATTACCAATGGGGAGCAGTCGGATCTGGATTTATCTGGTATGGGACAGAACAGCCGATCCTTGACAGGGCGTTTGACGTGTGGAATCCGTATAACGAACAATATTATTGGGAGCTTTCGTATGCGCTGTATAAAAAAGACGCACTCCTTCTTGATCGTGTGTTTCAAAAGTATTTTGTGCAATATATTCTTTTTGACGAAAACATTGTGAGTCCCAGCAATAATCGCGGACTTTTTACCGAGGAGTCAAAGGAGTTACTTTCTCAAATACCCAGTATTAAAAAGGTGACAGAGTTTGGAGAAATTTCTATATACAAGATACAAAGAGATAAAGATATAAAGGGATTAAGAATAGAAAACGATCTGCCAATGGTTTTGCCTTCGTACCAATGGACGGATAATGATGTAGCGTATAGGGAACTAGGAGACTATATGCTGCAGCCTCAAGGCCCGGCCTTGAATTCACAGCTCACCAAATCAGATATAGTTTACCCATTCCGGTCTTTGTTTACCAAACGGTCAGTTAATGAACGGGAATTTGGGGTAAAAGAAACAAACAACACTGTAACTATCTCCTCAAGCACGGTTCCTGATGCTATGCCGTTTGTGATAGATAAAAACCAAGCGCTCGTTTTTGAGAGCGTCAAAGAAGGTGTCGTTGATCCGAAAAATACCGCCCCCTGTTATCCGTTTAAAAATGGAGTCGTGAAGACAACTATGGAAGATAATTACCTTCACTTACAAGCAACAGATAATCGCCTTTGTTTGAATTTTGGCATGCCGGATCTGTGGCACCGCGAAGGATACATCGTCGCTGTCACATCACGACATATTGAAGGCAGACCGTTAATATTTGCTTTGATTAATAAAACGGCAAAACATACGGAAATTGAAACTCAGCTGTCAGCTGTCAGCAATCAGTCGTCAGAGCAATGGAATACGTCATATTTCATCCTTCCTCCGCTTTCATCTGACGGCAAAGGGTATGACGTCTATATCGCCAATGACACCATCGGACGGGAACCTTCAGTCAATGATATTGCCTCTGTCCGCGTGTATATGATTCCGTACGAGGAAATGGTCCATATGTCATCGCGAGGGAACGCTAGCGACCGAAGCGATCTTTATAATGATACGGGAGTCATAGAGATTGCTTCGCCTTCGGCTCGCAATGACATTGTATCTGTCGAGCATCCGAATCCGGCATACTACAAAATTCAGATAGCAGAAAACGGAAGTCAGATAGCAGAAAATACTACGCTCATCCTTTCTCAATCCTATGATAGATGGTGGCATGCCTACGAAGTAGGCAATTTTCAATTTTCAATTTTCAATTTTCAATTGGGAACATTGCTTTCTGAGACATTTCCTTTTCTTTTTGGAAAAGAGTTGGAAAATCATATCTTAGTAAACAACTGGAGCAATGGATGGATACTGCCGTCAACTACTGAAGATCAACAAACAACAACAATCATCATTTTTTTTCTTCCTCAGCTCCTGGAGTGGTTCGGGTTTGCACTTCTGCCTATCCCATTCCTTTTACTCCTTATCAGTAAAAAATAATTTCTTTCTGTGGTATACTTATTACATGACCACATATCAATTGATAGCGACCACCCTTGAACAGCAAAAACCTGCATTAAGAAAATTCGGCGTTTCTCGTATTGGAATATTTGGCTCGTCAACACGGACAGATACAACACCGGAAAGCGATATTGATATGATGGTTGAGTTTGAACCGGGTAAAAAAACATACCGTAATTTTTTCGGTACAGCAACCTATCTTGAATCTCTTTTTAAAAACCCAGTGGATCTTGTGACGCCGCAGGCAATCTCTCCGCATATCAAACCATACATTGACAAAGACATCCGATATGTCCAAATCAGCGACTGAATATATCAACCATATCCTCGACGAACTTCTGTTCCTGGAACAGGAAATGAATACCATAACGGAAGAACAATTCATGCGTGATGAAGTCTTAGAACGGGCTTCTGCCCGGAGTCTCGAAATCATCGGCGAGGCAGTGAAGCAAATACAAGAATCCTATCGAAAAGAACACCCTGAGATCGAATGGAAATCCTTTGCCGGCCTTCGGGATAAACTCATTCATCATTATTTCGGCGTTGATTACGCACTCGTCTGGGATGTGATCAAAAACGAACTACCGGAATTGAAAAATAAACTGACCAAAATAAAAGAGCAGGAAATCTCATCTACTCAAACGAAATAGAGAGGCGTGATCCGAAGGCTTCCGCAATTTTTTGCATGAAGGCAAGTGTGGGGTTCCCGTTTCCCGATTCAACGCGCGAAATGGCAGATTGTTTGGTGCCGATTTTCCGGGCCAAATCTGCCTGACTCATTTTTTTCTCGATCCTCTTTTTGATCATGTGCTCAATGAGTGCATACTCCGGCCCCAACCGCTCATACTCACGGCGAACTTCTGGGTCGCGGAGAAGTTCTTTTTTTAACTGAGTGAATGATTTAAATTTCATAGTATTAATAAATATAACATATATGTTATGTATTTGTCGAAAGGAATTGACAAGCACGAAAAATGCTTCCATACTAAATATTGTGAAAGGCAAACCGACTGCCCCATCGGATACTGAAACAGAAAGCGTGCCGAAAAAACGGAGATTTTCCATCCTACTTCTCATCCTCCTTCTCCTGTTCCTCGGATTTTGCGTCTTTGCCGTCATCATGCGGCTCAGAGATCCCAACATCACGCTCTGGAAATTATTGAACCTCCAAAACCTGTCGGTGTTGACAAAAAAATCCATCATTCAAACCCGGTCACCGAAACTGCTGTCCGACCAAAAAGTAACACAAAAAATACCAATGACCGGCGGATCGGCAAAAATTACCACTGACACCGGCTACACGTATACGGTGATGATCGGTCCGGGAGTATTAACCGGTGACAGCACGTTGACCCTGACCCCGCTTGAGGAACCACCTTTTGTATGGCCAAGCGATCCAAACGGCAATAATCCTCCGCCTGACCCCGGCATTGACATTACCGTTGACCCCCCGCTTCCGCCTCCGGACCCTCCGGATGATCCGCCGATTGATCCGGATGATCTGACGGATAATCCGCCAGAACCTCCGCCCATCGATGTTGAAGTAACATTTACTCCCTCCGGACTTGATCCGGGTACTGTTGTTCCTGACGATCAGGATCCCAATGAGATGGCCAGAAGAATTATGGAAAGCGCCGGTTTAGGAAATCTAACTCTGGCAACTTCCATTTCACCGACAGTCACGCCAAAACCGAGAGCCTCCAGAAACCGTGACGGGTCAGGAAAAACGCCGACATTTTTTGTCTTTGTCCCGCGCCAGGGACCTAGCCGCATTATCCCTCTCGGTCCGCCGGGAGGAGGTCCTCCGCCGGACACAGAACCGCCTGATAATGCCGAGCCTCCGGAAGGCGGTAATGGGGATCCGCCGGGAGAAGGAACAATCACGCCGGAAGACCCGGACAAAGGAAAAGCGGATGACGCGGCAAATCAGGCAGGAGCAAACGGACACTGCACGGATGAATATATTTTTGCCTATACCCAAGCATACGGCCAAGCTCAAGACGCAGGCGACACTGCCGGCATGAACAGGTACGGAGGCGCTTTGAAAGACTGCGCGAAAGATAAACTCTCGCATCTCAAACGACTCTGTGAAACGGACCGGAGGCTCCTGCGAAGACTTGATTTTGATCAGTATAAACAATCATTACACGGAGTACCGGATTCGTCGGATGACCTGATGAGCGAAGCGATTCAACTGGAACGCAAATGCAAAGGATATTACTCAATTTCCGGATCTGCATCACCTGCCGGGTTCGGCGGGGACGTGGCTATCGCCTCAACAATTGACACGCATGTATGCGGATATTTTGATGATGTGTGGGAAGGAACAAATACGTATAACATAACTGCGGAAGGCGGGGGCGGCGTCCACAACTATGAGGGCGAACACAAATTCAGACTTCCCGCACGGGGCGGAACATTTTCTGTCATAGACACACCGGTTAGCCAAGGGATGACTATTATCGGACGGGGTGTGAACTTTACTTTTCCCATTATGGGATTTTACGGAACCTTTGACGGCGTATTCAGTGTTGACATTATGCTCTACCCGATGGCCAATCTCAAAGCAGAAATACCGCTCGTCTCAACGGACTGTACGGAAACCCCGACAGACATTCCTTTTATACCACTCGCACCAGAGCCTCCGATAGACATTCCTCCTGCACCGCTGGTTCCTTAGCGCTGTCTTTGGTGTGCTATACTCACAATAACGAATATGTCTATCGAAGGCATAAAACCATTGATTGTGTATGCGGTCGCACTTTTTTTAGGCGTTATCACGTCTCTTTTCTCCCTCATCTCACCTCTGAAAGAAGAAATTCCTGAGCTTATGAAAAAACCGACCCCCACTCCTATTCTTTCAGAACAAACACGGGAGTTATCCAAAGAAGAATCATCTACCATGTCTGCAAGTTTTATAAAAGAATTTGAAATGATGATATCTTCGGGCGGAGGAGAGAGAAGATAAATCCAAATAATCTACAAATCCGACAAATCTACAAATAATCAAATAAATGAAAAATAATTGAATCATTTAATGATTTAATCATTCATTTGTAGATTTGAAATTTGTATATTTGTAGATTACTCATCTCCGGTCTTTTCCCGCAATAATGAGGAGATCCGCAGCCGGTTTCGGTTCATCCGACGGGAGCGCAGAAACGCTTGCAGAGAGTTCATTTGCCAATTGTTGAACAATAGTTTTATCCAATGTATTGGAAAGCACAATGAGCATCGTTTTTTCATAATCCATCCGTTTTGCATTGTCTTTTTCGACGACAGTGATGTTTTGCATCATCGTTTTGAGTTGTGACTCAAGCGTTTGGGTAATCCCGACTATTCCGGATCCATTCCGGAGGGCGATTTTTATCAATTGCCCCTGCGCTTCCACCGGTGGTATCTGCCCGGATCCGGTGGCCTGATCACGTTGATCCATAATCGGGGCGACATTGACCACAACATTGGTGGAAGGCCGGTACAAGACAGCTTTTTTTGCGATTTGAAAAAGAAGAAGCTTGTCATTATCTTTACCATCAATAAAAAACGGCTGAGTTTTTTTCAGGGTCTCTATATCGGCAACAGTGAGAACCTGTGCTTCTTCATTGGGAAGCATTATAAGCTTCCCTACTTTTACCATGAGCTCTTTGCTTTCTATTTTGGCCGCTTCCGTGGGATTTTTCAGCTTTTTCTCACTTCCTAAATATTGCTGGTAAAAATACACACCACTGCCTATTCCCAAAACCGCAAGAATAAAGAAAATTCCTGCAATGATACTCGGTATGTGTTCTTTTTTCATACGTCGTTTCCGCGTGGGTAAGAATACTCATATTTCTTCTGCCTGTCAATACCCCCTGGACAATACGGTATGCTATAGTTATTCTAATGGACAATAAAACGATATTCATCGGAGGACTGTTGAAACTCCTCATCATCGTAAGTTTGCCTCTTGCCATTATTTTTGGGTTTTTAAGCCTGACTTCTCAACAAATTTCGTCTCCTCAATTGACTGCTGAGCCCACTATTATCCTTCGCATTCCGCTTGGAGTAAGGGAGTGGTCGGATATCGGCTCTGTTTTGGAGCCGGTATTCCAGGTGCCGGTACAAACGCTTCAGGGGTTTGAAAAAACCGAATTTATCGTTGATTCCGGTGCCGTCATTTCCTCTCTTCCCCGGGAATGGGCCGAAAAAACAGGAAAAGATCTGGCCTTTGCCAAGCGCATTTCGTTTAAAGGATTTGGCAACACCATCTCATTTGCATACCAATCGCAGATGACCCTTCAGCTCGGAAGTGAAAACGTAATATTACCGGTCGTGTTTACCGAGGCAGAAGGCACACGATCTTTGCTGGGTAGAAAAGGATTGTTTGATCAGTACTCGATTTTATTTGACCATACCAGTAAAATGATGGAAATACGGAAGTAATCAGAGTTAAGAGATATGAGTTAAGAGGTAAGATTAAAGATGAAAAATGCGGAGGGAGAGAACAAATACGGGTGGCACGCGTTAGGGGATCCCCGTCGAGCGACCGCATCCGCCAGCTGGCGGAGAGGACGTCGGACGGGGAAAACGCGTGACGAGACCCGCATATAATAATCTATGAAAAATATGTTTGAAAAACTGAACCAGCTTTCCTACCCCACCGTCATCTTTATCGCTTCGTGTATCACACTGGTAAGCATTCTTCCTTTGTGGATCTATATAAGCGGACAACAAACGCGAATCGCCACAAGGGCAGTAGAAACACCGTCCGTTGTCCCGACCAGTATCCCTACATCTACGGAGGGAATGATGCCGGCAAATCCGCCTACCATTACCCGCGCCTATCCGTGGATAGGAAAAGTAGGAGACGTCATTATTATAGAAGGAAAAAATTTTGGAGCATATCCGAAAAACAGAAGACTGGCAATCGGGGGCATGGTGGTTGCGGATGCATTAATATCCCAATGGTCTGATACACAGATCGAAGCGTCGATTCCTTCAAATCCAAAATCAGGAGAACCTGCCGCTCTCCGGATTGACACCCATCCGATCGCACAAAGTCAGCCTTTGGTTTTTTATGACCAAACCGCAACAGTCCGGCTTCAAAAACAAGGCGCTGTAGTAAGCGTAGAAGGCGTTTCAGGAGAAATCCGGGCAACCCTCTTCACCCAAAACGGGAAACGGGAAACGACCGTTACCGGAACCGGCCAAGAAACGGTAACTCTTTTTACCCTTGCTCCCTCCGAAGAAATCCTGTCCATCATGCTTGCGGATGAAAAAGGATCATTTATCCCCTACAGTATCAACCCCACCGAGTTTGGATTTTAACGAGGGAGAAATCCAGCTTCGCAAGGACAGGCCTTGCGAAGCTAAAAAAACTCTTGAAAAAAACTGTCTGCGCTGTCATACTGAGAATATCTATGCTCAAATATCTCATTTTTCTCTACTACTACAGCCTCATTACGACCATTGCGCTTTTCATCTATTCTATCGGCTTTGCCCCGCAGCCCAGCGGCCTCTTGCTCGTCCTGTTTTTGATACCCATCAGCGTCTATTTTTGGCTCAGCAGTACCCAACGGAGTAAAAAGATCCCCGTACCGAACGGCGATGCCACACCGGGGTCGGGAGGGAAACTGAGCGCACCTCTCATAGTCCTTGCGACTCTTTTTATCAGCGGCTTCAGCATCTATACGTACACGCTCCTGAATAATCGGGAAGCCAAACAGACGCCTCCGGAACTTACCAAAACAATCGATGCCTTAAACGCAATCATGACAAACGCACAGCTATCATCCAGTGCCGAAGCACAATTGGTAAAAGAAATACAAAACATCAAGGCAAAACTTGACAGCCGCACAACTCCCGGGCTTGTAACCCCATCCCCCACCAAGATAGCCAGTGCTTCCGCCGCTAGTGACCATATAGGCTTCATAACTATAAAAGACCCAAAACGAAAGACCGTCGACGTCTATCAAAAGAAATCATCCGCATCAGCAGTCATAGGAAAAGCGGAATTCGGAAAAGAATATTTTTTCACAAAAAAAGAAGATACCTGGTATTTTACCAACCTCACGGATGATACAGAAGGCTGGGTCAGCGATCAATATATGAAAAAAATCAGCGGAGTTACTCCATGAAGCGTGTCTTGGTCATCGTGTTTTTCTCCTACTGCACCTTCCTTGCAGTCCTCATTGCGGCAAGCGGCATCACGACAGCCGTGCAAACCAAAGCCATGCCCGCAGTACTTTTATTTCTACCCGTACCGCTCTATTTTCTCTTCCGTATTGCCGCAAGCATCCGCGCTCCCAAACGGTCCACCCTGTATCAAGAGACAGGCAGCGGAAAAACCGGAATATGGGGCATCGCAGTTGTGTTTGTTGCGTTGGTAAGCATTGGGCTCTTTTCCGTATCCCGTAGCCACAATAAACAAACGACGCTCCCCGCCGAACAACCAACACCCACCAGAGAGGAAAGGCCCAAGCCCTCCCCGACTTTGCAAACCACCATCATGATTACCACCAAAGACAACACGACCATCAACATCAGAAAACAGCCCTCCCAAACCGCAGACATTATCGGGAAAGCCAAAGCCAATCAAACGTTTATCCTCGTCTCCCAACAAGACCAATGGTACCAAGTGAAACTGGAAAATGAAGACACCGGCTGGATACATCAATCATTAGCCACGATTCAGGAAACACCGTAATCATGAAAAAAATCCTTATCTACTACAACTTCATCCTCATAAGCTCCATGACCGTTATGGGCTTTGTCCAAGCGACGACCATACCCCAACTCGTCAGTGCCGTCCTTTTTTTCCCGCTCGCGGTCTATTTTGCCCGTCTGGTCATCCCGACCAGAAGCCGGGCGCTGATACTCCCCCAGCCGGTAAAAAAGGTAAAAAAAATACACGTCAAACCGGCACCCGTTCCCGTCAAACTGCTCAAGCCGGATGCGCTTGACTCCAACAAACGCATGTTTCTCAAACTGATCGGCTCTGCAGGCATCAGTTTGCTCTTTTTTTCACTGTTTACGAAAAAGGCTCACGCGGCATTTTTCGGCAGCGTCCCCGGTCCGGGAACGGTTTCCATAAAAGATACCACAGGGGCTCAAATCGACCCAGCTATAAAACATCCTACCGACGGATACAGAATCAACCAAGTCGACGACACCACCTCCGATACCTATTCCTATTACGGTTTTGTCAACAAAGACGGAGCCTGGTTTATCATGCGGGAAACAACCTTGGGGGTCGACGTCGGTCAATACAGATACACCAGGGGCACATCCGGCTTCTCCGCCGGTTGGGATGATAAGATTGATCCGGACATCCCCTACAATTATTTTGATGAAATATTCGATTGACATTACGTCGGGATTTGCCTACAATCTTGGCACATGAAAAAAGAATACGGTCTCGTTTTCGCCATCGGTCTTTTTATTTTGGCCTATGTCTTGGATGCCGTGGTGAAACCCCTCGCCATCCTCCTTCCGTCTCCCTATCACTACTTTACTCCCATTACCCTCTCGCTCTATCCGTTTTCGACAACGTCAATCATCCTTAAAGCCATTGCCGTATGGATCTCTATCCTGTTGGGAATTTCTTTCATTGAAAAACCGCTGGCAAAAGGAGGAACGTTGATTCTCATCTCCGGCTTACTGCAGCTCTATACTCTGCAGGACGTAGCGACCCGTACGCATCTGCTGCCGCTGGAATGGTCGCTCGCTCTCACTCTCACGGGCATATTGCTCATTCTTCCGTCACTCGGCTACATTGTGATGGGCATTCTCTTGGCTATTCACCATAGTTTCAATCCGTACGAAGCAACGGGTGAAGAAGGAGGGGCAAGCGGTCAGACCTAAATACCGACTTCTTCACGCCCCATTCTTCCCTACCACCAACCGCCGTGCACCTCTCTGTACCACATACGCTACGAGCCCTATCCCAAAAGTCCAGACATATCCGGTTATGCCAAATCCCGCGTATTCCGAAAATTTTGAGACAAGCCAAAAAGAAAAGGCGTTCACAAGAAAGAAATACCCGAACGTTATTTCACCGGTATCGAACTTTGCTTTCTTGGCTACGGCAAAATCCCAGAAGCTCCAGATGAGAAACGTTACCCAGAAACCTGAATAAATAGCCGACTCTACGGGACTGAATCTCCAGTTTCCCAGGACAACATTTACTGGAAAAACAAGACCGAAAACATATAAAACCACGGAGTTAACGAGCCAATATATAATATATAAAAGATGATTATTCAATGTATTTCACCTCCTTTTCCAATTAAGAATATATCACAAATATCCGATATGTGCTGTAGGCAAACGTAATAAAATTTTTACAAATTTCCAATCTGCGCGCGTAGAAGTTCTGGATAATTTTGGACAAAGTCTTTGACAAAGACAGGGTTATCGATAAATGGAGATAAATCTTCAATCAATAGTTCCTTGGAAACCTTCGCCACCTTTTCATTTAATTTTAATATAGCCGTTTTTTTGTCAAATCCTGTTTGCTTTTCAACCATATCCCAATTTGGTTTGACTTTCTTTTCCAGAAACCAAATGAGGTCAAAGTAATCTCTCCCCTTGAATCTTTCAATTAACTCTACTCCTTCGATCTTTTCTCGAGTTAAAATTGCTCCAATTTTACCTGCAAACAAGTCGCTTATTGAATATCTCCTCATAATAAATGCCATTCCGAGTGTAAGCTTGGTCGAAATTTCAGTATTAAAATTAATGCTCGGTGCTGGAGCAAAATCAAGACGAATATGAACAATATTTGATTCAGAGCTTTCAACATCTACCCCAAGTTGCTTGAGTATCGGAAATTTGAGGTAAACAGTTCTACTGTTTTTTGCAATTTTTATGTCCATTTCGCGATATTGCAATTCTTCAGAAACGTACGTTTTTATGTCGCCCGCGATGTCTTCTATATCAAATTCATCAAACTTTTCAACATCAAAATCTAAATCCTCGGAAAGCCTTGGTAAATCAAAACAAAATCTTAATGCTGTTCCGCCTTTAAAAACTAATGTATCATTCCATTTTGAACCAAAAACAAATTTCAACAAATAAGCTTGAATAACTTCTTTTAATAAATTTCTCAAGTAAAGTTTATCTTTTCCTATATTTTCTTTATATGTTTTTATTAGTTGATTAAGAAACATAATATTTTTTTATGACCTGTAAGATATTGTTCATCTTAATGCTTTTTGATAATTTTACATACTTTACTAACTCCAATAAATCATCTTCAGAAAAATTATCCCAATTGATTCTCGCATCATAGACATCAGCTCTAATATTGTACGTACTTTTGAGGTAAAAATAATCAAATAATGCCTTG
>Ga0315273_10005545_pt1 | contig 15620 bp, 14 predicted proteins | sample YL17G02_0_MG_FD_205753 | JGI IMG/M metagenome (GOLD analysis project Ga0315273, IMG submission 205753) | Sediment microbial communities from Yellowstone Lake, YNP, Wyoming, USA - YL17G02_0 | ecosystem: Environmental > Aquatic > Freshwater > Lake > Sediment | place: USA: Wyoming | collected...
TGGCACCGCCGCCGAGGTCTTGAGGGCCGCCTGGATCGCCTCCTGGCGCGCGGCCTTCTGGTCGTCGGTGTCGCGGGGCAGCTTGTAGGCAGCGGCCACCTGGGCGTAGGCCTCGGTGTCGGCCTGGGTGAGCCGCTCCAGGTTGGCGCGCAGCTTCTCGCTCTGGGCGAGCAGCGCTCGCACCTCGGCGTCGACGGCAGCGAACTTCTCGCGGCCGACGGTGAAATTCGCGACCATGCTGTTGAGCGCCGCTCCCAGCGCGCCCACCAGCGCCGCTGCGCTGCCGCCGCCGGGGGTAGGCCCGCCCCCCGCGAGGGCGTCGGTATACGTCCTGAGCGGTTCCTCCAGATATCCCATGGTCTGCCTCAGAACAGTCCGACGATCTTGCCGTTGTCGTCGATGTCGATGTCCACCGCGGCCGGGCGGCTCGGCAGGCCCGGCATGGTGGTGAAGGTTCCCAGCAGCGGATACAGGAATCCCGCGCCAGCGCTCGGGCGGATGTCCCGAACGGGGATGCGGTAGTTGCTCGGCCGGCCTTTCACATTGCCGTCGTGGGAAAGGGAAAGGTGGGTCTTCGCCATGCAGATCGGAAGCTTGTCCAGGCCCCATCGCGTGAAGGCCTCGATTTTCCGCTCGGCGACGGCGTCATAGTCCACGCCATCGGCGCCGTAGATCTTGGTGGCGATGGTCTCGATCTTCTCTTTGATGGAGGCGTCGTCGGGATAGAGGAGCTGGAACGTGCTCGGCTTCTCGCAGGCGGCAATGACCGCCTTGGCCAGCTCCGCGCCACCTTCCCCGCCCTTCGCCCAGACCTCGGAAAGGTAGGCGCCCTCGGCGCCGGCGGCGGCCGCTCTCTTGCGGATGAGATCGATCTCGCGGTCGGTGTCCTGGGTGAATCGGTTCACCGCCACCACCACCGGGATGCCGAAGAGACGGGCATTCTCGATGTGCTTCTCCAGGTTGGCGCAGCCCCTCTCGAGGGCCGGCAGGTTCTCCTCGATCAGCTCCTTGGGCAGGGGCTTGCCCGGGCGGATGTTGCCGACTCCGCCGTGCATCTTCAGCGCCCGCACGGTGGCCACGATCACCACGCAGTTCGGTGCCAGGCCACTGACGCGGCACTTGATGTCCATGAACTTCTCCATGCCGAGGTCGGCGCCGAAGCCGGATTCGGTGACCACGTACTCGCCAAGCTTGAGCGCGATCTGGTCGGCGATGATGGAGGAGTTTCCCTGGGCGATGTTGGCAAAGGGCCCCGCGTGGACGAAGACGGGCGTGTTCTCCAGCGTCTGCATCAGGTTGGGCATGAGTGCGTCCTTGAGGAGGACGCACATGGCGCCGGCGGCCTTGAGCTGCTCGGCGGTGACGGGCTGGCCATCCCAGGTCTGGCCGAAGATGATGCGGCCGAGGCGCTGGCGCAGGTCCTTGAGGCTGGTAGCGAGCGCGAGGATGGCCATCACTTCGCTGGCCACGGTGATATCGAATCCGGTCTCGCGTACCACGCGGTTCTCACCGCCCAGGCCGGCGACGATGTTGTAGACCGCCCATTTGTCGTTCAGGTCGATGACGCGGCGCCAGGAGATGGTGCGGGGGTCGATGTTGAGGCTGTTGCCGTGCTTGAGATGGGCGTCGATCATGGCGGCAAGCAGGTTGTTGGCGATGCCGACCGCGTGTACATCACCGGTCAGATGGAGGTTGAAGTCCTCCATCGGGACTACTTGCGAGAAGCCACCGCCGGCCGCGCCGCCCTTGATCCCGAACACCGGCCCTAGACTGGGCTGGCGGATACAGGTCACGACCTTCTTACCGAGGTGGCCAAGGGCCTGAGAGAGTCCGATGGTGGTGACGGTTTTCCCCTCGCCGAGGGGGGTGGGGGTGATGGCGGTGACATCGACGTACTTGCCGCTGGGGCGGTCTTTGAGCCGCTGGAGAATGTCGAGATGGACTTTCGCTTTGTAGCGCCCGTAGAAATCGATCTCGTCTTCGGAGATGCCGAGTCCTTCGGCGATTTGGAGAATGGGCCGCATGGTGGCGGCTTGTGCGATCTCAAGGTCGCTTTTCACGTTGCCTCCTGGATGCCTCGAGCGCAAAGGCCCAAGCCTTTACGCGAATCAGGCCCGCGTCCGGCGGGCCGGGAACTGCTGTTGGGCGGGAAGCCAATTCGTTGCGGCGAGCACGAACTCCTTGCCGCGCGCCGGGAAATGCCAACATTCAGCAGATTCGCGGCATCTGCTCACCGACGTGGCGGCCGAGGATGCGGTGGGAGCCAAGCGCGGTCTGAAGCAGGACTCTTCCTTGGCTGCGCCCGGCTACGGCGCCGATCACCGCCGCGTCAGCGCCGTGGGTATGCGCGCGCAGAACAGCAAGCGCCGCCATGCTTTCTTCAGGTTGGACAATGGCTACCATCTTCCCTTCATTCGCGGCATACAGGGGATCGAGGCCGAGTAGCTCGCAGGCGGCCGCCACCGACGGCTGTACTGGCACCATCGATTCGCTGATCTCGATCTCGACCTGGGACTGAAGGGCGATCTCGTTGAGCGCGGTCGCCAGCCCGCCGCGGGTCGGGTCGCGCAGAACATGAACACCGGGCACCGCTGCCAGCAAGTCCTGCACCATCTCAGCCAGCGGCGCGCAGTCGCTGATGATGTCGGATTCGAACTGGAAGCCTTCCCGCTGCGAGAGCACGGCCAGCCCGTGATCGCCGACCGGGCCACTGACGAGCACCACGTCGCCGGGCCGGGCATTGGCGCCGGAGATGGTGACGCCCTCGGCGATCTGTCCCACACCACTGGTGCAGATATACAGCCTATCGGCCTTGCCGCGGGGGACGACCTTAGTGTCGCCGGTGATGACGCGCACGCCAGCTTCCTGGGCCGTCTGGGCCATCGAGCCGACGATGCGCTCGAGATCGGCGATGGGGAGGCCTTCCTCAAGAATGAACCCGGCGCTGATGGCGAGCGGCTTGGCGCCCGCGGTGGCCAGGTCATTCACGGTCCCGCAGATGGCGAGGCGGCCGATGTCGCCGCCGGGGAAGAAGATAGGATCGACAACGAAGGCATCGGTGGTGAAGGCGAGCCGGCCGGCAGCGTCAAGCTGGGCGGCGTCGTCGCCGGGCGGATCGCCGGTCCCGAGTCTGGCGGCGAAGACCTCGGCGATGAGGTCCGCCATGAGCTGGCCGCCATCACCGTGAGCGAGAAGAATGCGGTCCCGGCTCAAAGCGTCACCTCGCTGCCACGGTAGCGGTAATGAGCCTGGCAGGCGCCCTCGCTGGAGACCATGCAAGCGCCGACCGGAGCCGCGGGGGTGCAGGCCACACCAAAGAGGGGGCATTCGGGTGGGTCGATGAGGCCGCGAAGGACATCGCCGCAGCGGCAGCCAGACGGCTCCTCAGCCGGCGGAAGGTCAACAGTGAAGCGTCGGGCGGCGTCGAAGTCGATGAACTCGTCTGCCAGTGCGAGCCCGCTGCCCGGGATTGCGCCGATGCCGCGCCAGCGAGCGTCGCAGACCTGGAAGACGCGCTCGAGCAGCGCCCGTGCGCGCTCGTTCCCCTGCGGCCGCACAGCGCGGGAATACTCGCTCTCGACCTCGGCGCGGCCTTCGGCGATCTGGCTCAACAGGAGCTGCACCGCTCGTAGAATGTCGGCGGGCTCGAAGCCGGCGACCACGCAGGGCTTGCCGCGCCGAGCGATGGGGCGATAGGCGTCGCTGCCGATGATGACGCTGACGTGACCGGGGCAGAGGAAACCGTCCACGTTCAGGTCCGAGTCCAGCAAGGCGCTCATGGCAGGCGGTATGAGCTTGTGAGCGCAAAGGACAGAGAAGTTGCGCAAGCCACGCTGCGTCGCCTCGGTGAGGGCGAGTGCGACGGCCGGCGCGGTGGTCTCAAAGCCGATACCGAAGAACACAACCTGGCGCGCCGGGAGATGGTCAGCCAGCGTAACCGCATCCATGGGGGAGTAGACCAGGCGCACGTCCGCGCCCGCGGCGCGGGCCTGCTCCAGGCTGCACTGGCTTCCGGGCACACGCAGCATGTCGCCGAAAGTGGCAAGGGTGACGTCGTCGATACCACCGAGGGCGATGAAGTGGTCGATCTGGTCTTGCGGGGTCACGCACACGGGGCAGCCGGGGCCGGAGATGAGACGCACGCCCGCGGGAAGCGCCTGTCGCAGGCCGTGGCGAGCGATGGCGACGGTGTGGGTGCCACACACCTCCATGAGAGTGCAGGCGGGGACGGCCATCGCCCGCACTGCGCCGGCGAGCCGCCGCAGCAGGTCAGGGTTCCGTAGCTGGCTCAGGCGTTCCACTGAGCATCTCCGAGAAGAGGCGCAGCGTCTCCTGCGCCTCGTGCGGGTCGAGTCGCTCGATGGCGACGCCGGCATGCACGATCACGTAATCACCCACCGCCACACCTTCGACGAGGTCGATGCGCGCCTCGCGCTTCACGCCGGCCTCCTCGACCTGGGCGAGGTGGCCGGCGATGGAGATGACCCGCATTGGGATGGCAAGGCACATCGGGTTCAGCTCCTCGCGGCTGCGATCAAGGCCTGCCCCAGGCTCAGGCCGCCGTCGTTGGGCGGCACTTCGCGATGGGTATGCGGCCTGAACCCATCTCTCTCCAGCAGGCTGAGGAGGCGGGACAGCAGCCGCGCATTCTGCATTACGCCTCCCGACAGAACCACGTCGCTGGGGCCACCGTCCGCCCGAATCCGCCGACAGGCGTCAAGGGTGAGAGCGGCAGCAGTCTCGTGGAAGCGCGCTGCGATTGATGCTATCTCCACTTTCTGCCCAAGATCGGCCGCGACCTGCCGCAAAGCCGGTCTGGTGTCGATGGTGTCCTGGTCGAACTCGTAGGAGTAGGGCTCGATAGACTCGGCGACCCCCACCGCCATGCTCTCAAGCTCCATCGCGGGCTGGCCCTCGTAGCTGGCGAGTGGAGAGGCGCCGAGGAGCGAACCCACGGTGTCGAAGAGCCGGCCCATGCTGGAGGCGAGGGGGCTGTTGATGCCGCGCTCGATCTGTCGCAGCACAACGTGCGTCTCGGCTTCGCTGAGGGAGGGCAGCAGATGGCGAGAGAGGCCGGCCGCCTCGGCTGGGCCGAAGGCGTCCGCGAGGTAGCTGAGCGCGGTGCGGGCCGGGTGCGTGATGGCGGCCTCGCCGCCGGGAAGCCGGACGGGGCGCAGGTGGAGGGCGCGAGAGAAGTCCGCCCGATCGGCGACCAGGATCTCGCCACCCCAGATCGTACCGTCTGGCCCGTAGCCGGTGCCGTCAAAGGCAACGCCGATCACGGGCCCGCTGAGTCCGATCTCGGCCATGACGCTCGCGATGTGGGCATGGTGATGCTGGACCGGAACGAGCTTCACCCCATCGAGCGAGTGTGCGTACTGGGTCGACAGGTACCCCGGATGGAGATCGTGGGCGACGAGGGCGGGGGTGGTGCGGAAGAGCCGCTGGAAGTGTGCGATCGCCTCACCGAGGTAGTCCAGCACCTCGACGCTGTCCAGGTCGCCGATGTGCTGGCTGAGGATCGCTTCGCCCTCGCGCAGCAGGCAGAACGTGTTCTTGTGGTGACCGCCGACGGCGAGGATCGGAGGGCAGGGGACGTCTACCGGGATCGAGCGCGGCACGTAGCCCCGCGCCCGTCGCAACGGGATCACCAGATCGCCCTCGCAGCGCACCACTGAATCGTCGCAGGGGACGGCGATTTCCCGGTTGTGCGAGAGGAGATGATCGGCGATGGGGCCGAGCTTGCGCTTCGCCTCATCGTCGCGGTGCTCGACGGGCTCCTCGGCGAGGTTGCCGCTGGTCATCACCAGCGCCGGCGGGGACTGCGCTAAGAGCAGACGGTGGAGAGGCGTGTAAGGCAGCATCACGCCAATGGTTGACTGCCTGGGGGCGATGCCAGGCGCGAGGCCGCCATCGGGCCGCGCCGGGAGAATGACGATTGGGCTTTCAGCTGAGGTGAGCAGCGCGGCCGCGCGGTCGCTAACCACCGCCACACGGCGAGCTTCGACCAGGTCGCGCGCCATGATCGCGAAGGGCTTCTGCCCACGGCCCTTGCGGGTGCGAAGCGCCTCGACCACGGCCGAACTGCGGGCGTCGCAGGCGAGGTGGTAGCCGCCCAGCCCCTTGATCGCCACGATACGGCCATCTCCTAGCAGGTGCGCGACGCGGCTGATCCCATCAGGCGCGATCTCACCATCGAGCAGAAGCGCCGGCCCGCAAGCGGGGCAGGCGACGGGTTCGGCATGGAAACGGCGATCGGAGGGGTCGGCGTACTCGGACTCGCACTCGCGGCACAGGCGAAAGGATGCCATGGTGGTCTGGGGGCGGTCGTAGGGGATCCCCAGTACGATGCTGAAGCGGGGGCCGCAGTTGGTACAGTTGGTGAAGGGGTAGCCGAATCGGCGGTCGGCGGGGTCGGCCATTTCGCGAGCGCAATCAGCGCAGAGCGCAACATCGGGTGGGATCAGCGCAGTGGGCTGCGCGCCGGGCTCGCTCTCGATGATGCGAAACTCGGTGACTCCGGTCGGCGGAAGCGCGGCCGTTTCCAGCGATGCGATGCGAGAAAGGGGAGGCGCTTCGCGGCCGAGCCGGTCGATGAACTCCACCACTGCCTTGGCATCGCCCTCGACCTCGATCACCACGCCCTCGGGAGTGTTGCGTGCCAGTCCGGCGAGGCCAAGGGAGTTGGCAAGCCGGTAGACGAAGGGCCGAAAGCCGACCCCCTGGACAGTGCCGCGGGCGGAGATTCGCGATCTGATGACGCTCAAGTCAGCCTCAAAAGGGCACTCGGTGTGCCCCTGCTTGCTCGATCACGGCGGATCACGCTGCACCGGCACGCGCCAGCGCGGCAGGGGCCGGGCAAGCGTGAGTACGCGCACCTCGGCCGCGCCGGCGCGGTTGAGCGCACGGGCGCACTCGGTGAGAGTGGCGCCGGTGGTGTAGAGATCATCGATCAGCAGCACTCGCTGGCCTGCTATCACCTCGGTCAACACCGCGGCGAAGGCGCCGCGTACGTTCGCGGCGCGGGAGGGCGCGGGCAGGTCGACCTGGGGCGCGGTGGGGCGAGTGCGCTCCAGGAGCGGTCTGACAGATTTCCCAATGGCCTGGGATACATGCTCGGCGAGCAACGCGGACTGGTTGAAGCCGCGCTCCCGGAGGCGCGAGGCGTGCAGCGGAACAGGGCAGATGACGTCTAGGGTTGCCGGAGCCAGACCCTCGGCGCCGTTGGCTAGGGCCTCACTCATGATCGCGCTCAGGGGCTTGGCGAGCACGATCTGGCCGTCGTACTTGAACCGTCGGATGGCATCGGCGAGAGGGCCGGTGTAGTGGGCGGCGGTGCGCACGATGCGGAAGGGCTTGCGGCGGCCACGGCATTCCTCGCACTTCGGCGCTCCGCGAGCGCGAGGATCGAACGCTACTCCACACACCTCGCACACCGGCGGCTCGATGCGTTCGATCTGCGCGAGGCACTCGCCGCAGATCGGCTCACGCCGCAGGCGGCCACAGGCCTCGCAGCGCGGTGGATAGAGCAGGTCGAGGAAGCCACGGAAAAGGGGGTTCATGGGCGGGGCGTCACCGCGGCGCTCCGGCGGCATCGGCGGCGGGCGGCTGGGGCCTGGTCAGCAGCGCCCTCAGTGCGGGCGGGGCGAGAAGGCTGGTGAGGACGGACATGAGGATGATCTCAGAGTAGATGGCGCTCGACATGACTCCGCGGGAGAGACCCATGAGGGCGACGACGATCCCCACTTCGCCGCGGGGCGCCATGCCAACGCCGATGATAAGGGCCTCACGCTTGCCCAGGGGCAGGGCCGCCAGGCCGCAGCCGATGAGCTTGCCGAGGATGGCGACGAGGGTGATCAGCAGCCCGAGCGGCAGCGCCTGCAACGTCAGCAGGTTGGGAAGATCGACCTTCACCCCGATGAGAACGAAAAAGATCGGGACCAAGAACTCGTAGATCGGCTGCATGGAGTTCCGCAGCCGGGGCGCGTCGGGGATTTCGGCGAAGATGATACCGGCGAAGAAGGCCCCGATGATGGCGGCGAGGCCGATAAGGTCGGCTAGCGCGGAGAAGGCGAAGCAGAGCACCATGGCGAGCGCAAAGACTGTGTCCCGGCCGGTGGCCTCGCCGAAGGACGAGAGCCTAGGGCTGAGGTGGCGTACCGCCTGCCTCCCGACGACGAAGGCGAGCACGCAGAAGGCGATCGACTCGCCGACCAGCAGACCGATCTGAGCCCCGGAGAGCGTACCGGCGGCGAGGCCGGAGACCACGGCCAGCACGAGCATGCCCAGGATATCATCGAACACCGCAGCCCCCAGGATAACCTGGGCGACGCGCGTCTGCAGCGCCGCCAGATCCGACATGACACGAGCGGTGATGCCCACGCTGGTGGCGGTGAGAGCAGTACCGACGAAGAGCGCCTCCGTGAGCGGCCAGCCCAGACCTCGCATCAGCAGGTAGCCGCCTACGAAGGGAAATATCATGCCCAGGGCGCCGACGGAGACGGCGTGCCGGCCCACTTGCCAGAGGGAGCGCGGCTGGATCTCGAGGCCCACGATGAACAGCAGAAACACGACGCCGAGCTCGGCGAATACGTCGTGGATAGCGGAGTCAGCGATCAGCCCCAAGAGATGTGGCCCGATGATGATCCCGGCGATGATCTCGCCGACGACGGCCGGCTGGCGCAGGAGCGCGAAGGCGGTTCCCCCTGCGCGGCCCGCAGCGAAGAGCAGAAACAGGTCGAAGAGCATCCTGCCGGTGTCGGACATGGCAATGAGGCCAGTTCTGTCGCAGACGATTCGCTCCTGCCGATCCTGTCGCGGGCGTGACCATAAGAAGAGGATCGCACCCTGTCGCAGGGCTCAGCTTTACCCCCGCGAAGCGTTGTGTTAGAATTCGCCGGCCGCGCCCGCAGTGAGCGGGGTCGGCGTTCGGGGGCGACACGAGATGGTGACTCTGTCCGAGGCGAGGTACCGCGATAGGGTGTACGGCGGGTGGCTCGGGAAGTTCATCGGCCTGGCTGTTGGCGCGCCGCTGGACGGCCAGAAGCAGTCACACGATCTCGACTCCAGCTACCTGGAGCGATTGCCTCCCGGCCGGCCGGAGCCGGGGCCGCCGCTGGACTTCCAGTTGGTGTGGCTGCGCGCGCTGCAAACTGTGGGGCCGCGACTGACCGCGGATGATCTCTGCACGGCCTGGCTGACGCATATCGCGTATGCGGATGGGGAACTGGCCCACGCCGCCTCGAACTTCCGACGCGGGCTCTGCCCACCTCTGTCGGGGACGTTTGACAACCCCTATCAGGCGACCCTAGGCGCCATGGAGAGGACGGACTTCTGGGGGTTGCTGTTGCCTGGAGATCCCAGAGAGGCAGTGCGGTTCGCGCGGCAGGACGCGATGCTCGATCACGCGGACGCCGGCATCGAGGCCGCGGTGATGGTGGCGGCGATGGTGAGCGCGGCCTTCGTGGAGTCGGAGCCGACGCGATTGGTCGAGGTGGCTTTGGGCCTGGCGCCGAGCGAGTCGCGGGTGGCGCGCGCGGTTCGCGACGTGGTGCGATGGCACGGCGAGCTGGCTCAGTGGTCGCGGACCCGAGAGATGCTGCTTCGCGCCTATGGCTCGGAGGACGTGCGCGACGGGGTGGTAGCGGCGGCGCTGGTCGCGCTGGCCCTGGTGCACGAACGCGGAGATCTGTGGCGGACTCTGCTCACGGCGGCCAGGTGCGGATGGAGCACCCGGGCGACGTGTGGCGCGGCCGGGATGATCGTCGGCGCGGCGCTGGGCGCCTCCGCTATGCCGGCGTTGCTGCGCGGCATCGTGGTCGATGAGCTGGCGCTGGGTTGGGGAGTGACCGGGCTGGGAGCGTCACTCTCGATGATGGGGCTGGTGGAGCAGACGGTCGAAGTGGGCCGGGTGCTGGTGCGCTCGGAGCTGGCGGGCCGGGTGCAATTGGTGAACGAATCGCCGGAGGAGCAGTCGGTGCTGACCGCGCCCGACGCCTCGAGCCTGATCCGGCAGATGGCGATGGGATCGTACGTCACCTCATTCCGGCGCGGGCCGCTAGAGGTGAGCATCGACTACGATATGCGGCCCACGATCGGATACGATGCTCCTCGCAAGCTGGCGATCGGCATCAGCAACGCGGGCCTGAGGAGTGTGGACCTGCGCGCCCGGATCTCGGCGCCGATAGGCTTCATCGTTACCACCCAATCCGAGCAGGTGACACTTCCCGAGGGATCTTCGGTTTCGTTCATGGCAGCCCTGAGCGCGCCGGAGGAGCAGGCGAAGATCAGCGCGGCGAACCCGTGTACGCTCTTCGTCACCCTGGAAGACGCGACGGAGATGACGTTCCCCATCTCGCTGGTCGGCGAATCCCTGTGGTACGTGGCCGGGCCCTACGGCAGATTCGACGACTCCCATACGCCGGAACAGGTCGGGATTCTGTCCGGCGAGGCTCCGCTCGGCGGGGAGGGGTGGCGGCGGCTCTCGGTGGCAGAGCCGTCGGTCAACCTGCTGGCGGGCATGGAGGGCGATCAGGGAACGTACTACCTCGCCACGGACTACCATGTGCCCCGGGCGCGAGTCGCCAAGCTGAGGGTCGGCTGCAATGACGGCGTCAAGGTTTGGGTGGGCGGCCGCGAGGCGCTCCGGCAGCACGAGCACCGCCCGGTTTCGCCTGCCAGCGCCGATGAATGCGACGTGGAACTGTGGCAAGGGTGGAATCGCGTCGTAGTGAAGATGGCGCAGTGCTCGCCGCGCCGATTCCTGTCAGTGGTGCTGAAAGGCGCCGACCAGCACGTGCTGACCGAGGCCGTCAACACTGTGCCGAGGGGCTGATCCCCACCGGCTACTCCTCCTCCGGCTTCCCCAGGTGTCGCTCCAGCAGTTGCTCCAGACGATTTGCACTGAGGCCCTTGCCGCTAGCCACGACCTCCCCATCGACAATGACCGTGGGCGTCATCATCACCCCGCTGCGGTCCGCCTCCTCGGAGAGAGCATCGTACTTGCGGACGATGACGCGGCCGGGGTGACGTTCGGCGATGCGGCGCGCGATTCTCTCGGCCTGGATGCACTTGAGGCAGGGGAAGATCACCCCGAACTCCTTGATGCCGTAGAAGATCTTGATTTCGACGGCCTTGCCCTCTTCCTTGGGCTGCGCCTCGACGCCAGGGGCGACTGCACGGCCGGCGGCCGGCGCGCGGGAGGCCATGTCGGGGATGTTGAGGTGGGGCGCGCAGCGAGAGGATACCTCCTCGGGGCAGTGCTTGACCTCCCAGCAGGGGATGAGGTCGAGGAGGCGGCGGATGCCGGTGGTGGTGAGGCTATGGCCGTGGATGAGTTCGGAGATGCAGCGAATCCAGATCAGATCCTGGTCGCTGTAGAACCTTTGGTCGCCCTTTCGGGCGGGCCGGATCAGCCCCTCCTGCTCGTAGATGCGCAGCGTGCGGGCGCTTAGCCCAACCTGTTGAGCAGCGGAGCTGATCGGGTAGACGGCCTGGCTGCGGTCTCTTTCCATGGCTGACGACTCCGTTCCCCATCCCTTTGATGATCGCCTTGGAAGGAATTATTGTCAAGCTACTTCACACAAATTTCATACCGATTATATGCCATTGTGGCCGGGAATGGGCTAATCTGATGGCTAGGAAAGGACCCGCGACGCGGCGGGTCGTGGAGGAGGCCGATGGAGGAACAGGACTTCAAGGTGGCGGTGCTGCCGTGCAATGGCATCGGCAGGCTGGTGTCGACAGTGGTGCGCCTCGCCGGCTATCGCATCCAGAAGATGCGGCCGGACCAGGTGGTGCTGTTGAGCAGCGGCCGCCTGGCGGTGAGCGACCCGGAGCACAAGGCGCAGTTCGACCGCTATCCGGTGCTGGTGATCGACGGCTGCCGGCCGCACTGCGCGAGCTTCCTGTGCGATGAACTGGGCAAGACGCCGGCGGCGCGGCTATACGTGGCAGACGTGGCGGCGGAGGCGAAGATCTCGGTGGCGGGGGAGAAGCGCCGCGGCCTGACCGCCAAGGGGGAGAAGCTGGTGGAGGCGCTGACCCAGAAGGCGGTAGCGGAGATCGACCGGATCATCGCCGATGAAATGCTGAGCACGCTGTAGGAGAAAGAGGATGGCTGACAAGGTCTGTCTGCAACCATGCCTGGGACTGCGCAAGGAGGCCGTGCTCGGCCGCCAGGCGCTTTACGTAGTGCACGAGGACCTGCGCCCGGACACAACCGTGTTGGGCTGCGGGCCTGCACTGAACGCGAACGTGCAGGAGGACGTTGACTTCATCAACATGTTCCCGGTGATCGCAGTGGAGGCGTGCGAGCTGGATTGCGCCACTCGGTTAGTCGACAAGAAGGGGAAGAAGGCAGCGGTCACGCTGCGCGTCACCGACATGGCGAAGGCGCTGAATATCGACATTTCCGCGCTGCCGGAGAACCACATCGACACGAGTGATCCCGCGGTGCAGGCAGTGGCGAAGCGGATCGCAGAGCAAGTGGACGCGCTGCTGAAGTAGGCGGGGAAGGGCTGGAGCCGGACATGCGACATTCGCTCCTCGGACAGTGCCTGGCAGAGTTCTTCGGCACCCTGATCCTGGTTTTCTTCGGGGTCGGGATTGTCAACGCAGCGGTGCTGGCCGGTGCGGTGCAGGGGCTGTGGCAAGTGGCGGCGGTGTGGGGAGGCGCGGTGGCGCTGGCGATCTACGCAACCGGCGCGGTAAGCGGCGCACACCTGAACCCGGCGATCACCGTCGCGATGGCGACATGGCGCGGCTTCCCCAGGGCGCGAGTTGCACCGTATATCATCTCACAGGTGGCGGGCGCATTCTGCGGCTCGCTGATCCTCTACGGGCTGTTCCACGGTTTGCTGCAGCACTTCGAGATGACGCACCACATCGTGCGGGGAGCGCCGGGGAGCGAGATGGCGGCGATGGTCTTCGGCGAATACTTCCCGAACCCGGCGATGATCGGGACCAGCGCGGAGGCCTACCGGCAGGTGCCGCTGGTGACCGCGGTGCTGGCGGAGGCAATCGGAACGGCGTTCCTGGCGAGCTTCATCTTCGCTCTGACCGAGCCGCGGAACTCCATGGCGCCACGGCCGGCGGTGCCGATCTTCATCGGCGTGACGCTGGCGCTGATCATCACCATCATCGCTCCCCTGACGCAGGCGGGGCTGAACCCGGCGCGGGATTTCGGTCCGCGGCTGGTCTCGTACCTGCTCGGATACGGGACGGTCGCCATCCCTGGGCCGCGAGGCGGGTTCCTCGTGGTTTACATTCTGGCGCCAGTGTTCGGCGCAGTGTTCGGCGGCGGGGCCTATCAGGCGCTGGTGCGACGAGCGCTGGTCGCTCCGAAGGTATTGGTGGCACCAGACCTCCCGGCCGAAGATCACCAGGTGGCTGGGCTGCAGGAGCGAGAGGCCGATCAGATCGCAGTTGAGGAGACCATGGGCGAAGCGAGGTCGGATGTGATAGTCGTTCCGTGCGCAGCATCGGGACACGTGGGCTGTGAGATCGCGCGCCGCGCGGTGGAACTGGTCGCGGCTTCGACGCCGGAGGTAGCGATTCGCGCGGCGGGGGAGTGCCCACGCGGCACAAAGAGCCACATCGTGGCGGTTGACGGCTCGAGTAGTTGCCGGGCCTCGGCCGCTTTGCAGGAGTGTGGGGTACGCGTGGGGACGGTGGTTTCGGCGCCGGCGGCGCTGGCGCGCGCCGGTCTCGTGCGGCCGGGAGTCGACCTCCGCGCTCGGACGGAAGAGCTGGCGCAGGCCCTCGCGTCGGCGGTGAGGGAGTCACTGCGGGAGGTGCTGGCGCAGATCCGGGAGCGGCGTCGGTACGAGGAGGAGATGGCTCCGGTGATGGCGCGCTTCGACGGCATCTGGAGTAAGGTCGAGGCGCTGGTCTCACCCAACGGGGAGGTGTCAGAGGAGGAGAAGTCGCGCATCGAGCTGCTGGCGCGGCGATCGCGCAATCTGTTCGTGAAGTTCGACGAGATCGTGCCGCCGAGCGAATGGTCCGAGCCGCACGATCTGTTCCAGGACGCGCTGCTGTGCATCGCCTATGCCTGCGAGGGCTGGATCGCGGGCGATGTCCACCGCTGGGACCAGAACCTCGAGAAGGCGCGGGTGCAGGTGCAGCCGCTGCTGCGGAGGCTGAGGTAGGGGCTGAGGCAGGAGGCGGACTGCTCTCCGGGTAACTCGTGTGGCAGGAGGATTCCATGCGAGTTATCAACTGTCACGCCCATTTCCACGGTCACGACGAGGTCGAGGAGAAGCGCGCCCTCTGGGATTCCCTCGGCTATGAGAAGATCTGCATGAGCTTCAGCAATGACGACGTGCTGAAGCTCGCCAAGCGCTATCCCGGCTACATCATCCCCTTCTACCATCTGGACCTCGACCGCGAGAAGCCCGACGCGGTGGACCGGGCGAAGGAGCAGGGGTTCCACGGCCTGAAGCTGATCGGGCCGAAGCTTCCCTATTCACACGAGAGCTACTTCCCGTGCTATGAGCGGGCGCAGGCGCTGGGGATGCCGGCGCTGATCCACACGGGCTTCCTCAGCTTCGAGATCGGCCTGATCCGGCAGGAGAACCTGCACCCAACCTACCTCATCACCATCGCCAGCTACTTCCCGAAGTTTCGGATGGTGGGCGCCCACCTCGGCAATCAGTGGCCGATGGAAGCGGTGGAGGCGATGGCGACCTGCGACAACGTGTGGTACGACATGAGCGGCGGGACCATTCGCAACTACCCGACGTCGTGGTTCCGCTGGTTGTTCGAGCGGGTGGAGCGCAATCAGACCAGCCAGCAGCCGAAGATCAACCTGGACCTCGTCGGCAAGCTCGTCTTCGGGTCGGACAATCCCGATGACACCATGGAGTTCTACCGCAACTTCATGTCGGCGTTGTCGATCCCCGTGGAAACCCAGGAGAAGGTGTGCCACGGCAACGCCACAACGTGGCTGGGGCTGTAGCTGAGGGAGGCTGAGCAATGCAGCAGCAGGTGTCGCTATCGCAGGCCTGGGAGCGGAAGTACCCAGAGCAGGTGGTGATGGTGACGACGGTCAGCGCAGAGGGGCGCCCCAATATCATCACTCTCGGCTGGGCGATGCCGACGTCAGGCCGGCCGCCGATGTGCGCGATTTCTATCGGAACGCCGCGATACAGCCACGCGCTGCTGGAGCAGATCCCCGAGTTCGTGCTCTCTTTCCCCGCTGAGGACATGGAAGCGGCGATGCTGCTGTGCGGGACGAAGTCCGGCCGGGAGGTGGACAAGTTCAGAGAGACCGGGCTGACGGCGCTGTCGGCGGCGTTGGTGCGCCCTCCGCTTATTGGTGAAGCCGTAACGAACATGGAATGCAGAGTCGTTGGCACGCTGCGGACGGGTGACCACACGGTCTTTGCGGGCGAGATCGTCGCGGTTCACCACAGCACGCGGGCCGCGCGCCGACTGTACAACTTTGGCGAAGGCAGGTTCGCGGGACTGTAGCAGAAGCGGAACAGGGAGACGGCTATGAAGCTGGTGCATGCCTCTGAGGTCGAGCCGCAGGAGGTCGTGGAGCAGGGGGCCGCCGATGTCACGGTGCGCTGGCTGATCTCGCGGCCGGAGGGCGCGCCGACCTTCGCCATGCGGCT
>Ga0315273_10005546_pt1 | contig 15619 bp, 7 predicted proteins | sample YL17G02_0_MG_FD_205753 | JGI IMG/M metagenome (GOLD analysis project Ga0315273, IMG submission 205753) | Sediment microbial communities from Yellowstone Lake, YNP, Wyoming, USA - YL17G02_0 | ecosystem: Environmental > Aquatic > Freshwater > Lake > Sediment | place: USA: Wyoming | collected...
TATTACTGGACTGGTCAGTACCGGAAGGCAAAAAAACTTCTTAAAGAATCAGAAATATATTTCCCTGATAATGAGGAACTTACTAAGGTAAAGGTTGTCATTTTATTAGCTGAAAAAGATACAATTTCGGCAAAAAGTTATATTGAGAAATACAGATCAATCCTTAGAGACAATTCAGCATCTGAGGCTGATATAATAGATGAACTGGGTGATATTTATGAAATGGCAGGATTTCCCGATAAAGCCGAGGAGTATTTTCGAAAGGCACTCTCAATGGAACCTGAAACTCCAGGGAGACTGAGAATACTTGCCTACTTTCTGATCGATAAGGAGCGAAACATTAATGAAGGACTGGAACTTGTTGATAAGTATCTTAAACTAAGATCTGATAACTATCTCATTTCAGATACAAAAGGATGGGGATTATACAAACTAGGGAAATACAAGGAAGCATTGGAGATACTTCAAAAAAGCTGGGATTTAAGGAGACAAAAAGCTGTATATGACCATAATGCATTTCTTCATCTTAAAGCCGCCAAGAAGGCGGTGGCAGGGATGAAGTGAGGGTTCAAAGCACAAATTCTTAAACTGAACAAATTCATTGTATTAACTGAAAAATACTTCATTCCTGATTATCCATTTGTACTTTTTATTGTATATTTGGTACAGATAACATAAACATGAGACAATTTACACCACATAAATCACTTGATAAGCTTCCTCCTGAAAGAGAAGATGTTGAATCAATTGAAATACTAAGACAAACTAACAAAGCAACCGGTGCATTAGCGGAGTTAAAAGGAATAGCTAAAACAATTCCTAACCAGACCATGCTGGTTAATGCTATTGTCCTTAAGGAAGCGAAAGGCAGTTCTGAGATTGAAAATATAATCACTACAGATGATGAGTTGTACAGGGCTTTGACGGTAAACCGATCATTTGTTTCACCGGCAACAAAAGAGGTGATTAATTACCGGAAAGCTCTGTTTAAAGGATTCAACCTGCTCGAAAGTCAGGGATTTATAAAGGTTAATGATATAGTCAGTATTCAACAGGAATTAGTTGATAATAATGCAGGTATAAGAAATACACCTGGAACCGTACTAAAAAATGACAAAACAGATGAAATTGTTTATGTGCCGCCTCAAAACAAACAGGAGATTCTCGATTTAATGTCAGATTTCATCATTCATTTCAACTCTGCTGAAAGCGATTTATCACCTTTAATAAACCTTGCAATATTGCACTACCAATTTGAGAGTATCCATCCATTTTATGACGGAAACGGAAGAACGGGCCGGATCTTAAACATATTATACCTGCTAATGAATGATCTGATTGATTTGCCAATACTCTATCTTAGCTCGTACATCATTGATAATAAACAAGATTATTACAGGTTATTGAATTTAACCAATAAGACCGGTGAATGGAAAGAATGGATTATTTTCATGTTAAAAGCCATTGAAACAACCTCCAAACAAACTATAATCAGGATAAACTCGATCAGAAACCTGCTCGATGAGACGATAGAGAAGGTGCAAAAACTGGCTCCGCGTATCTACCAGAAGGAACTTGTAGAATTACTTTTCGAACAACCTTATTCAAAAATTGAATTCGTTGTTAATCGTCTGAAAGTTGAGCGGAAAGCAGCGTCAAGGTATCTTTGGGAAATTGAAAAAACCGGTATTCTTGAATCAAGAAAAATTGGACGGGAAACCTTATTTATTAATAAAGATTTAATTAAATTATTACAGGAATAATAGCACTAACATTCTCAAAATGAACAGCTAACATGGCAAGCCTCATCCCCGGTTACGAATACGACATCTTCATCAGCTACCGTCAGAAAGACAACAAAGGCGACAGATGGGTAAGTGAATTTGTTGAAGCTCTTAAGAACGAATTGGAGTCTACGTTCAAAGAAGAAATCAGTGTCTATTTCGATATTAATCCTCACGATGGACTATTAGAAACTCACGATGTTGATGCCTCCCTCAAAGAGAAATTAAAATGCCTGGTCTTTATTCCTGTCCTTTCCCGTACATACTGCGATATAAAGTCCTTTGCCTGGAAAAATGAGTTTGAAACATTCGTGGAACAGGCATCTCACGATAAGTATGGATTAAAAGTCAGGCTGCCTGACGGTAAATTTGCAAGCAGAGTGCTTCCGGTTCGTATACATGATCTGGATTCTGATGATATTACTTTATGTGAATCTGTTTTAGGAGGAACTCCCGGAGGCGTAGAGTTTATATATAAATCCCCCGGAGTAAACAGACCTCTGAGGTCAACAGAGGAAAAGCAGCATGAGAATTTAAACAAAACTGTTTACCGTGACCAGCTAAACAAAACTGCGCTTGCCATAAAAGAGATTATTCTTGGATTAAAAGGGGAAACGGATATTAAAGTGAACGGGAGTTCTTACCTCCTGGATCAAAAACAGGAAACTTATAAAAATGGGAAATTCGTAAAACCGGTAAGGAAAAAACTATTGATTGGAGCCGGGATCCTGGCAATATTAATTTTTGCAGCAATACTGACTTTAGCGGGATTATTGAAAAACAAAAGCCTGGAAAGATTAAAATCAAAGGACGGAAAGATTCCGATTACAGTAATGCCATTTCGGAATATGACTAATGATACTACCTGGAATGTCTGGCAGGAAGGAATCCAGAATATTTTAATCACTAATCTCTCGAATTCGGAGGACTTGAAAGTCAGGCAATTCTCAACGATCACCGATTTTCTTCAAAACGAAGGAGTTACAAATTATGCTTCACTTACTCCATCAGTAGCCGGTTCAATTTCAAAGAAACTGGAAACAAATGTTCTTATCATGGGTAGTTTAAAAAAGTCAGGCGGTACTATAAGAGTGAATTCACAGTTAATTGACGCGAAAACAGGAGAAGCCTTTAAATCCTTTCAGATTGACGGGACTTCTGATAGTCTCCTTCCGGTGATTGACTCACTGTCATCGATGGTACAGGAATTCCTTTTAATATCTGTCATGAAAAAGGAATTAAAATTAAATGTTCAGAATTTTGAAAAAGAATATGTGGTTACCACTTCTCCTGAAGCTTTCAGGTACTTCATGTTAGGGTCAAAGGCTTTTAGTAAAAATGATATGCCCACTGCAAGGGATTGGTATCTGAAAGCTGTGGGAATAGATTCTAACTTTGCGACCGTTTATAACTGGCTCTGTTATACATATCTGAACCAGGGTATGTATGAACAGGGTAAAAAATGGTGCTTAAAACTATATAGAATGAGGGACCACGTGACCAGGTTCCAAAAGATTGTTATAAACCAGTGTTATGCTCATTGCTTTGAAACGCCGGCTGAAGAATTAAAATACTTAAAACAACAGAAGGAAATGGATGATCTGTCCGGTGCCTGTTCTATGCTCGGAATTATTTATTCCAGTATAGGGCAATATGATAAAGCAATACCTGAATTTGAAAAAGATCTTGGGGATCAAATAAAATTATATTCAAAACCCTGGTGGCCTTATGACTATTTCTGGCTTGCAAGGGCATATATCAGGACAAGTCAATATAAGAAAGGTAAAAACCTGCTAAAAGATTCAGAAAAGTATTTTCCCAATGATCCCGGACTGACCTCGCAAAAGGCAATCATTTCATTAGCTGTAAATGACACTATTGAAGCAAATCGATATATTAATAAATATATTTCTTTATGTAAGGACCGTTCAGATAGTGAGGCAAGTATAGCAGAAGACCTGGCCTGGATATATTCTGAAGCCAGTGTCACTGACAAAACGGATAAGTATTACAGGCAGGCACTGTTACTGACACCTGAAATACCTTATAGAATGAATAATCTTGCCAGGTTCCTGATTAATAAAGATCGAAACGTGAATGAAGGTCTGGAACTCATTAATAAGGCATTGACTTTAAGACCTGATAATTATGAATTTTTGGATACTAAAGGATGGGGATTATATAAGCAGGAAAAGTATAAGGAAGCCCTTGACATTCTTCAGAAAAGCTGGGATTTAAGAAGACAAAAAGCCTTATATGATCATGAAGCGTTCCTTCATCTCGAGGCTGCAAGAAAGGCAGTGTCAGGGCAGAAGTGAATGGAGAGCAGGGAGCAGGGAGCAAGATACTATGCCCCCAGCCCCGCGCCCCACGCCCTCTGAAGCGGATAGTGAATGATAATGTTTATATTTGATAATTAATATTTCATTGTTGGCCTAATACTAATTAAAAAGCAGAATGGCAAGCCTTATCCCCGGTTTTGAATACGACATCTTCATCAGCTATCGCCAGAAAGACAATAAAGGCGACAGGTGGGTAAGTGAATTTGTTGAGGCTCTGAAGACAGAGCTGGCGTCCACCTTTAAGGAGGAGATAAGTATATATTTTGACATCAACCCACATGACGGACTCCTTGAAACGCACGATGTTGATGCTTCTCTTGCAGAGAAACTAAGATGCCTAATATTTATCCCTGTTCTTTCCCGTACATACTGCGATCCAAAATCATTTGCATGGAAAAATGAGTTTGAAGCATTTACTCAGCAGGCTTCAAAGGATCAATTAGGCCTAAAGGTCAAATTGCCTAATGGAAATATTACAGGCAGAGTACTTCCGGTTCGTATCCATGATCTCGATTTGAACGATATTAAATTATGTGAATCAATTGTCGGCGGAGTCCTTCATGATATTGAATTTATTTATAAATCTGAAGGGGTAAACAGGCCTCTTCGGTCAACAGAAGATAAACTGCGTGAAAATCTAAACAATACTATTTACCGCGACCAGGTAAACAAAACCGCCCTTGCAATAAAAGAGATTATTCTTGGATTGAAAGGGGAACCTGATATGTCAGTGGAGAAGAGTTATGAGCACAGAGAGCAGGAACGGGCATTTTATGAAGTCAAAAAACCTTTAAAATCAATAAAGCAAAAACTGCAGATTGGAGCCGGCATCCTTGCAATATTAATAATTACAGTATTGTTTGTCTGGCCCGGGTTGATCGGAAGGAGCGATCTGGAAAGACTAATAGCTAAGGACGGAAGAATTCCGGTTGCAGTAATGCCTTTTCAGAATATGACCAATGATACACTCTGGGATGTCTGGGAGGATGGAATTCAGTCTTTCTTAATCACCTCACTTTCAAACACCGAAGAGCTAAAAATCAGGCAGGAATCAATAAATAAGCTGCTTAAAACAAGTGGAATTACTGATTATGCTTCACTTACACCATCAGTTGCCAGTTCAATTTCACGGAAACTGGAAGCTAATGTCCATATCACCGGAAGTGTAAAACAGTCGGGGTCCACAATTCGTTTAAATGCTCAACTGGTCAACTCAAAAACAGGAGAAGCCTTAAAGTCCTTTCAGATTAACGGGACAGCAGACAGCATCTTTACAATGATTGATTCACTTTCATTGATGTTCAGAAATTTCCTTTTGATATCCGTAATGAAAAAGGAACAACCGCCCTTTTATCATGAGTATAAAGTACTGACTAACTCCCCGGAGGCATACCGGTATTATCTTAATGGGAATAAGGCTTTTGATAAAATTTTTTTGGATGAAGCACGGGATTGGTATTTACAGGCCATTGCAACCGACTCAAATTTCTGCAGCCCGATAATACGGCTTGCTGGTGTTTATGCTAATCAGGGTTTATTTGCAGAAGGGAAGAAATGGTGTCTTAAAGCTTACAAGCGAAGGGATCAGGTGCCTTTACGAGTTAAGCTCGTTATAAATTGGCTTTATGCCGAGTTTTTTGGAACGATATATGAAACCATAAAATACGAGAAACAGATCAAGGAATTAGATGATAAAAATCCCGATTTTTATTATGAATTGGGTGTGGATTATTGGATAATTTCTGAATACGATAAAGCAATCAATGAATATAAACAGTCATTGGAGATATATAAGGAATGGGGTTCAAAACCTGACTGGGTTAATTCTTACACTGCTCTTGGAGAAGTTTATATTAAAACAAATCAGTTAAAGAAACTGAAAAAGCTTATTAAAAAGGCAGAACATGACTTTCCCAAAAATCCGGATCCACCTTCCCTTCAGGCTATCCTGAATTTAAAACTCGGTGATACTGTTTCGGCAAACCGTAATATTGAAAAATATATATCGGTTTTTAAAGATTATTATTCCATATCTGCTTCTGATACGGAAGCAGATCTTATGATGGTACGTGCATTTATATATAAAACGGCAGACATCCCGGATAAAGCAGCGGTATATTACCGAGAAGCTTTAGCATTAGAGCCTGAGAACCGGGGAAGGATGAGAGAACTTGCCTATTTACTGATTGACAAAGACCTCAACATCAGTGAAGGTTTGGAGCTAATTGAAAAGATCTTGGAGGCAAGGCCTGATGCTTTTCGTTCCCTAGATTGCAAAGGATGGGGATTATATAAACAGGGAAAATATAAAGAAGCACTGGAAATACTTCAAAAAAGCTGGGACTTAAGAATACAGAATGCTGTATATGACCATGAAGCATTCCTTCATCTCGAAGCCGCAAAGAAGGCGGTGGCGGCGATGAATTGAGAAGGGGAGAGGGGGAGAAGGGGAGACGAAGGGACTAAGCGAAATACGAAACTGCGACCAGAAACATGGAACTTTGAACCTTGAACTTTGAACTTTGAACAGCTTTTTAAAGGAACATATTCTTATACTGAACCAAATTCAAATAAAATACTTTTATGCCAAGTCTTATCCCCGGTTACGAATACGACATCTTCATCAGCTACCGCCAGAAAGACAATAAAGGCGACAGATGGGTGAGTGAATTTGTTGATGCCCTTAAGGATGAGCTTGAATCGACTTTCAAGGAAGAGATAAGTGTTTATTTTGATATCAATCCCCATGACGGGCTCCTGGAAACACATGATGTTGATGCTTCTCTAAAAGAGAAACTTAAGTGCCTGGTTTTTATTCCGATTATTTCCCGTACTTACTGCGATCCGAAATCGTTTGCATGGGAAAATGAGTTTAAAGCATTTGTCGAACAGGCTTCTGTTGATCAGTTCGGATTGAAAGTAAAGCTTCCAGGCGGGAATGTTGCAAGCAGGGTGCTTCCGGTCAGAATTCATGACCTGGACAGCAATGATATAGCATTATGTGAATCGATAACAGGCGGAGTTCTCCGGGGAGTTGAATTCATTTATAAATCCGCTGGAGTAAACAGGCCTTTACGGCCAAAAGAAGATAAATCCCAGGATAATCTGAACAATACTATTTACCGCGACCAGATTAACAAGGTTGCCCTTGCGATAAAGGACCTTATTCTGGGATTAAAGAGCGGACCCGTTGCGCCTTCTAAAGAAAAAGAGATTAAAAATGAACCGCTAGAGAAAGTCTACAAATCTGAATATCTGTCTGATAAAAAGAAATCTTCTAAATTTAAAAGGTTTAAGTTGCCGACAGGAATTGCTGTTTTAGCAATACTTGTAATTGCGGCAATAATTGGCAATCCGAAAATTTTTAAACTCAACCAGTCTGAAAATAAGAGAATCTCAGATGGAAAAACCTCTGTTGCCGTAATGCCATTCCAGAATATGACCAATGACACAAAACTGAATGTCTGGCAGGCCGGGATTCAAAATGAATTAATCAATAAGCTGACTAACGCAGAGGAATTAAAAGTCGGACCAGCAGAAACAATTAATGGTCTGCTTAGAACTCAGGGTATAAGTAATTATGCGTTGATAACTCCTTCTATTGCAGCCAGAATCTCGGCAAAACTGGATGTAAATGTTTTTATTTATGGAAGCATAAATCAGTCAGGTTCTACTGTGCGGGTAAATGCACAGTTAGCAGATTCGAAAACAGGAGATATTTTAAAATCCTTCAAGAAAGAGGGAGTGTCTTCAGACGGCAATATGTTTCCGATCGTCGATCCATTGTCAGAAGAGATAAAAAATTTTCTTATAATATCCCGATTAAAAGAGGAAGGTTACCTCGACCCTCAGCAAATCGGATCATCTGATTCTCCCGAGGCATACCGATATTTCACTTATGGTCAGAAGGCACTTGCAAAAGGTGATTTCCCGGAAGCTGTTAATATGCTTTCACAGGCAGTATCAATAGATTCAAACCTTACAATTGTAAATTTATATATTGGCTGGGCTTATTATAACCAGGGGATGTATGAAGAGGCAAAAAAATGGTGTTCTAAAACCTACGAAAAAAGAGACCTTCTGGCTCTTAAACAAAAGACATATACAAATTATGTGCATGCCTGTTTTTTTGGAACACCCCTCGAAGCAATAAAATACCTGAAACAGTTGCAGGAAATGGATGATCTGTGGCCAAATCTTCATTACGCCATGGGTTCTGCTTATGAAGATTTGTCTCAATATGACAGAGCAATCCCGGAACTTGAAAAGGCTCTTGAAATTTTTGAAAAAACGGATTCAAAACCCTGGTGGCCTTTTAATTATGCTCGCCTTGGTAAGGCGTATCATGAAACCGGACAGTTTAAAAAAGAGAAAAAACTATACATAAAAGCAGCAAAGGATTTTCCTGATAATCCTGTTATAATCCGAAGGCAGGCAATCCTGTCTTTGACGGAAGGAGATCTGAAACTGACCAATAAATATATCGTGAAATACAGATCAGTTTGTTCTGATGATGGCTCATCAGAGGCAGATATAATAACAAACCTTGCTGAAATTTACTCGGAAGCTGAAGTATTAGACAAATCTGAGGAATATTTCAGAAAAGCGCTCTCACTGGAGCCTGAAAAACCAGCAAGATTGAATTCTCTGGGCTGGTTTCTGATTAATACAAATAGAAACATTGATGAAGGTCTGGAAATGGTTGATAAGGCCTTGAAATTGAGTCCTGATAATTATACTTTTCTTGATTGTAAAGGATGGGGATTATATAAGAAGAAACAATATCAGGCAGCGCTTGAGCTTCTTCAAAAAAGTGATTCCTTAAAACCCATATATAACCATGTTCTCTATCTTCATCTTGAGGAAGTGAAAAAGGCTGTTGCCGGTCGGAAATAAAAGGCTATTTTGAATGTACTTTATAATTGATTGATGTTAAGTAATTTAAAAAGAGAACAGAAATAAATTATTTTAGTGATGAATATCAATTTGAAATTTGTCTTCTCATTATTATTGTTTTCACTCCTGGTCATTCTTAATTCCAAAAGTCAACCCGGACAATCAAATAATGATAAATTGAATTTAACTGATTTGGGCAGGAAAATTGAAAATTCCATTAGTTTCAACACAAGCTATTCAAATTACGAAAAGATTAAAGATACGATCGGGAAGAAAATTAGTGTAAAAGCCACCTCACTGATAATAAATGGGAACGCTCTGGAACCTGAAGAAATAAATACCAGGGGACAATCATCGCTTTATTACAGAAGAAAAAGTTTCAGTTTTAGTCTTAAATCAGAAGCACCATTCCGGCACGGAGAAAGGACTGAATCATTTAAAAAGTTCTATTTGTTAAGCCTTTCCATGGACAAAAACTATTGCAGTAACCGTCTGGCTTTCGAAATGATGGAGGCTTCCAGGCTTTTTCACCTTTTCTATTCTTTTTGTGATCTGCGGATTAATGGTAAAAGTGAAGGAATCTGCATGGTCGTTGAACTACCTGAGGATTGGGCCATGAAAATGAAAAATTCTCCTCTTTTGATACGCAGGGGATATAATACCACGATAGATAAAATAATAACCGATGAGAAAACTGTAGGGGGCAAAGCTAAAAGGGACAGGGATGATTTTAGAGAGATTTACAGATCTTTAAATAAATATGAAGGCGAGGAGATTTATAAGACTTTATCAAATCGGCTTGACATGGATGTTTATATGAAATGGCTTGCTTTCAATTTTTTTGTCCGTAATGGCGACTATACAGATGAAGTATATTTCTTTGTTGATCCGGCTATTGATAAATTCAGTATAATTCCATGGGATTACGATGATTTATTTTCACTGGCCCCGCATGAGGGAATTGTTGAAAGCAGAAAAGTTCTTGGTGAAAAGCTATTTTATTCAGCTGAAGATCCTCTGGATAAAAAGATAGTTACCGATCCCTATCTGTATCAGAAATACCTTATTCAGTTTGAGGAACTGATGAACCAGTTATCAGTTGATGTTTTGAAAAGAGCTTTTGAAAACACCTATGCTGAGTTGTACCCCTATTATTCAGATAATGAGATTATAAGCAATTCGAGATATGACCGTTATAAGAACGCTGATTTAATAAAACTGAAAAGTGACCTGTTATCATTGTATGAACAATTACTGGTTTACAGAGACTACTATTTAAAACATATTGGAGGTGAAAATAAATAAGACTTTAAAGATGACAGGAGGATGAGTAAGTTATTGGTAAATTATATTTAAAAAGCTAAGAAAATCAGTCGCACAAATTTCAAAATAGAAAAATTATACATGGATTGTATTGACAATCTGGGAAATTGCTTTATTATTTACCGGGCAAAAGTGGAATTCTTTTTAATCAGGTTTGTTTATTCCGGACTGGTATTTTGTGATGCGGAAAGTCATACAACTGAAAAATCCACATTAAAAAGGATCAAAAAGCCAGTAACTGATGTAACAATAAAATTTAGTAACAGATTCTTAAATACTGATGTAATCCTGAAAAGAACTGATGATCCAATTATCCGGTTGTTATATAAAGACGCCGAAAATAATGAATTAACATGGAATTGCCATCATCCGAAGGCTCTGGCTGAAATAATATTTAATGGCAAAACCTATAAAGGTCTCGGGTATGCGGAAACGCTGCTATCAGAAATAAAACCATGGAATCTGCCCATAGACGAACTAAGGTGGGGCCGCTTTTTATCAGATTCTTATACTCTGATCTGGATTTGCTGGAAGGGGAAATGTCCAATAAATAAAATGCTTTTAAATGGTATTGAATATAATGACGCAGTTTTTAAGGATGACTTTGTTATATTTGGTAATGGTACTTATGAGCTCAAGTTTTCAAAGATTCAGGTGATAAGACATGGTAAGCTTTCCGGATTATTTTCAAAAATGAAATTGATAAAAATATTCTTTAATAGTACGATCTTAAATACATTTGAGATTAAGTATAAAGCAAAAACAACCTTAAGCAAAAATTCTGTTGTCATATCAAATGACTGGTCACTATTTGAAATTGTAACATGGGGAAAATAAAAGAAATAACTTGCAGGGTTCTTTACGGATTATTGTTTGTAGCTGTAGTCCCTTTTCTGCTCATTATATGGTCAAAGTACACCAACAAGATTGTTACATTGCCTCTCCCCGAAACCTTGCTCCCGGGATTTATACTCTTAACTGCAGGAGTATCATTTGTCTCAACCGGTATGTGGAATCTCTGGAGATTTGGCAAAGGATTGCCTATGAATGCTTTTCCACCGGAGAGATTTGTTAAAAATGGCATATATGCTTTTACCAAACATCCCATCTATTTGGGTGCCGTGCTGATAAGTTTTGGATTATCGGTTGTTGCCCGGTCAGCTTCCGGTTTCTGGCTTGTAAGTCCGCTCTTTACACTGATGATAGTCGCATTTGTTGTTGGATTTGAGAATGAAAGAACGCAGTCTGTTTTTGGAGAGCAGGATTATAAACCGTTTCTGTCACTGCCAGTTGTTTCAGACACTTCACCACTACTCAATGAAAGAATTTCATCATATTTTCTGGTCTTTATTCCATGGTTACTTGTTTATGAAGCTTTCATTTTTGCAGGAGTGTCTAAGGATGCTATATGCACCAATCTTCCTTTTGAGAAACATTTGCCGACATGGGAATTCTCGGAAGCTATCTATTCATTCACTTACATGTTTGCTTTGTTGGTCCCGTTAATAATAAAAACCAGGGAGCAATTAAGGAGTTTTATTACTGACGTATGGTTTGCAATAATTATCGTGGGGATTATTTATCTGGTATTCCCATTTTTCGTAAACCAAAGAGATTTTATACCACACTCATTTTTTGGAAAACTTATATTATTTGAACGCTCCATGGATGGCGAAACAGGAGCACTGCCATCTTTTCACGTTATCTGGGCATTCTTATCAGCAAGGTATTTTAGCAAAAATCTTATGCGCTTTAAATGGATATGGTATTGCCTTGCAGTTTTAATTTCTTTAAGTTGCATAACGACAGGAAGTCATTCAGTGCCTGATGTTATTGCTGGATTTTGCATATTCATAATTATTGTTTTCAGGCTGCAGATATGGAACTTCATACGCTTGCAATCTGAACGTCTGTCAAATAGCTGGCGAGAATGGAGATGGGGCCCTGTCCGGATAATTAATCATGGTTTCTATGGAGGAGCTGCAGGATTTGCTGGAACATTACTGGCAGGCTCCTTCCTGGGTCGCCAATATGCAATTATGGCATTTATTATAATGATATTTGTGATTGTCGGAGCCGGTCTCTGGGCTCAGTTTGTTGAAGGATCTTCGAAATTACTCAGACCATACGGCTATTATGGAGGTGTAGTTGGAGTGATAGTTGCAAGTATAGTTGGATTCCTGATATTTTCAATAAACATTTATATTCTGCTTGCATCATTTGCTATGGCAGCTCCATGGATACAGAGCATTGGACGTCTGCGTTGTCTGGTTCAGGGCTGTTGCCACGGAAGGCCTTCAAATGAATACATCGGGATCCGTTTTACATCTCTATATTCCCGTGTAAATAAGATATCAGGTCTGGCTGGTGTTCCACTGCATCCGACACAACTTTACTCAATGGGAACTAATATAATTTCAGGTTTGATTTTAATCAGGTTATATAGCCTCGGAATGCCTTCATCTTTTATTATTGGAATGTATTTCATAATGAACGGCATAGGAAGATTTGTTGAAGAATTTTTCCGTGGCGAAGCTCAGACTCCTTATTGGGCAGGAATGAGAATATATCAATGGATTGCGATAATAAATATACTATTTGGAGCTTTTTTTACAGCTATCCCCAATAGTGGAGTATTGTCTTTTAAACCAAATATTGAATCATTATTAATGGCGATAGTAATGGGTATTCTGGTTACAATTGCCTCCGGTGTTGATTTCCCGGAGTCGAACCGGCGTTTTGCAAGATTGACAAGCAATTAAGGGTAGGATTTATATTTGACTTGTGTCATTGAATTTCATGACTTTATCAATGTTTAAGCTGCGTAGCTGTGGCCTGTAAATTTAATTTGACTTGTGTCTCATACTTTCATAACTTTATAATCATGAATACATAGAAATGGCAAGTCTCTTACCAGGTTACGAATACGATATTTTCATCAGCTATCGCCAGAAAGACAACAAAGGCGACAGGTGGGTAAGTGAGTTCGTCGAGGCTCTGAAGACTGAACTCGAATCGACATTCAAGGAAGAGATCAGCGTCTATTTTGATATAAACCCGCATGATGGACTTTTGGAGACACATGATGTTGATGCATCTCTTATAGAGAAACTAAAATGTTTGATATTTATTCCAATCATTTCACGCACATATTGTGATCCAAAGTCATTTGCCTGGGAGCATGAATTTAAAGCATTTATTGAACAGGCTTCGAAGGATCAGTTCAGATTGAAGATTAAACTGCCAAATGGGAATGTTGGCAGTAGGATACTTCCTGTTCGTATTCATGATCTTGACCCCAAGGATATTAAACTCTGTGAATCTGTTACAGGCGGTTTTCTCCGGGGAGTTGAGTTTATTTATAAGGAATCCGGAGTTAACAGACCACTTCGTTCAGATGAAGAAAATCCTCATGACAATTTAAATCATACAATCTATCGCAACCAGATAAATAAGGTTGCTCATTCGATAAAAGAGATTATTACTTCATTAGGACAACATGAACAAAAGTCAGCGGTAGTACAAAAGGAGATTCATAAACAAGTCTCTTTACCGCTAGATAGTTATAGAACAAAAATCATTGCCGGGTCAATTATGGCCCTGGCATTGGTAGTGTTTAGCTTTTTATTTATTCCAAAACTGATTAAACCTTCTGAACAACTTGAAAAATCAATTGCAGTACTTCCTTTTAAGCTGCTGAGTGATGAACCAGATAAACAATATCTGGCTGATTGTATGATGGAAACAATCACACTACACCTTTCGAAAATCAAAAATCTACGTGTAATTTTCCCAACATCAGTTGAACAATACCGAGATACAAAAAAAACAGACAGGACAATCGGTCAAGAACTTAATGTAGCATATCTGCTTACAGGAAGTTTTCAAAAGTATGGTGAGAGTGTGAAATTAATTGTACGCTTAATCAAAGCAAGTGAAGGAAGTCAAAAGTGGGGCTATGAATATAACAGTAGATGGAGTGAAATATTTTCTCTGCAAAGTGAGGTTGCACAGAAAATTGCAGGCGAGTTAAATGCTGCTATCTCCCCCGGAGAAAAACAACTAATTGAAAAAGTCCCAACAACTAATCTGACAGCTTATGACTTTTATCAGATGGGTAGAGAAGAAGAAGGAAAATTCCCTTACAATGCCTTAACTTCTTCATCCACAACCTGGTCATTAATTTATATGGTATCCTCTATAGATAACAAGGCTTTGCAAAGAGCTGAAAAAATGTATAAGGCCGCACTGAAACATGATTCTACTTTCGCACTTGCTTATTCAGGCCTGGCCGGTATTTACTGGGGTAAAAATTATTATAAAGAGTATTTTTCAGAAGATTTTCTGGATTCTGTTCTTTTACTCGCAGATAAAGCTCTTTCTTTTGATGATCAATTACCTGATGCGCATTATATAAAGGGAATGTATTATAGTGAAAAGGGAATTTATAAACAAGCACTTGCCGAATTTGACAAGACACTAAAACTCAATCCTAATTATTGGTTGGCATATTTTGGCAAAGCTAATTTATACTTCGATGAAAGTGATTATTTGATGGCCCTTGGAAATTTCCAGCAAGCTGCATCCCGTTATCATGGATCAGGATTATCAGATGTGTTAAGAAGAATTGGATTGACACTCGATGATTCCGGTTTTGGAAAACAAAGCAAAACCTCTAATCTTGAAGCTATAAAATTAGAGACAGATTCCATTAAATATTATTTTTGGTTATATGAGTTTGAGGGTGATACTCAAAAAGGTTTTGAATTTCTGGAAAAGGGATATTCAATTGACTCGACGAATATTTCGATATTAGAAATGTTGGCTATCTATTACAGCGAAATCGGTAAGTTTAAAGAATCTTTATTTTTTTATAGAAAATTCTTAGATAGATCAAAAGAGCGGGGAATCATAAGAGTGAATTCTATGCACAGGGTTGGATATGTGTATTGGAAAAATGGACTCGCTGATTCGGCTGATTGTTATTTTAATAAACAAATAGAATATTGCAATAATGCTATTAAACTGGGTCGCACTTATGGGATTTCCTGGGCATTTTATGACCTTGCCGGAGTTTATGCATTCAAGGGGAATAAAATCAAGGCTTATGAAAATTTAAAAATTTTCAATCAAAAGCAAAGGATGCCTGTATGGTTTGTGGATTATTTAAATACAGATCGATTACTTAATAGCATCAGAAATGAACCAGATTTTCAGCAGATTAAAAGAGAAGTCGAAGCTAAATGCCTGGCAGAGCATGAGAGGGTAAAGAAA
>Ga0315273_10005548_pt1 | contig 15617 bp, 15 predicted proteins | sample YL17G02_0_MG_FD_205753 | JGI IMG/M metagenome (GOLD analysis project Ga0315273, IMG submission 205753) | Sediment microbial communities from Yellowstone Lake, YNP, Wyoming, USA - YL17G02_0 | ecosystem: Environmental > Aquatic > Freshwater > Lake > Sediment | place: USA: Wyoming | collected...
GGGTATAGGGGCATCACTCCCTATGATTATAATCCTCTCAATGCATGCGTTACCCACTCACAACAGCAAAGAACCAAAAAAGAAAAAAATCATTATTTTTGTATCTGCGGTATCTAAACGATCTCCAGATCGCCCAGAAACGCACCGGGCTCTCTGACGACTTTTCCCACAACCTGTGCACCTTTCACCATCTTCTGCACACAGGCAACACTCTTTTCCGGCACTACATAGGCAAATCCCATGCCCATATTGAAGGTGCGGTACATCTCAGCTGCCGTGATATCCCCGGCTTCCTGTATCCACGAGAAGATGTGGGGGGGCGTTATCGGGTTATCAAACCGGAACCCGTACTCGCTGAGCCGGTTGAAGTTGAGCAGTCCTCCACCGGTAACATGGCACATACCATGCACGGTACAGGCTGCTGCAACCTTCAGGCTCTCGTGGTAGATCCGGGTGGGGGTGAGCAGTTCCTCTCCGAATGTCCTGCCACTCTTCATCTTCTTATCATAACCGGCATACTTCTCCACCACACTGCGGGCGAGCGAGAGCCCGTTGCTGTGGACACCGGTGGATGAAACCCCGATGATCACATCACCCGGCCGGATTTTTTCGCCCGAGATGATCCTGTCTTTCTTCTGCATCCCCAGGCAGGTACCGGCGAGGTCAAGCCCGTTAACCAGCCCACGGAGCGAGGCGGTTTCCCCACCAACGATGTCGATATTCGCCAGCTTCGCACCCTCATTGAGTCCAATCCCAATCTGGGCCATCTTCTCGATCGAGAGTGTGTCAGTTGCTATGTAGTCCACGAATGCGATCGGCTCTACATTCATGACGTAGAGATCGTTGACGTTCATCGCCACGCAATCGATTCCCACGGTGCTCCAGTCCTCCATCCGGTCAGCAACCAGCATCTTCGTACCAACCCCGTCTGTTGTCAGGGCGAGCGCCGTTTCACCGAAATCAATCAGGCCGGCAAAATGCCCTACGCCACCCATCATGGTACAGCTGCCTTTTCTCCGGTAGGTCAGGTTTTTTATCAGGGCTTTTATTGCTGCTGCCTCGAGATCGATGTCAACCCCCGCATCGCGGTAGGTTGTGTTACTCATCGCACTCCTCCGATAACCTGAATTCGTCGTGGAGCACGCGTACCGCCCGGGGACCATCCTGCTGGTTCACCACAAATGAGATATTCGCTTCAGATGACCCCTGTGAGATCATCATGACATTGACCCTTGCTTTCCCGAGGGCTGTGAAGATCCTGCCTCCTGTACCCGGAGCTCCCGCCATACCGGCACCGACAACAGCAACTGCACACACATCGTGGTTGTGGGTAACTTCACGCACGATACCCTGTTTTACCAGATCGGCCAGTGCATGCACTGCAGCATTGAGATGTGCCTCATCAACAATAAGTGAAATGTTTGCTTCAGATGATCCCTGCGAGATCATCATCACGTTTACTTCATGATCAGCAAGGATGGTAAAAATTGCTTTTGCTACTCCCGGTCTCCCGATCATCTGGGCACCATTGACATTTATCGCAGCGACTTTGTCAATATAAGTCAGGGCTTTAACCACCCGGTTGTCACGTTGTCCGTTCCGTATAATTACCGTTCCGGAATGAGAGGGATTGAAGGTGTTTTTTACCCGCACAAGGATATTCTTCCGCATTGCGGGTTCGATAGAACGCGGGTGCATCACTTTTGCACCGAAGTAAGAGAGTTCCATCACTTCAATATAGGACAGGGAGGGCATGACCCGTGCATCGTTGATCACCCTTGGATCGCAGGTCATAATCCCATCCACATCAGTCCATATCCAAATCTCGTCTGCATCTATTCCTGCACCTATAATCGAAGCGGAGTAATCCGAACCGCTCCTGCCGAGGGTTGTGATGATCCCGCTTCTGGTGCAGCCCATGAACCCCATGATCACCGGAATTTCTTTTCCCAGAAGTGGTTCCAAACGTTTTTTTATCCGTTCATCACTTTCCGGAAGTGCGGTGGATTCACCATGGTGGGGCGTGGTGAGGATGCCGGCATCGCACCCGTCCAGTACAGTTGATGGGATACCGCGCTGACGGATAGCTGCACTCAGGATCGGGGCAAGCAGCCGTTCCCCAAATGAGATGATATAATCCTTCGAGCGGGGAGTGAGCTCCCGCAGATTATAGACGGCAAAGAGAATGTTCTGGAGACTTATAAGCCGCTCGTCGATCACCGCTCCCGTTTCAGCAACAAAATCGGGTGCAGCCCCTTCGAGGGTGGTAATGTGCCTTTTTCCCAGTGCCCGGATAAGGGGTGCAATGGCACTGTCATCTTTTGCTGTCGGGAGTTTTCCTATAATTTCAATGAGCTGGTCGGTCACGCCACGCTGTGCAGATACGACGACTGCCAGTTCATCTCCGGCTTTGTAATGTTTTTCTAATATCTCCACGACCTGTCTGATGCATTGTGCATCGGCGACTGAAGTCCCGCCGAATTTCATTAATAATCTCATTTCTCTCTCACTGTGGCTGTGCCATTTGTTTATGTAACTATACGATCCACAAAATAATAAGATGCTTGCAGATGAGGTGGTGGATTGCCATGTGCTGGTGATCGGGAGCGGTGGTGCTGGTGTAAGGGCCAGCATTGAGGCATCGCAGTATAGCGACACGGTGCTCATTTCAAAGACCATCGTAGGTAAAGGGGGATGCACCACCATGGCAGAAGGTGGTTACAATGCTGTCCTGCGTGACGAGGACTCGTGCGGGGTTCACTTTGAAGATACCCTCAAAGGAGGTGCGTACCTCAACGATCCTGAGCTGGTAAATATTCTCGTTAAGGAAGCTCCGCTACGGATGAATGACCTTATAACCTGGGGTGCGGTGTTTGATTTCACCGAGAACGATGAGATCGCCCAGCGCCCGTTTGGCGGCCAGCGGTTCCCGCGGACATGCTATGCTGGTGACAGGACCGGGCACGAGATGATGACCACATTAGTCGAGCGGCTTGATTCGTCGGATGTCACCATGCTGCAGGAATATACGGTGATCGACCTGCTTAAAAGCGGTGAATCGGTCATCGGGGCAATGGCACTGGATGAGAAAGGCAATCTCGTTTTACTGAAGGCAGACAGTACGATCCTTGCAACCGGTGGCGGGACAAAAGTGTATGACATCTCCACAAACTCATCGAGCGGTACCGGTGATGGTTTTGCCATAGGCTACCGTGCAGGTGCCGAACTGATCGATATGGAGATGATCCAGTTTCACCCGACCGGTGCGGTGTTCCCCTACGATGCACGGGGGAGACTAGTAACCGAAGCTGTGCGGGGGGAAGGGGGTACCCTGCTCAATAACCTCGGCGAGCGATTCATGAAACGGTATGATCCCGAACGGATGGAGCTCTCTACCCGGGATGTGGTTGCACGGGCAATCGCAACGGAAATACAAGGAGGGCGGGGGACGAAGAACGGCGGGGTGTACCTCGATGTAACACATCTTCCCCGCGAGCAGATCGAGAGCCGGCTGCCGGTGATGCTCGAACAGTTCTTAAAATTTGGCGTGGACATCCGGAAGCAGCCGATGGAAGTCGCCCCCACGGCCCATCATATCATGGGCGGGTTGCGGATTACGCCGGAGTGCCGGACCACGCTATCCGGACTTTTTGCCTGCGGTGAGGTTGCCGGGGGTGTGCATGGCGCAAACCGTCTCGGGGGAAATGCCCTTGCCGATACGCAGGTCTTCGGGAAACGTGCCGGGGAATTTGCAGGAAAATCAAAAAAACGGATAAAAAACGTGGATGATGATCAGATTAGCCGGAAACTGGTGTATCTCGATACATTCCTTAAGGGAAGCGAAAATCCTGCACGCGTTCGAACACAACTCCAGCAGGTAATGTGGCTGGGTGCCGGGATCTTCCGGAACGCAACAGACCTGAATAAGACCCTGGAGATCGTTAATAACCTGTCTCTTGCCAATGTCCGGGCTGAATCTTTCGGAAACCTTGCAGAATGCTGCATAGTCCGGAACATGTGCCTGACCGCTTCACTTATCTGCCGGAGTGCGCTGATCAGGCAGGAGTCACGGGGGGCACATGTGCGGGTCGATATTCACCAGACCCATGATGCCCAACACTCTCCTTTCAATCATACGTTCATCTCTCCCTCCAGAGAAGGGATTGAGAAAAACAGGGAGTTAACATGAAGGAGATCACAGTTCGGGTTTACCGCTTCGATCCGGAGAAGGACAGAGAGGCGCGTTTTGAGAGATATACAATCGTTGTAAACGAAGGCGCCCGTGTTCTCCATGTTCTTCATGCCATTCACGATGAGCTGGATCCGACACTCTCGTACAGGTACAGCTGCGGGTCGGGACAATGCGGGAGCTGTGCTGTGCGGGTAAACGGTGAACCTGTGCTTGCCTGCATGGAAGAAGCTCAAAACAACATTACCATAGAACCCCTGAACCTGTCGGTAAAAAAGGATCTTGTCGTTGATCTCCTGCCAACGCTTGAAACGATCGCGTCCCTGAAGCCATCAGACTCACAGAAAATGCCGACAAAATCCGATATCGATACGATAAAACCACTACGGGATTGTATCGAGTGCCTCTGCTGTGTATCGGTATGCCCTGCAATGGATGTCACAAAGTTCCTTGGACCCACAGCAATGCGACAGGAAATGCGGCTCGCACTTGATCCTCGTGACAGCGGGGACCGTATCATTGATGCGGTCCGGGAGGGGCTCTTCACCTGCACCAGCTGCCAGGCCTGCTGGAAGGTGTGCCCCAAAAAGATTGAGATTCCGTCAAAAGCAATCGAAAAACTCCGGGCGCTTGCAAACAAAAAAGGGCTCACCCTGCCCAAACACCAGGAGGTAGCGGCTCTTGTAAGGGAGACGGGGCGTTCCGTGACACGGATCGAACCGACCTTTATGGAGCTCGTAAACGCGGAAGTGATAGAGCCGACAGGTCCGGTGAAGGCGACGATCGGGTTCTTTGTCGGCTGCATGTACAACATGCGCCTGCCCAAAGCAGCACTTGATGCCATCGAAGTGCTCAGGCGTAACGGGATACGGGTCATCATTCCCAAAGAGCAGGTCTGCTGCGGTTCGCCGCTCATCCGCACCGGCCAGCTTTCCTTTCTCGACACGCTCAAGAAACGCAACATCGATGCTTTCAGGCTTATAGGCATTGACACGGTGATGACCATGTGCGCCGGGTGCGGATCTACACTGAAAAATGATTACAAGACACCGTTTAACGTCATGGATATTTCAGAAGTGCTCACCACCTATGGCATAGAACCTCCCGCACGGCTGCCTGTTAAGGCAACATACCATGATCCCTGCCACCTGTTGCGCGGACAGGGCATCAGAGAGCAGCCCCGTCAGCTGATCCAGCAGGTAGTGGATCTTGTCGATATGCCATCCATCTGTTGCGGTTCGGGGGGGGGTGTCCGCTCCGGGAACCCTGAAGAGGCAGCAGCGCTGGGTAAACGACGGGGAGATGAGATAAAAAAGACCGGAGCGGATATCGTGATCTCGTCCTGTCCGTTCTGCGAATTCCATATCGCAGGGCACACGGATAAACCCGTAAAAAATATCACGACTGTGCTGCTCGAAGGGTATATGGAGAAAGACCGAAAAAGGGCAATTCGAAAGTGACCTGAATCAACATTGAGAGAGATCGAATACGACATTTTTTTAACGCCGTGTTTTTCAACTTTTTTGGATTAAAAAGCAGGAAATGATGGGATTTTTCTTACCGTGACGCAGACTTCATCAAATAGTCATGGGCTTCAAGCGCCGCCTTTGCCCCGTCTCCGGCAGCAATGATGATCTGTTTGCCTTTCACAGACGTTACATCACCGGCTGCAAAAACACCAGCCATGCTCGTGTGGCAGTTGATGTCGATAATGATCTCCTTCGTGTCATTCAGCGCAACGAACCCATCGAGAAAATCGGTATTTGGCAGCCAGCCAATCTCAATAAAAACCCCATCGAGATCGATCTTCTGTTCGACCCCCCATTCATTCCTGACAGTGATTGCAGACAGAAACTTATCCCCATGAATTGTGGTTACATGGGTGTTTTGGTGCACGGTGATGTTCTTTTTTGATTCAAGCATCTTCACGTATGCCGGATCTGCCCTTATACTGCTGCGCACGATCAGGTTCACCGATTGTGCTATTTCACTCATCTCCACAGCAGTCTGCAACGCGGAATTACCTCCACCTACTACAGCCACCTGTTTTCCCTTATACAATGGTCCATCACACGTTGAACATATGGAAAGTCCTCGTCCGAGAAACTGTTCCTCGTTTGCCACACCGAGTTTTTTTGGGCGGTTGCCCTGGGCAAGGATCAGGGTTTTTGCTTTTATCGTATTTTCTGAAATTGTCCGGATGGTAAAAAAGTCGTCTTCTTTTGAGATGCCTACAATCCGGTCGAGTTCAACCCGCATATTGAGTGTGCTGACCTGCTCTTCAAATTTTTTCATCAGATCTTCCCCGGTGATCATCCGGTAACCCATGTAATTTTCGATCGCCCAGGATTGCAGCGCCTGACCCCCAATGTTTTCACTGATAATAATCGTATTCAGCATTTTTCTGGCACAGTATACACCTGCTGTGAGTCCTGCCGGACCAGCTCCGACAATCAGGACATCATAAATTTCCCCAAGGGTGGTTTCACCAAAAAGCTCATTCAGCCTCGGTGAATCAAAACCGACAATCACTTCATCATCAACAATAATTACCGGGAGACCGCGCTGACCAGAGAGTTCAATTATTTTTTCTGCGGCTTTGATATCTTCATCAACATCAATATTCTCGTAGAGAACCCCCTGTTTGTCGAGGAATGCCTTTGCCATCCGGCAATAGGGGCAGTTTTTTGTTGAGTAGACGGTGACTTTTCTCATCATTTCGAAAATGGTGTGGCGTCTTATATATATTTTGACGCTGGAAAAAGGAAATTTTCTGAGATTCATCATAGCAACTTTCTTTTTGGACAAGCCCCAATACACCTTTGATTAGATATTATGAGTCGCATGCCGGGAACAGGAACCCTGAAAAAGTACACTCTTTTTTGTCTTGTACTCTTTTGTCTGATAAGCGGGGCGTGTGCATACACAAACAACTCTTACTCCCCTCCTGAACCTGCGGTATATTTCAACTTCAATGAGGGGAGTGGTAATTATGCCATTGATGTATCAGGCAACGGCATTGCAGGATCCCTTCATGGCGCATCACGCATTGAAAACGGGGCTTGCGGAAGGGCCATATCTTTTAACGGGATCGATAATTATGCTGAAATACCCTTCAGCTCACAGAACCATCCCCAAAAGGAGATTGCCGTTTCCTTATGGTTTTATACGGATTCTTTTGACCCCCGGGTTTTAATCTCAGCGTATGAAAACGGAGGATACCGGTTGGGGTTTGATGATGGTAACGATCTCTGGTGGACCATAAATCTGGAAGGGACCGGCGAGGTGTCAATACCCGTTCAGCATGAAAGTATCTCGCGCCGCCAGTGGCACCACATTACGGGAACGTATGATGGGCAGACATTGAAGGTGTATCTGGATGGTGTGCTCAGAAACCAGAGAAATGCAACCGGGGCGATCCACTATGAATCCAACAATTACATCATGCTGGGGGCCGATGCGGGAAGCTATAATCTTACGGATCAGAACTGCCCGCAGTATTTCCTGGGGGGCCTTGATGAAGTCAGGATTTACCCCGTTGCGTTGACCTACGGTCAGGTCATGGACGACAGGTTCCGTTGCTCCCAGGAGCCTGTCGCACCTTTGGATGATTTTTTGGTTCAGACCCCCCCTTTGTCTTCCTGTGCTGTAGCATCGGGTTCGGTTACAATCGGTATAAATGATGTGGCCTCACGGATCCTTTCCTTCACAAATCAGACCGAGACCGGCATATGGAATGTTACCCTGCCCCCGGGCTCAACGCTTGTTGTGAAGGGCAGGGACTTCTATTCAACGTCATACCCGGATGCCTGGTATATTGAGATTGGAGATGAGAATGGGAGGATAACCCGATCCATCGTATTCCCCAACACCAACAATGCCCCGGTAAAGGGCGTTGTACCATCAGGGAACGCAACGGTGCGCGTCAGATATTTTGACGGTAAGGAGACGTTTCCCGCCCGGGTTGCTATCCAGTTTGAGAGTAGTACACCCCCACCCCCGCCAATTGCTCCACCGACAATCCTGAATTATCCCATCATTGTGATTTACTCTGCATCCTGGGCGACACTTGTTGCCATCATTCTTGTCATGGTCTGGCTGCACCGCAGGAGAAAAGAGGGCGGGAAAGGGAAAGAGGAAGATAACAAAAATGGGAAAGACAAGGAAAAAATTATAGAGTGATTTCCCGGAACTGTTTCCCGAAAACACCGCAGATCGGACACTTGTCGGGGACTTTGCCAATCTCGATGTTCCCGCAGACCGGGCAGAGAAAGATTTTTTCGCGTCCTATATCTTTTCCGGATTTTACCGCATCGAGGGCTTTTTTGTAGAGTGTTGCATGAACCTGCTCGGCTTTCATGGCATGGGTAAATGCAAGTACAGCATCACTTTTGCCTTCCGCCTCTGCCATCTTGACAAATTCCGGGTACATTTGAGTGAACTCGTGCGTTTCACCCGCAATGCTGGTTTCAAGGTTTTTCTGCGTGGGTTCGATAGCCAACAGCACCTTTAAGAGTTTTTTTGCATGGATTGCCTCAGCTTCAGATGCTGCCTTGTAGAGAGTTGCAACATTGTTGAACCCTTCGGCAGCAGCTTTTTCAGAAAACGCCAGGTATTTTCGGTTTGCCTGGGATTCACCCGCAAACGCTTCTTTTGCATTCTCAATTGTTGCCATGAAGGAAAGGTATTGCACAATTTTTACTTAAAGATTCTTCATGAGGCAGGTATCAGAAAAACTAAAAAGAAAGGTTTTTGTTATTCTACTACAGGTACTCCTGACACACTACAGGATCGCCGGTTTTTTCCGTTTCCTGCATTCCGGGTTTTTTCCATGAAGATGATGAAAGATGTTCCTGAACGGGACAGGCCACGCGAGAAGATTGCCAAGACAGGAGTGACATCACTTACCGAACAGGAACTGATCGAATCGATCCTTGGCAGGGGCACACGGGGAAAGGATGTCCGAATGATATCCAAAGATATCTGCGGGCTTTTAAAGGACCACCAGGGCACGATCCAGTACGATGATCTCATCTCAATACTGGGGATCGGCCCATCAAAGGCTGCCCAGATCATGGCATGCTTTGAGCTGGGAAGGCGCTATTGTGCTCCCGCTGGAGGCAGTATCAAAGTGACAAAACCGCAGGACATCCTCCCGCTCCCCCTTATAGCCGAAATGCGGGACAAACGGCAGGAACATTTCATCTGTATCACTCTCAATGGCGCAGGGGAAGTGCTTGACAGCAGGACCATCACCGTAGGGCTGCTCAACCACAGCCTTGTCCACCCCCGCGAAGTCTTTGCCGATGCGATCACTGACCGGGCTGCATCCGTCATCTGCGTTCATAATCATCCATCAGGTTCGCTCGAACCCAGCCCGCAGGATATTGCGATCACGACGCAGCTCAGGGAAGCAGGACTACTGCTGGGTATCCAGCTGATCGACCATATCATTGTGACAAAAACTGGATACCTGAGCATGAAGGAACGAGGACTGCTATAGCAAAACGAGGGCAAAATTTATCCGGGGCGTTCCCGCAATAACGGGACTTTACAAGAGTGAAAAAGGGTTTGTTGCGGGAGAGATTACGCAGTGAGCGATTTTCCGAGGGCATACCCCTTCTTGTAGGCTGCCTCGAGCAGCTCCGGGTGTGCTGTAATGTCACGGATCGTGTCCATGTCGCTGATCAGCAGCTCATCGGTGTACTGGCAGTCGATAATGTCAAAAAAGGCCCTGACGGTCAGTTTTGCGCCCACAAAAACCTCGGGGATCTTCATACCCGAGATGCAGATGAACAGTCCCTTGCGTTCTACTCTCCGTTCCTTTGAGATGAACGGCTTTTTCCGCATATACTTGGCCATGAAAAAGACCTGGAACCGGTCCATCATCGATTTGAGTTTGCCAGGAATTCCCATGGTCATAACCGGCGAGGCGATGATGAGGCTGTCCATCTCTTTGAATTTCGGGTAGAGCTGCTGCATGTCGTCGTCCATGATGCAGGTATCATGGTCTTTACAGAACAGCATCTCCTCGCATGCCTGGAAATCGAGGTTGGTAACGAGAATTTTTTCAACCACACAGCCGGCATCCTCAGCTCCTTTCAGCGCCCGGTCGAGCAGTTTTGCCGTGTTGCCATCAGACAGGGGACTCCCGAGCAGGCCTATCACCTTTTTTCCCATAGAACAGTAGATGTGAAAAACCACAATATAGTTTTGCATAAGTACCGGCACCTGTCACATTACGGAGAGAGAAGGGATAACGGGTAGCACGAACACAACCCATATATATCTTTGACGTGCATGAAAGTTTTGGTGAATCATTTTGACCGAACAGAAGACGTACACCGCGGGACAGAAAGTCGGCGCGGGCAAATATGTGTGCATTGATTGCGGAAAAGAACTTACGCTGGACGAGAGCGAGCAGGATCTCAGGAAATGTCCCTCCTGCGCCTGCGAAGAATACCAGTGCTTCCCGATGACGCACATCCGCCCGGACATCAAGACTCCGGAGGACGCCAGGAACCCGCCAAAACGTGGCAAAAGCAACCAGTAAACTTCTCATTTTTCTTTTCGGGCACAAGTACAGCAGTGTGACTTCTGGGAGTTCCTGCAACAAAAACATGTGAGCGGGATTCCTTCTCCCAGGTTTATCTGGCGTACATGGAGGATCTCTGTATGGTAAACGTCTCAAAAGAGGGGCAGGTCTTCCGGTGTGAGATCTGCGGTAATGTTGTTGTTGTGAAAGAGAGCGGCGGCGGCGAACTTATCTGCTGCGGCGAACCCATGAAACTGGAGAGTGCATAAACAATGGCTGTAAAAAAGGCAGTAGCTAAAAAAACACCTGCGAAAATAACCGCAGCAAAAAAAGCAACCGATAAAGAACTCAATACCCTTGAGAAGAAGATCGGTAAAGTGCCGAAATTTTTCCGGGAATTAACGGCAAAAGAGCCCGAGATGTTCAATCTTGTTATGAGATTAGAGGGGCACATCTGGGACGATGGCAAGCTGTCGAGAAAGACCAAGAAACTGATTGCGATTGCAATTGCAGCAGCCCTGCGTGACCAGCATGCCGTCCGTGCCCAGCTGGCCGGTGCAAAGAACCTCGGGGTCACCAAAGCAGAGGTCGAAGAGGCGCTTCGTGTCACCTTCCTGCTCTCCGGCATGCCCGCATACGTCTATGGAAAAGCACAGCTCGATGAGGTCATGCCGTAACATGTTTTGGCGGTGAAAGACCATGGAAGACGATACCTGCATCACCTTCCCCGTTCTCGGGGAACCGGCGCCGGACTTCGAGGCGGAGACCACCCAGGGGCTAATCAAGCTCTCGGACCTGAAAGGAAAATGGGTGGTGATGTTCTCGCACCCGGCTGACTTCACACCGGTCTGCACCACCGAGTTCATGGCGTTTGCAGATATTTACGATGAACTCAAGTCACTCAATGTCCACCTGATCGGCCTTTCTGTGGACAGTATCTCGGCGCACCTCGCATGGGTGCATGATATAAAAGAGAAGATGGGGGTTACCATCCCGTTCCCGATCATTGCCGACCTGACTATGAAAGTGGCCAAGAAATACGGCATGATCCACCCCGGGCAATCTTCGACGGCGGCCGTCCGCTGTGTCTTTTTCATCGACGACAAGGGCATCATGCGGGCGATGATCTACTACCCCCTCCAGAACGGAAGGTTCATGCCCGAGATCATCCGGCTGGTCAAGGCACTCCAGACCACGGACAAGTTCAAGGTCTCAACACCGGCAAACTGGCAGCCGGGCGATAAAGTGGTTGTGCCCCCTCCAAAGACAACGGCTGAGATGGAGAAGCGGATGACCGAGGGGTACGAGTGCAAGGACTGGTACCTCTGCTTCAAGAAAGTTTAGAGCAGGGAAAAATCCTCTTTTTTTATCCCTGATTTTTCACTGGGTGGTACAATAGCCATGAGTGAACCAGAATCTCTTTAAGAATTCCCCGCCATCATCCGTATATTAAAAGAGGGATTTGCATGAGGCGACACTACTCTTCCGGGTTATCAGCCGGTTCTTTGATCATCTGTATCACACTCCTCCTCGTAATGAGCGCAAGCCCGGTGACTGCTGCGGTAAGCCCGGACACGGGTGCGCCTATCAGTATCCGGACGCTGGTACCTGTTGCATCGCCACCGCAGATGGCCACCTGCCAGGCACCGTGCGAGTGCCTTTCAGGATCCGAAGCAGGTGCTAAATGGGGTGCGACCGGATTTTTGCCGTGTGCTGAACTGCCATGCGGTTACACTTCTGCGGTCACAGCAGCTCCGATGGCAAAATACTGTTACAAGCAAAAAACTGTAACTACCCCCACTACCTCGCCGATTATCCGTCGTAATATAACCCTCCCGACTGTCACCTCAACCCAGACTCCTGTGCTATTTGTAACCAAAACAATACCAGATGATAATGATGGCATCCCATTTGGTGCGGATAACTGTCCCTTTGTCGCAAATGCAGACCAGTATGATTACGATAACGATGGCATTGGAGACGATTGCGACAACTGCATGATTGCCCCCAACCCGGACCAGAAGGACTCCGACGGGGACGGGATCGGCGATGCCTGCGATCTCTGCACGCTTTTAAAAGATCCCTCACAGAACGGCAATACTGATGATATGGATGCACCGGGCTCTGTGGATACTGATGGTGATCGTGTAGGGGACCGTTGTGACAACTGCCCCAAAACCAAGAACCCTGACCAGAAGGATGGCGACAACGATGGTGTCGGGGATGCCTGTGATCTCTGCCCGGCAAAACCTGCCCCGGCATACGGGAAAGAGGAGGAGTCCGGTGAATACGCCTACGGCGACAGTGACAAAGACGGTGTCGGGAGTAACTGCGATAACTGTCTTAGCAAATCCAACCCGGACCAGCTGGATTCAGATGCGCAGAAACAATGCAGTGTCCAAACCGCTAACCAGGGCGGGGGGACAACCTGCACGATAACCAAGACTGACGGGCGCGGTGATGCCTGTGATAATTGTCCACTCGTTTTTAACGAAGATCAAAAAGATACTGATAAAGACGGGATTGGAGATGCCTGTGACAACTGCCTGTCAGTAAGCAATCCTGACCAGAAGGACAGCAATAAGAACAATATCGGGGATGCCTGCGACTGCAGTGACGGTATAGCGGGACCTTCTGACTATGCACCTGACAAAGGAATTTCCTGCCCGGTTATTACCTCATGTCCGCACTGCAACTCGAAGGTGAAGCCGATCTACCTTACGGATGATCCGGGGAAATCCATAGATATCGTGTTCATTCCCTCTTCCACCAGTTACAGCAACCAGAATGCAAAGAAGGTCTCTTCCACGGAATACACTCAGAGTGAGGAGACGTTCCGGGCAGTTGCAACCGATGCCGTCACTAACTGGTACTGGAAACTCGATACGCTTTCTTCAGAACCGCTCCTTCCTGACTATCGCGAGCGGTTCAACTTCTACTATTACTGGGATCCTCTCGATACTGGCGATGCCATGGGTTCCTGTTCCGGGGTTACTCCAAAAAATTTCTGGACAAATGCACCGTTTACTGATGTAGCTGCAATCCTTTATCCCCCGACATGGGAGAAGGCATCCGATGGCTTTTACTACACGTATGCCGGAGGATGTGCAAACAAACTGGGCCCGGTCAAAAGCACGTTCAAGGCTCCCGGGTATGTAAGCCACGGTGCTGTGGTAGTTCACGAGAGCGGTCATGCGGTCTTTGGTCTTGGTGACACCTATTGCGGGAATACCTATTACGGGTATATTGACCCCAAGGCAAATGTCTGGCCGCTGAAAGGATGGTGCGAGACTGATGCGAAAAACCAGGGGTTGAGTACCTCGAACTGCCGGCAAATCTCCTACGATGACCCGGCAACTGCGACCAACCCGGATTGTTCAAAGGATTTCTGGAAATGGGACCCGGATCCGGACATGATGAACCAGCACTTCCAGGGAAAATTCGGACCCCGTGGTGTGGGGCGGATCAACTTCATATTCAATGAATATACGTAAAGGAGGGGAAAAACCATGAAAATTATATTCTATGCCGCAGTGTTGCTACTCCTGCTTGTGATGGTTCCTGCAGTACCGGCTGCTGAATGCAGTAAATCCTACCTCATCCAGCTCGAACTGTCACCTTCCGGCGTTACAGAAATATCTACGCAGCTGGTCTATGGATCTGCAACGATCGTCAACTCCTCATCCATGGATCTCAAAGGTGAGATCGTTGATGGTAACAGCAGGTCGTTGTCATCCTTCTGGCTCTGGGATCCCCGGATACAGTTTGGTGAGGATGCGATCATGGATCAGAACGGGACAGTAAAAAAATTCACCGGGGTAAAAAGTACCGCTGACCGTGCAGATCTCGTTCTCTCTTTACCCTATTCCCCGGATGCAGTGACGTTCAGGCTCTATAGCAACCAGTCCACACTTTTAAAAACGATCGACCTGACAAAAGCACAGAACGGACTGACCTACAACTGCACAACGGATATGTACGCACAGGTAACACCGCCAAAAAGTGCCAGGACGGGAATGAGTGGGCTGCTCCCGTTCGTAGGGGTATTGATTCTGGTTTGTGTGGCAGCAGCGACCTCCTGGAATTTTTCGAGAAAAGGAAAAGGTGGAGACAGGTAACACTTCTTAAAAATTCCTGTAATTCCTCTTTTTTGTGATCAAAAAGGAATCTCTATTATCTGAACCATCTTTTCCGTTTACAGTATCCGGAGCTATAATGAAACCGCGCCTTTGTGAATTGTCCCGATGCTCTGTTCTCGTGCCGGGAATAATCCTTATCCTCTGCTTCGCATGCATTTCCGTGAGTGTTGATGCAGCAGCACCAATCGCGAGCCGTTCCGTGGCGGTAACAACACCGGCACCCACTCCTGTACAACGGGTGCTGGTGACGACAACCGCAACAACACCGCCAACGGTCACCTGCCAGGCACCGTGCAGCTGCATGGACCGGGCGGCTGCGATTGCCGCGTGGGGTGCTGACGGATTTTCCCAGTGTGCCGAACTGCCGTGTGCTTACGAGCGGGCCGCTGCCGGTGCTCCTGTCGAGAAGTACTGTTTCTTACAAAAAGCGGTTACTACGCTACCGGTTGTCCAGTACGCCCAGCCGCCCGTAACAACGACCCCGATACCGGCACCCGTGTACGTTCAGGTAGTCCCTGTTTTAGCGATCTCAGCGCCAACCACGGCCCTACCCCAGGCAAAGCCTCTGCCAAAAAACACAACATCTGACACCATTCTTCCCTTAAAGAAATTCGAAAATGCGGCCGCTGTCTGTCTTCCTGATCTCGGAAAGGGAAAAGGGCTTCCGGATACGGAAAATGAGACGAAATGCCAGAACGTCTGTGACATGCTGCCGTCAAAACCGATGCCGGGCAAGGATGATATCCTCGGTCTT
>Ga0315273_10005549_pt1 | contig 15617 bp, 13 predicted proteins | sample YL17G02_0_MG_FD_205753 | JGI IMG/M metagenome (GOLD analysis project Ga0315273, IMG submission 205753) | Sediment microbial communities from Yellowstone Lake, YNP, Wyoming, USA - YL17G02_0 | ecosystem: Environmental > Aquatic > Freshwater > Lake > Sediment | place: USA: Wyoming | collected...
TCAAGTGGGGCATGCCGGCGTTCATGTATCGGGGTGGCATCCTGTGCGGGATCGCGGCGTTCAAGGCCCACTGCGCGCTATGGTTCTGGAAGGGCCGGTTCGTGGTCGATCGCGAGAGCGCTGCCACCGGCGGTGCGATGGGACAATTCGGGCGCATCACGAAGCTCGCCGACCTGCCGTCGAAGCGCGCGCTGACGGGGTACGTGAAGCGGGCGATGGCGCTCAAGGAGCCGGGCGTGAAGGCGCCGGCGCGTGGCCGGCGGCAAGCGAGGAAGCCACCGGCGGTGCCGTCCGATCTGAAGCGCGCGCTGGCCCGGAGCGCGAAGGCGCGTTCCACGTTCGAAGGATTCACGCCCGGCCACCGGCGCGAGTACCTCGTCTGGATCGCCGGCGCCAAGCGTCCCGAGACACGCGCCCGGCGCCTGGCCACCGCGATCGAGTGGCTGGCGCAGGGGAAGGCGCACAACTGGAGGTACCTGGAGAGGGCCGCGCCCCGCACCTCGGCCGCGCCCCTCACCTCGAGCGCGCCCCGCACCTCGGGCACGCGACCCGCCTCGACCGCGCGCCGCGCCGCGACTCGCCGTTAGCGCTGGCGGGGGTGTCCGCGGTCGCGCCGGGTGTGTGGACGCGGAGGGGCCCGGGATCGCCCGGAGTTTAGCCGGCCCTGACAGACTTGCCGCGATTCCGCTTGGCTCCCGTCGCATCCAAAGGGACAATCCACGCTCAACCCCTGAAGGAGAATCCATGCGCGTTCGCCGATCGCTTCCGTCGTCGTTGCTCGTCGCCCTGCTCGCCGCGTCACCCGTGTCCGCCTCGATGGGTGGTGGCGGTGGCGGCGCGGGCGCCAACACCCCGCCGCCGCCGACCACGGTCGATGCCGCCAAGACCGAGGTATCGCCGCGCGAGCAGGCCGAGGGCTTCTACTCGCAGGCCTACGAGGAGATCGCGCGCGCCAAGACGGATCTCGCCGACGGCAAGGACAAGAACGCCGAGAAGCGGTTCAAGCGGGCGCTCGAATGGGGCGAGAAGGCCACCGCCCTGGACGAGAAGTACTACGAGGCGTGGAACCTGGTGGGCTTCGCCGCGCGCAAACTCGGCGACTACGAGAAGGCTTTCGCGGCCTACGACAAGTGTCTCGAGATCAAGGCCGACTACGCCCCGGCTCGCGAGTACCTCGGCGAGGCGTGGCTCGAGAAGGGCGAGCCGGCCAAGGCGCACGAGCAGCTGGCGTTGTTGAATAGATACGGCGCCAAGGACGAGGCCGCCACGCTCGGGAAGGCGATCGCCGACTACGAGGCCGCGCACCCGGCGACGGACAGCGACTCGAAGTAGGGTCGCGCCACCTCCGGCACGAACGCACGAAGCCCCCGGTCCTGCGACCGGGGGCTTCCCGCGTTCAGGGGACTCCTGGCTTCACTTCTTCGGGGGGGCCGCCGGTTGCGCCGCGTCCTGCTTGTCCGCTTCGATGTTGAGCGTGATGTCGACGTCGTCGCCGAGATAGGTCCCGCCCTGGTCGAGCGTCTTGTTCCAACTGACCCCGAAGTCCTGGCGATTCACACGGGTGGTGGCCATCCAGCCGGCCTTGATGCCCCGCACCTGCCCGCCCATGCCCCACGCGCCGCTGCCGAGGAACTCGACGTCCAGTGTCACGGGCTTGGTCATGCCGCGCATGGTGAGGTCACCCTCGACCTTGAACTTCTTGTCGGCGGCCGGGATCACCTTGGTGCTCTTGAAGGTGATGATGGAGTCCTTCTCGGAGTTGAAGAAGTCGGCACTGCGCAGGTGGTTGTCGCGCCGCTCGTTGTTCGTGAAGACGCTGGCGCTCTTGATGGTGACATCCACGGTGGACTTGGAGAGGTCCTTGTCGTCGAACTGGATGGTGCCGCCGATATCGTTGAAGCGGCCCTGCACCTTGGTGAAGATGTGCCGGATCGAGAACAGCGCCTCGCTGTGCGCCGGGTCGATCCTCCACGCGGCGGCGTCGGCGAACGCGAGCGTCGCGCTCGAGAGGACGGCGGCGGCGAGGACGGCGGCGAGGAAGGGACGCTTGTTCATCGGAGCATGTTCCTTTCGGACTCGGGCGGAAGGCGGGCGAGATCGGGGGAGCAGAGGGAGCGGCAAGCTGTCGGATCGGACGGTAGCAGCGCATGCCGTGGTCGGGTATCGAAGATATGTGTTTAGACGCATAAACTCGTCTCCCGATCGTTCAATTTGCGTAGGCTTGACGGGTCTGCTCGGTGCGTCGCGCCCCGTGGCCTCGCGGCACCCGGCCGGCGGCGGCGCGTTTGTGGCGCCGACGGCCAGCCGCTAGCATCGTCCGCCGTGTCCGACTTCGAGAAGAGCCTGCCCGACGTCCAGGAGTTGCTGGGGAAGCGCATCAGCCAGCTCGGTCTGCGCCTCGAGGGTTCGCCGGTGGAGCGCTATGTCCAGCAGCTCTACCGCGAACTCGAACGCAAGGGGCTGCGCCGATTCCGACCGGTCTGCTACCTCACCGATGAGTGGGGATGCCCGGACGGGCAGCCGGTGATCGGCATCCCATTCTATCTCGCCGATCCACATCTCGCGCGTCTCGAACGCGACATGAACGACCTCGAGGACGGGCGCGAGATCATGATGTATCTGCGCCACGAGGCCGGGCACGCGATCAACTACGCCTACCGCCTCTACGCGACCCCGGAGTGGCGCAGGCTGTTCGGCCCCTACAACCGGCGCTACCGGGACCACTACCGGCCGGTGCCGTTCAGCCGCAAGTTCGTGCGGCACATCGCCGGATGGTACGCGCAGAAGCACCCCGACGAGGACTTCGCCGAAACCTTCGCGGTGTGGCTGACCCCGGGTTCGAACTGGCGCCGCCGATACAAGGGATGGCCGGCGCTCCGCAAACTGCGTTATGTTGACCAGGTGGCGCGGCGGGTCCGCGAACTGGACCCGCCGGTCTCGACCGGTGATTTCGACATCACGGTCGAGGACATGAAGGTCACCGTCGCGCAGTTCTATCGTCGCCTGATGCGGCAGAACGGCGCGGCGATCAATGTGGCGCTGGAGGCCGACCTGGCGGACCTGTTCTTCCGCCGTCGCCGCCGTCGCAGCGGGATCCGGCCTGCGTGGGAGATGATCGAGGGGCACCGCAAGGCGCTCACCGACAAGATCACCTACTGGACCGGCGTGAAGCGGCCGATCGTACGCGCGCTGATCGAGCGCATCGTGCGCACCTGCCGTGACCAGCAGCTCTACGCCGATACCGGCCGCGAGGCCGAATACCTGGTGGAGTTGTCGGCCTACGGCACGACGCTCGCGATGAACTACCTCACGCGCGGACGGTTCGTGCACACGTGACCAGACCGGGGTCTCATGGATGGGCCCCGTGACGAGAGGCGAGGATCGCCATGGCGAAGCTCCGGATCGGCGTTCTCTACGACTATTGGTGGGACGAGGACGAGGAACGCGTCGAGGGTGAACGGCCCAAGAAGAAGTCCCCCGTCGAGGACGTGCAGGCCGTCTACGAGGCGCTGAAGAAGTCGGGCCATAATCCCGTCTACGTGCGTCTCGACGGCACCCGCGACAGTCTCATCGACCTCGCCAAGTCGCAGACCGACCTGTTGTTCAACATGGTCGAGAGCTTTGGCGGCGACGACAGCCAGGACACCAACGTCGCCGGCTACCTCGAGCTGCTCGGACGCCGTTTCACCGGCGCGGGTTCGAGCGGTCTGTACCTCGCGCAGGACAAGAACCTCGCCAAGAAGATCTTCACCTTCCACGGCATCCACACGCCGTACTTCTCGACCGTCTATCGCGGGCGCACCGAGCACTCGCACGACATCCAGTTCCCGGTGATCGTCAAGCCCGCGCGCGAGGACGGCTCGATCGGCATCCAGTTCGGCGCCGTGTGCTCCTCGATCAAGGAGCTGATGGAGCGTATCGACTACATCCACGCCGAGTTCGACAGCCCGGCGCTGATCGAGGAGTACATCGAGGGCCGCGAGCTGTACGTGGGCGTGGTGGGCAACGAGAAGCCCGAGGCGCTGCCGGTGGTGGAGCTCGATCTCTCCAAGCTCCCGGCCGGCACGCCGAAGATCGCGGGCTCCGAGGTGAAGTGGGAAGAGGAGACCCAGGCCTACAAGAGCACCAAGCCGTTCTTCCCCGACGACCTCGGTGAGGATGTCGTGACCAAGCTGCAGGAGACCGCGGTGCAGGCCTACAGCGCGCTGCAACTTCGCGATTACGGCCGCATCGACTTCCGGCTCGCCAGGGACGGCACGGTGCACGTGCTCGAGGTGAACCCGAATCCGTACCTGCTGCCGAGCGCTGAGTTCGCGATGGCGGCCAAGAAGTCCGGCCGCAGCTATACCGAGCTGGTCGACGAGATCGTCGGCGCCTCGATGAGGCGCCACACCGCCTAGGCCCTGTCACAGGACGCCGCGAACTCGCGCGGAGCTCCAATGACGGAACTGGCCTCCGCCCCGGGGGGAGACCGCCCGGCGGGGCTTACGGCCGGTCCCGGCACCGGCGCCCGGGCCGAGGCCGGCGAGCGCGGGGCGGGGAGCGACTTCGACCGCTCGGGACGGGGCCCGGAAGGGCTCATCACCGCCGCTGCGAATGGCTGACCTTGCATCTTCCGAACGTCCGGCCGATGCGCTAGACTTATTCTTCGCCTTTGGCCGTACCGTGTGGCCAGCCGACCCGGGCCGACCCGGTACGTGGAATCGCATCTTGCTCGAGAGGCCCCCGTCTCGTGGACACCGCCATCGACGGATACCCCGTCCGCCGGCGACTGCTCGTGCTCGGCGTGCTCGTCGTTTCGTTCGTCGTTTTCGGGATCGTCCCGCCGTTCCCGGCGTGGGCCGCGGCCGTGCTTCCCAGCGGCTTCAGCGACCATCTCGTGGCCGGCGGGCTCAACAACCCGGTCGGCCTCGCGTTCTTTCCCGACGGCCGCATGCTCTGCATCGAGCTCAAGACCGGGAACGTCCGGCTGCTCATCGCCGACACGCTCGTCACGCCCGCGCCGTTGTTCGTGGTCGACAGCCTGCGCATCGATCACAACGAGCGCGGCCTGCTCGGTATCGCCGTGGACGCCCGCTGGCCCGTTCGGCCCTATCTCTACGTCGACTACACCACCAACCGCTCCCAGAACGTGTGGGTTTCGCGCTACAAGGTGACCGGAGACCTGTCGTTCACCGGCAACGGGCAGCTCGCGGTCGACCCCGCGTCGCGCTACGACATCCTCACCGACATGCAGGACAACGATGGTCCGCACAACGGTGGCACGTTGCGGTTCGGACCGGACGGCATGCTGTACGTGAGCATCGGTGAGGATGCGGAGCAGTGCCAGGCGCAGGACCTCGATCGGCTGGGTGGCAAGATTCTGCGTCTCGACGTCGGCTACCTGCCGGACGGGCCCGGCGGCCCGCCGGCCAAGTCACTCATCACGCCCCCGTTCAATCCGTTCCCGGCCGGCGCCAACGGTAACGCCGGTCTGGTATTGGCCTACGGCCTGCGCAACCCATACCGGTTCCACGTCGATCTGCGCACGGGTGTGCTGTACGTCGTCGACGTGGGTGCGGCCAGTTTCGAGGAAGTGGATCGCGTCGATGAGTCCGGTCTGAATTTCGGGTGGCCGACCTACGAGGGTCCGTTGTACACCCAGCTCTGTCCGAGCGCCTCGACGGTGGGGCTGAGAGCGCCCATGCGCCAGTGGGATCGAAGCGAGCAACCCGTTGCGGCGTGCGTCAGCGCCGGTGTCTACCGCCTCCGCAAGAACGCTCCGCACGCGTTCCTGCCCGAGTACGAAGGGGACTACTTCTGGGCCGATCTCGCGTCGGGATGGCTGCGCCGGCTCAAGCGGGCGCCGGACGGCAGCTGGAACACCGCGCCGCCGGTCTATGGCCAGCCCGACTCCGTCACGTGGGGCTGGGGCTTCGTCGATGCGGCCGAGTTCCTCGAGGGGCCGGACGGTTCCATCTATTACACGGTGCTCGGGCCCGGTCAGATCCGCAAGGTCCAATGCGACATCGTGGTCGGCGTGCCCGACATCGATCCGCGCTCGGGCGTCGCTCTGGCCGCGCCGTGGCCCTCACCCGCGCGCGGGCTGGTGCACTTCGCGTATCAGCTCCCGGTGAGCGGTGGCGCCTCACTCGACGTGTTCGACGTCGACGGGCGCCGGGTGCGCTCGCTCATCGCCGGCGCATGGTCTCCCGCCGAACGCCGCGTGGTGAGCTGGGACGGACGAACCGACCAGGGTGTCCAGGCGCCGACCGGGATCTACTTCGCCTCGCTCCGCTCGGGCGGGCAGCGGTGGCAGCAGCGGTTCGCATGGCTGCGATGAGCGTGGTGCGTGGTGCGACCCGGGGTCGCCCGAATGCCCCCGGGCCGTATCCTCGCCGGGTCGGCGGACCCACCGGGGCAGCGCGTTTCGCGGGCTCCGCGCGCATCCGCTAGACTCCGGGCGTCCTGCTACCTCGGCTGGCGGCCACATGCGCCGGGCGCCCACGCCGTGCGCGATACGCCGCGCGCAGCCCCACGGAGGACCCATGAATCCGACCGCGACGTCCGGTGGCATCGCCCCGGTGGACCCGCAGCAGCTGAACGCATACAGCCCCACCACCTACATCGATTTCTCCCAGCCCGACGCGCGCGCCGCGTACGAGAAGGCGCTCGCGGACGTACGTGCCACCTTCGGCACCGAGTACCCGCTGGTGATCGGCGGTGAGCGCCTGAAGGGCGGCAAGACCTTCGACAGCACCAACCCGTCCTATCCGTCCGAGGTGCTCGGCCGATTCCAGAGCGCCAGCGCGGAGCAGGCGGCTCGGGCCGTCGAGACGGCGTACGAGACCTTCAGGAGCTGGTCGCGCGTTCCGCCCGCCGAGCGTGCCGCGTACCTGATCGAAGCGGCGAAGCGCATGCGCGAGCGGCGGCACCACTTCTCGGCGTGGATGACGCTCGAGGTGGGCAAGAGCTGGGGCGAGGCCGACGCGGATACGGCCGAGGCGATCGACTTCATGGAGTTCTACGCCCGCGAGATGCTGCGCTACGCGGCGCCGCAGCCGGTGCACCAGATGCCGGGCGAGAAGGACAGCGTGGTGTATCTGCCGATCGGCGTCGGCGCGGTGATCCCGCCGTGGAACTTCCCGCTCGCGATCTGCGTCGGCATGGCCACCGCGGCGGTCGTGGCCGGCAACACCGTGGTGCTCAAGCCCGCCAGCGACACGCCCGGCATCGCGTGGCAGTTCTTCGCACTGATGGAGGAGGTCGGCCTGCCGGCCGGCGTCATCAACTTCCTCACCGGCAGCGGCGCCGTGGTCGGCGACGTCATCGTGCGTCACGCGAAGACCCGCTTCATCTCGTTCACCGGATCGAAGGAAGTGGGCATCGGCATCAACCGGCTCGCCGCCGAGGTGCAGCCGGGGCAGATCTGGCTCAAGCGCGTGGTGGCCGAGATGGGCGGCAAGGACGGCATCGTGGTCGACGACGAGGCCGACCTGGACGCCGCCGCGCTCGGGGTGGCCCAGTCGGCGTTCGGGTTCCAGGGCCAGAAGTGCTCGGCCTGCTCGCGCGCGATCGTGGTGGATTCCGTGCACGACGCCTTCGTCGAGAAGCTGATGGCGCAGATCCCGCGATTCGTGAACGTCGGCGATCCGGCGGTCCACGGCACCTACATGGGCCCGGTGGCGAGCGAGCGTGCCATGAAGACCATCCTCGGCTATCTCGAGGTCGGCAAGAAGGAAGGCAAGCTGCTGATGGGCGGCGGGCGCAAGGCCGGGCTGGAGGGCTGGTTCGTCGAGCCGACGGTGTTCGACGACATCGCCCCGAACGCGCGACTGGCGCAGGAGGAGATCTTCGGCCCGGTGCTCGCGATCATCCGCGCCAGGGACTACGACGACGCGCTCCGGATCGCCAACGGCACCGAGTACGGTCTCACCGGCGCCGTGTACACGAAGGACCCGGCCAAGCTGCAGCGCGCGCGTGACGAGTTCTTCGTCGGCAATCTCTATCTCAACCGCAAGTGCACGGGCGCCATGGTGGGGTGTCATCCGTTCGGTGGCTTCAACATGAGCGGCACCGACTCCAAGGCCGGCGGGCGTGACTACCTGCTGCTGTTCCTGCAGGCGAAGAGCATCGCCGAGAAGATCGGCTGAGCGAAGCGCCGATCGGTCGCGAATGAAGCGGGCCGGCGGGTGACCGCAGGCCCGCCGTGCATCCGGGAGCGGCGCACGGACTCAACGGTAGCGGATCTTGAGCACGCCCCAACTGTGCTGCCGCGCGTCCACCGGGCCCCCGCACGCGTGAGTCATGTGCGCCTGGACGATGGAGACGTCGGCCGAGGTCACGAACCCGTCACCGTCGAGGTCGCCGCGCTTGTCGATGGTGCCCAGCAGCGCGTTGATCGCGGTGATGTCGGCCGCGGTCACCAGCAAGTCGCCATTCTGGTCGGTGGAGGCCACCGCCCGCTGCGCGAGCAGCACGGCGTCGGCGCGCACCGCGACGACGGTGCTCGCGGCCGTGCCCCCGGCAGGGATGTTGAGCACGACCGTCCCGGTCGCGTTGGTGGTGCCGGTGAACGTGCAACCGGGAGTCAGGCAGACGTCGATCGGCGGCACAGCGGCGCAGAAGTCCACCACCACGTTGGAGTTCTGCACCGGGGAACCGGCGGCGTCCTTCACCACGACCGTGAATGAGAGGTGTCCCGCGGGGCAGGTGACGAGATTCGCGGCGACGACGGAGTTGGCGGCCGAGGGCACGCCACTCGGCTCGGCGGATGCCGGAGCCGGGCGGAGCAGGGCCGACACGCCGATCAGCGCGACGAGAGTGGATCGGAGGTGAAGCGTGCGGCGCATGGGTCCTCCCGGCGAGGTGTGGCGCAGGCAGCCGCGGCAGGGCGCGGAGAAACGTGGTTCCATTCTAAGCCCGGCGATGCACGCTCGGGAAGCACTGGAAATGACCGATGGCGCGGACGAGGAGGTCGCGAGGGTGGCCTGGCCGGGGCTCCCGAGGGCCCCAACGTCCAGCGGCGGACCGGCTTGAGGCGGGGCGGCCGGCAGAGACCTGCGCCGGATGGGTGCGAGGTGCGGGGCGGGTCTTCACCCGGTGCCCGCCAGGGAAGTGGCGCGATCGGCCGGGATCAGAAATCCGTGCTCGGCACGTGGGTGCCGTAGATCTCCGCCAGGGTCGCCATGATCTCGCCCACGGTCGCCTCGGCGCGCGCGGCCTCGATCAGCGCGGGCATCACGCCGGCGCCCGGGCGGACCAGGTCCGTCGCCGCCGCGGCGCGCACCGCGTCCAGCGCGGCCGCCACGCGGGCGGCGTCGCGACCGGCCCGCAACCCGGCGAGACGCGCGCGCTGGGGCGCGTCGTCCGCCGCGTCGGGGTGGTGCACCGGGTCACGATAGGGATGTCCGTCGTCCAAGTGCACGTTGACGCCGACCACGGGCATCGCGCCGGTCTCGATCTCGCGCTGCAGGCGCACCGCTTCGTGCTGGATCGCGCGCGCCATGGTGCCGTCCTCGATCGCGGTCACGGCTCCGCCGAGCCGGTCGAGCCGCTCGAGCAGCGCGCCCGCGCGCCGCTCCAGTTCGTCGGTGAGCCACTCGACGTAATACGAGCCGCCGAGCGGATCGGCGACGTCGGTGACACCGGTCTCGAGCGCGAGGATCTGTTGCGTGCGCAGCGCCAGCTGCTGCGTCTCCCCGGTCGGGATGCCGAGCGCCTCGTCCTTGCACGACAGCGCCAGCGATTGCACCCCGCCGAGCACCGCGGCGAGCGCCTGGTAGGCGGCGCGCACCACGTTGTTGTCGGCCTGCTGCGCGGTGAGCGTGACACCGCCGGTCTGCGTGTGTGTGCGCAGCATCCACGAACGCGGGTCGAGCGCGCCGTAACCGTCGCGCACGATGCGTGTCCACATCCGCCGGAGCGCACGGTACTTGGCCACTTCCTCGAAGAAGTGCGATTGGGTATTGAAGATCCACGACAGTCTCGGCGCGAACTCGTCGATCGCCACCCCGCGCGCGATCACGGCGTCGAGATAGGCGCGTGCGTCGGCGAGCGCGAACGCCATCTCCTGCACGGCGGTGGCGCCGGCGTCGCGCAGGTGATAGCCCGAGACGCTGATCGGGTTCCAGCGTGGCAGGTGCCGGCTCGCGTAGGCGATCAGGTCGGCGGCGAGGCCCAGCGACGGGCGGGGCGGGAATACGTAGGTGCCGCGCGCGACGTATTCCTTGAGGATGTCGTTCTGGGTCGTGCCGAAGAGCCGCGCGGGATCGAGCCCGCGACGCTCGGCGGTCACGACGAGCATGGCGAGCAGCACGGGCGCCGGTGCGTTGATGGTCATGCTCACCGACACGCGCTCGAGCGGGATGCCTTCGAATAACGTCGCGAGGTCGCGCACCGAGTCCACCGCCACCCCGACGCGGCCGACCTCGCCGCGCGCGCGCGGGTGATCCGAGTCGAGTCCCATCTGCGTCGGCAGGTCGAATGCGACCGAGAGCCCGGTCTGACCGCTCGCGATCAGGTGCCGGAAGCGGGTGTTCGTGGCCGCCGCGTCACCGAGCCCGGCGTACTGACGCATGGTCCACACCCGCTCGCGATACATGGTGGGGTGGATGCCGCGCGTGTAGGGTGGCTCACCGGGCCACTCGGCAAGACGTGACCGCACATGCTCGGGGCCATAGCAGGGCTCGAGCGGGATGCCCGACGGCGTCACGCGCGGCGGCGCGGCCCGGACGGGCAGCCCTTCGCCGTTCCGGCGACCGTTGGTCCGCCGCTGTGGGCCGGTCGCGGTCACGCGCGGAGCGCGCTGCCTGCGAGCGCCGGCCGCCGTCACGCGCCGAGCGCGCTTCATGCGTCCGCCGGGCGCCGCCGCACCAGCACGTCGCGCTCGATCTCGAGCACGATCTGCCCGCGCTGGTTGAGACCGCGCAGCCGGAAGCGTACCAGACCGCCCTCGGGGTGCGCGTCGGGCATGCATTCGAGCACCTCGGACTCGGCGTAGAGCGTGTCGCCCTCCACCACCGGTTTGAGGTGCCGGCCGTTGCGGAAGCCCGTCTCGGCGATGGCGTTCTCGCTCGTATCGGGGCTGGCCAGCCCGCGTACGAGCGCCAGCACCCAGCCGCCGTACACGATCTCGCGTCCGCCGAAGCGCTCGCGCACCAGCGGGTCGTTGGCGCAGTAGTCGGCGTTGAAATGGAGTTGCACGTGGTTCATGCACTGCAGCGTGACGAGCCGGTGCTCGGAGCCCACGGTGCGGCCGACACCACTGCGGATCCGCATCCCCGGGGTGAAGTCCTCGAAGTGGTTGCCGTCGCCGGTCAGGTGTCGCATGAAGACCTCATACCACGTCGAGGATGGCGCGCGCGATCACGGTCTGCAGGATCTCGTGGGTGCCCTCGAAGATCTTGAGCAGCCGTGCATCGCGCCAGAATCGCTGCGCGGCGTATTCCATCGAATAGCCGTAGGCGCCGTGGATCTGCAGGTTCTCGTCGGCCACGGTGAACGCCACCTCGGTGGCGTGCGACTTGGCCATCGACGCCTCCTTGTCGGCCCGCGCGCCGTCGTCCATCTTGCGCGCCACCGAGTACACCAGTTGCTGCGCGCTCTCGGACAGCACCGCCATGTGGGCGATCTTGTGCTGGATCACCTGGAACGCGGCGAGCGGTTTGCCGAACTGGCGGCGCTCCTGCGCGTACGTGATCGCGTCCTCGAGTGCGGCGCGCATCACGCCGAGCGCGCGCGCGGAGGTCTGCAGGCGGCCGGTCTCGAGCGCGCTCATGGTCTGCGCGAAGCCCTGGCCCTCGACGCCGCCGAGCAGGTTCTCGGCCGGCACCATCAGACCGTCGATCGACATGGTGTAGCTGCGGATGCCGTGATACCCCACGCACGGGATCGGCCGCCCGGTCAGGATCGGCGGGTTGAGGTCGGCTCCCGGCTCCTTTTCGACGAACAGCACCGACAGCCCCTGGTGCCGCGCCGTCACGTCGCCACCGGTCCGGACCAGCAGCATCATCAGCGTGGCGCGGTCGGCGAGCGTGACCCACGTCTTCTCGCCGGTGACGTGGAAGATGTCACCCACGCGCTCGGCGCGGCAGCGCACCGCGGCGAGGTCCGAGCCCGCGTCGGGCTCGGTGAGCGCGATCGCGCACAGCATCTCGCCCGAGGCGATCTTCGGCAGCCAGCGGCGCTTCTGTTCCCCGGTGCCGTGCTTGAGCAGCGCCGCCGCGGCGATGAAGCCGCGGGTGCCGATCGAACCCACCGACAGCCAGCCGCGCGACAGCTCCTCGCTCACCAGCACCATGCTGAGCTGGTCGAGCCCCATGCCGCCGTACTCCTCGGGGATGGTCATGCCGAAGTATCCGAGCGCCGCCATCTCGGCCAGCAGCGCGGCCGGGATCTGCTCGTTGCGCGCGTCCAGCTCGTTCGCCACCGGGATCACCTTCGACTCCACGAAGTCGCGCACCGAATCGCGGATCGCGAGCTGGTCGTCGCTCAGCTGCTGCAGTGCGCTCATCCCACGCCTCCCCGTTTACGGACCAGGATCCTGCGTTCGTACTCGATGACCAGCTCGCCGAGCGCGTCATGGCCCCGCGTGCGCACGTGCACCACGCCGCAGTCCTCGGCGTCCTTCCAGGTGCCGGTCTCGAGCACCTCGGATTCGGCCGTCAGGGTGTCGCCGGGATACACGTCCTTCACGAAACGGATCACCGGATAGCCGAGGTTCCCGGCCCCCGCGACCTTGAACGACAGGTCCTCGACGGTGAGCCCGAACACCACGTTCCACGCCAGAATCGGATCCACCGGAGTGTCCGGATGGCCGTGCGCTCGCGCGTACTCGGCGTTGAAGTAGAGCGGATTGACGTTGCCACTGGTGGTGGCGAACAGGATGGACTCGGCCGCCGTCACGGTGCGGCCCCAGTGGTGCCGGTACACCTGGCCCGGCGCGAACTCCTCGAACCAGTGACCTCGCTCGCGCACCGGCGCCGGGGTCCCGGGGGTCTCGCTCATCGTGACAGCACCACCTTCCCGGTCGCCTGCCCGGTGCGCAGCAGCTCCTGCGCGCGGGCGCATTCCTCCAGCGGCAGCACCTCGGTGACGTGGGGGAGGATCTGGCCGCGCTCGACGCAGCGCAGCGCCTGGATCAGCTCGGCCTTGCCGCCGAGCGTGGAGCCGAGGATGCCCTTGTTCTGGATGAACAGGTTGGCCAGCTCCACGTGGGTCTGGTAGCCCGAAGTGGCGCCGCAGGTCACGATCAGACCGCCGTGCCGTAGCGCGCGGATGCTCTCCATCAGCGTGTCGCCGCCGACGTGGTCGAACACCACGTCCACGCCGCGGCGGTAGAAGCGGGCGGTCGCCCGCTTCAGCTCGGCGAGGAAGCGCTTGGAGATCTCGACCGGGTCGCCCTCCTCGCTGCGCGGGCGGATGATGACGTCGTCGGCGCCCATCTCGCGGCACAGCTGCGCCTTGGCCTCGTTGCTCGCGACCGCGATCACGATCGCGCCACGCAGCTTGGCGATCTGTGTCGCCATGACGCCGGTGCCGCCGGCGGCGCCGCGAATCATCACCACGTCGTTGGCCTCGACCTTGGCGTTGGTGACGAGCATGTGCCAGGCGGTCACCAGCGTGAGCGGGAGCGAGGCGGCATCGAAGTAGTTGAGATTGCGCGGCTTGGGCACCACGTTGTGCTCGTGGATCGCGACGAAGTCGGCGTGCGCGCCGAGGAGTGGGCCGGTGTCGAAGCCCCAGATCTTGAACCCACCGCTCTGTTCGCAGATGTGCTCCTCGCCGTTCACGCAGCGATAGCACTTGCGACAGCTGAGCCCGCAGTACACCAGGACTTCGTCCCCGACCTGGACGCTGGTCACGTGGTCGCCGATGGCCCGCACGACCCCGCACGCGTCGGAGCCGGGGATCATGGGCAGCGGGAAGGCCCGGCCGTTCACGCCCACGCGCGCCCAGTAGCCATTGGGGTTCACCCCCGAGGCCCTGACCTCGATGAGCACCTCTTCGGGACCCGGTGTGGGCTCCGGCATGTGCCGCAGCTCGAGCACCTCGGGTCCGCCGTGACGTTCGAACACGATCGCGCGCATGGGACTTCCCCGCCTGGCCGGACGACTCCGCGCGGCGCGCGGCGGGGAGGGGGCTCGCGGGCCCCGGGTCTCCGCGTCGTGCGTCGCCATGACGCGGCCGCGCACCGTGGGACGGAGCGTGGCCGCCGGGACGCGCCAGGGCGGCGGACGTGGACCGGGTACGGACGCGCGGCGCAGGGGGGGCCGCATGCGATGCGTCCGGTCCCGCTCGATCGGGACATGAAAAGGCTAGCACAGGTCGCGCGTGGTCAAACGAGATTCGTGTGGTGACGGTGCCGGGGGCCGGATCGCCATTGCAGGATGCACGGCGACGCAAGGTCGCGTCGCGTCCCGCACGACGCGTGGACGGAATGGTGCCGGGACCTACTGGCCGGCGCGCGGCCGCGTGGGCTTGCTGGCGGCCGCGGGCTTGCGCCCGGCGCTCACCGCCTTGCGTCCCGCGCCGGGGGCCTTGCGTGACGCGCCGGTTCGCGGTTCGTTCGTGCCGGTCGTGCCGCCGCGCGGCGTTCCCTTTCGCGCGGACCGCGCGATCCGGCGCTCGAACTCCGCGAAGCGAAGCGTGTTGAGCACGCGCTCCGGCTCCAGCCCGGCGCGCCGGGCCGCGAACACACCGTAGCGGATGTGCTCCAACTGGGCGGTCGAGTGCGCGTCGGTGTCGATCACCAGCGCCACGCCCCGGGATGCCGCGAGCCGGGCGTTGACGTCGGACAGGTCGACGCGGTCCGGCTGGGCGTTGATCTCCATCGCCACACCGCGCTCGGCGGCGCGCTCGAAGACGGCCTCGAGGTCCAGCTCCACGGGATCGCGCTGCCCGATCCGCCGTGCCGTCGGGTGCCCCATCGCGTTCACGCGAGGGTGGTCGAGCGCCTTGAGCACGCGCGCGGTCATCTCTTCCTTCGGCTGCGACAGCCGCGAGTGGAGCGAGATCACCACCCAGTCGAGCAGCGCCAGCGCGTCGTCGTCGAGGTCGAGCCCGCCGCCGCCGAGGATGTCCACCTCGAGCCCGTGCAGCACGTGGATGCCGCCCACCTGTTTGCGCACCGCCGCGATCTCGTCCACCGAACGCCGCACGCGCGCCGAGTCGAAGCCGTTCGCCATGGCGAGCGCCTTCGAGTGCTCGGTGATGGCGCAGTACTCGTAACCCGCCGCCTTGGCCGCGCGCACCATCTGCTCGAGCGTGGCCTGCCCATCGCTGCGGTCGGTGTGCATGTGCAGGTCGGCGCGCAGGTCGGAGACCTCGATCAGCCTGGGCAGCGTGCCGGCCAGCGCCTGGGTGATCTCGTCGCCGGCCTCGCGCAGCTCGGGCGGGATCCAGTCCATGCCGAGCGCGCGGTAGACCTCCTCCTCGGTGCGGCCCGCGATCGAGCGTTCGCCCTTCGTCAGACCATATTCGTTGAGGGAGCATCCCTTTTCGATCGCCAGCTTCCGCAGTTCGATGTTGTGCGCCTTGCTGCCGGTGAAATAGAGCAGTGCCGCGCCGAAGGACTCGGGTGGCACGTGGCGCAGGTCCACCTGCAGGCCGTTCACCAGCCGCACCGAGCTCTTGGT
>Ga0315273_10005550_pt1 | contig 15616 bp, 24 predicted proteins | sample YL17G02_0_MG_FD_205753 | JGI IMG/M metagenome (GOLD analysis project Ga0315273, IMG submission 205753) | Sediment microbial communities from Yellowstone Lake, YNP, Wyoming, USA - YL17G02_0 | ecosystem: Environmental > Aquatic > Freshwater > Lake > Sediment | place: USA: Wyoming | collected...
AATCCTGATAGGCTTTATCTATTTTGGCAAAAGCTGCGGCATTTTGAACATCGAGCATATCCTGAGCAGAGAAACCAGCATCAATATATCCATCGGAGACCAGTGCAAGCTGATATGCTAATTCATTTGCCGCTTGAGCCTCAGCTTCCAAGTTTTGGATAATTGTTATCTGTCGGTCAATCCAGTCGTCTTGAATCTTGATGTAAGCATAGAGCCAATCGGATTGTCGTTTCAATTCTTTATCATATGCTTCATCGGCGATTGCCTGCGCCCTCATCTGCTCGGCCTTCGCATCAGCGGCTGATTTCTCGCGTCCCGCAAGATCGTTAATCCCATTATATGCCAAGCGCGCCGCTATGAGATGATCTTTCAGCGCCTGCTCGTGATCCCTTTGCTCTTTAGTGAGCGTTCCAAATATTTTTCCAAGATTGTAGACCTTATCCTCATAGTCCTTGAGGGCAGCCTCAGCATCCTTGTAACGCGCGGTTGCGATAACTACCGCATCGCTGGTGTCTCCGATTCCCTTCGCCTCATTTTTAAGTGCATCGCGCAGATCATTCGCCGCCTTCATTGTAGCAGCGACACCTTTTGTAATATTCGTCAGCCAAGTCAAGAATGGATTGAATGCCTCAACTATCCCTCGCCCGAGTTCCTCTTTCACATCACTAAAGGCATTCGTTAATTTTGCGAGTTGCCCCCCGGCTGTATCGCCTACAGCGCGTGCGAGCCCATCAAATCGGGAAGTCAACTCCTTGGTTACTTGCTCCATTCGTCCCTGAGCATCGAGTGTCGAATCTATCCTTATTCCATAGCGCCCGAGTGCACCGACATTTCCCTCGACGGCTTTCGAGACAAGGCTCGCCGCCTGCTCCAAGTCCATGCCCATGGCAGTAGCAAAATCCTGCACATGCGGGATCATCTTGGTCGCCATCGAGGAGGTCATGCCTCCGAGAGTCATCATCAGCGACAGCGCGCCCTGGGTAGCCTCATCCGAAAATTTGGTTACACCCTGCAAGGATGAAGCATAATTGGATAGCCCTGTAAGTGAAACGCTGGATGTTTCTCCCGTCGACCGCAAGGCTGATGCGAGTTTCGTTATTGATTCTTCCGCTTCTAAATACTCTTTCACCGAATCTTTTAGGAAATCAACAACCTTTTTCAGACCCTCGAAGGACAAGTATCCCGCGACCAGCTTCTTTATGCTTTCGGTGAAAACGTCGGCTTTATCTTTCGACTCTTTCAGCCCAGCATCGAGCTGGCTGGAGTCCGTGGTCAGCGTGAGTACTGCGTCACCGAGATCCATTTGTTCTCACCTTCATCCCGAGCGACTCCAGCGTTTTGGCATCGCCCGCGGTTCCCCTCAGCCTGAGCACGCCATCTCCGCGACCGAGCGCGGCATTCCAGCGGCGGATCACCTTCTCATGCGCCGATTGCTTGAGCCTTCCTTCACCTATAGATACGATCTCGGCCATTCGGAATGATTCCTCCGCATGCAGCTCGCCGAGTGATACAGTGTGCGCATTCAACCACACCAGCGGCATGGTCAAGTATTCTGCGAGGCTGCCTCCGTAGAATCGTCTGAGCCTCGGGATGAGCCGTCCGTAGTCGGTTGGCTCCCCTCTTTGCCCGTCTCCGCCCTGGCTCTTTTCGAGGACGTGACGGCTGTGAAAGCAGATACGATCTGCAGCTTCTGCGCCGTGGTGAGCTTGTCGAGCAGCGGGCCGGTCATCCCTATAACTACCGTGGTGATGATATCGGCGACGAACTGCTCGACCTTTTTCATGTCCTCTTCGCCAGCCTCGGCGCCGATCCCGACGACCGCCTTGCTCTCATGCCGGATGCGCGCAATCTCCGAGAGCGACAATTCATCCTGCTCCCGGAGGTAGAATTCATTGCCGTCGATGACGATGAAGTCGCGGTCAGGCTCCATCGTGTCCAGGGTGAGAAGCGACCTCCCCATGGTTTACGGCAGAGCAGGCGCGGTCTGTGCGGTGACGACGAAGAACCGCTCCGCATCCGATGCGGCGTTCGGATCCTCGAGGGCGACGTATTTGAGCGCCAGGCCGAGAGCGGCTCCCTCCGAATCGAAGGTGAGCTCGAGGTTGCCGTTCTCCACGACCTTCGGGAATGCCCACTGCATGGCCAGGCCATCGCCGTAAGGGGAAGCGTCGACTCTCACGAGGAGCGCCCACGTCACAACATCGGTCCCCTGCTTGCCGCCGAAGGCCTTGTAGCCGGCGACGCCCGATGCCGCGGCAACCTCTCTGATTCCCGCCATGTTCATTGCTTTGGCATATGTCTCCAGCGTGAGGTCTTCGATCGTGAGCTCGACACTGACCTCTTCCCCGGTCCGCACCGCTTTCACGCTGCCCGTGGCCCCCGCGGTGGTGTGGAACTTGAGCGTCTCGGAATGCTTGATCTTCACGCCCGCGACGGCCTGGTTCCGTTTTCCCGCCACTCCGAGCAAAACCCAGTTGCCGCCGGGTATTGCATTGATTGCCGGGGGAGTCTCTCCCTCCAGCGTGACATAGACCTCAGCGGGCGCCATGATGATTTCATACGGCTGCATAACCAACCTCCCTTTCGTCGGCGCGCAGGATTATCTGACGCCGCATTGCTGGCCAGAATATTTCGGGGTCTCGTGCCTGGAACGGCCCCGCGGAGACCGTGCATCCATGCAACAGCACGTTCGCATAGGTCTGCCTGGATAAATTCTTCAACGATTCCGCCACGGGCCTTTCCAGCGCCGCGGCATCGAAGTCCGTCTCTCCAAAACAAACAACGTCGATCCGCGCTTCCGTGATCGAGCGCCGCATCTTCCCGAGCTGCCCTCCCGATGCCAGAAGCACGATGCATTTATGCGCTCCGACCGCGAGTTCCTCTGCCGGCAACGCCAGGACATAGATGCCCAGCGTCGGGCCTTTGGTAGCGTCGGAATTCAGCATGTCCGTCACTGCCTGCTGACCGAGAAGGAATGTACGGAGGGCAGTCATGATATCCGTCATGCCGGCGTCCTCAATTGCATTCCGATGCGCAGCGCCAGGCTCGGGTAGTGCATCTGCGCCGAGGGTACCAAGTACGGGTGCGGCTTCGTTCCCGGGTGGTAGACCATGCGCACGGGATGATCCGCGCCCGGCCAGAAGAGCGCCGCCTTCGTCTTTGGCAGGATGACATGCGGCCCCGTTCCCTCTTCCACCCAGCGCGCGTATTTCACGGCAAACGATCCCCAGTAGCCGACGATTCTGCTGCCCTGATCCTCCGCCGGCCGCATCTGAATCGAGCCCTGCAGGATCGTGGTCTTCCGCGGCACCATGCTTTTCGAGGTCGTCACGCAGTCGGCCATCACGCTGTCCATCCCCCACCTGGTCGCATAGCGTACCTTCGCTTCGACCTGGTCTCCACGCCAATGGACGACGAACGTGGCGCCCATCAGGAGATCTCCCTCAGCCTGACTTCGAGGTGCGTGATGCGCGGGAGCACTGCATCGATCCCCATGGCCGGCAGGATCACGGTCCCCGCCCTGTCGAGGATCTGCTGGATGCGATCGATCGTTGTTACATCGGTATGCAGCGGGATGATCATGCCAGGCATGTCCGTCGTGACCGTCCGCGCGTCCCCGGCGCTCGTGTGCTTCCCTCCGCTGGATCCAGCCCAGGCATGACATGCGACGGTGCAGAGCTCGCGCCAGTCGCCGTGCTTCTGCCCGAACCCATCCTTGTCGACGGCGAAGTCTCGCTCGATTGTGACGCGGTGCTTCATCCGCGATCGTGCTGCGCCGTTCACGCGAAGTACCTGGTGAGTGCGCCGGCGATGATCTTCGCCCTGGCAACATCATAATCCTGTTGGCTGCGGCGGTGATCGCCAATCGATTCGTCTGTTACTCCATGGCGGTGATCCAGGTCGAGCTGCACGAGCGCCACGATTGCCCTGTTGCGTCGGTTCAGATCTGCCGGCGCGAAGGATACCGTGATCGTTCCATACCAGCCGGATGCCGGATTCGTGCCTGTGCTCAATCTCCGGATATCCGTCTTGTTCGGCTGCAACTCGTAGTCGCTCGCTACAAGGGGCGTCGTGACCCCACCCGAATACTCCGTGATCGACGTGATCGTGGCCGCCGGCCGCCCGAGGAAGAGAAACTCCTGACCCTCCATGTCCTGCTTGCCGATATCCGCAATGTCGGGACCCACGTGGAGGGTGAGGTCCTCATCCGCGGCGTCAAGCATCACCTGCAGCGGGGCGTCCGCGAGGTCCGTCTCGACGGACGTTCGGAGGGTCGTGAGTGTCATTGCGATCCCCGGCCTAGACCGAGGTGCCCTGGAACGTGAGTCCTGTGACTTCCGAGAAGTTGAACCTCATGTCCCCGTTGCCATCGTTGAACAGCGATGGTTCGAACGGACCGAACTGCACGTCACCTGTCGTCGCGGGCACCGTGCCGGTGGCCTCTGCGATGTCCAGCCCTCGGATCTGCGCCGGGGTTTTGAATGTGACCGTGCAGGAGCCCGCGCCGGACTTCCTGACGTTCAGGATTGTTCTCCCGTCGTTTTTCATCACGAAGTCCGTGGTTCCTGCGATGATACCCGAAGTCGGAACCCACGTGAGTCCCGCCCTCGTGACTTTGAGCGGAGCGTATCTGGTATCGGCCATTTATGGCTCTCCTTTCGATTTCCGCGCTCTACTCGCGCGGCTCGCCGGCCGAGGACTTACGCTGCGGAGCCTCGACCATCTTGTTCTTGACGGCAGGCATCACCTTGAGCTCGTGCTCTTCGGGAATCTCCTGCCCCTCGGTGAAAGCAAAGAACCTGGCGCGCGGATCCCCCGCGGGCACGAGCTCCTGCTTGCTCTTGGTGAAGAAGAGGACCTCCTTGGCTTTCATTCCTCGCTCCTTCCATGTAGCCGGGGATCACGGGATCCCCGGCCCTTTCATTACTTCTTGCCTACCTCGCCTATTTGTCGATGTAGGCGAATAGCAGGTACTGCAAGAACCCGGTCGCCGTCGCGTTGTCCGAGTAGAAGTACAGGGGCTCTCCCATGTACTTCGCCATGATCTGGCCTTCCACGAGTACACGTTCCGTGCTCGCGACGGTTTTGACGTTGAAACTCTTGAGATCCGCGGCGATGCCGAGGATCATCACCTTCGCATTCGCCGAGACTGCCTTCGCGATGTTGTTCGTCAGCGTGATGTCGCTTCCCGCCAGCGATGCCACCGTGTTCCATTCCCAGGTGCCATCGCTGCACTGGTATGCCACGACATCGTTGGCTGCCGCGACGTTGCCCGCGGAATCCTTTGGGGCAACGGTGGTGAGCAGGTGCGCCTGCGCGGCTGCTGCAGCCGCGCTTGCGGTGTTGCGCGAGCTGCCGGGGAACGCGGCTGCATCCTCCGCGTACATGAACTGCAGAGTGTGAGCTGTGCCCGCGGGCAGATACGCCCCGCCGACTATGGCGAGTCGCTTCCCATCCACCGCGTCGATCCCCTGCGTGATCGGGGTGCCGAAGGCCACACTCTTGTAGCCATACGGGGCAAAACCAGAAGACCATGCTCCAAGGTTCATTCCGTTTCCTCCTCTCTTTTACATTCCGCTGATTTCGCAGAATGCGGACGGGCGATAGTTGACGAGAGCAACGCGCACCGTTGCCTTCACAACATCCACGTTGTTGATGAAGAGCGAGGCGTGGCTGTCGGTCACCTCTAGCACGATCCCGCGCTTCTCAAAGAGCTGGCACTGATTGGCGTAGTCGCCGACCAGCGCGCTCCCCTCCGTGATCGCGTCCGCCTCGACGAGTTGCATGCCCCAGATCCGCGAGAGTGGTTCGTTGGGGTTGCCCAGAATGTACAACCCATCGTTCGACCTCTTCAGGCGGATCGGCTGCCAGTCGTTCGGGTGGATCACTACCGCGTTGGGGTTCGCCCTTGCGGTGACCCTCACTCTCCGCGCGGCATCATAGATCGCGTCCATCTGATCGCCTGCGAGGACAAAGGTCTGCCTTCCCGCGTTCGCCAGGAGTCCGGCGAGGAAGCAGGTGAGCCCCGTCCCCACGATGATCTGGCTGTCCAGCCGTTGACGCAACATGAAGCTGAGCCGCTGATCGATATAGGCGGTGACCTGGTCCACGTCCTCCAACTGTTGCCGGGTGACGGGGAGCCATACGCCGATTTCCTGCACCGTGACGGAGCGCTGGGTCAGGGCGAGGGTCGCCTCAACCATGGCGCCAGTATCCTCCACATGCTCGGCCGCGGTGTTCGTGAAGGCGGTCTCCTCCATGTACACGATGGCAGCCGACTGTGTCCTCCCGCTTGGGATCAGGTCGATGATCTGGATCGGCCTGGTGGCGAACTCCACGACCCTCCCGGTGCGGAGGGACTGCGGAGCCCAACCCGCGGCGGTGGTCATGTGCGTCTTCAGGTCGACGTCCAGTGTGACCGGTGCGCTCTGGCGCTGGCCAGGTTTGAAAGCCTTGAACTCCGGGGACTCGACGAACATCTGCCCGATGGACTTCTGTTCGCCACCCTCCCCCTGCTTGACCGGCTTCGGCAGGCCCTTCCTCGCTGCCTCCTCGGCGTCCTTCTGGCGCGCCTGGTCGGAGATGTAGGCGCTCTCCAGTTCCTGGAGCGTGTCGCATTCGGCGCCGATGTCCCCGAGCTCCTTGTTCATGGTCCGGATGGCATCGGCCTTCGCCTTGTTGTCGCCTTGCAGGCTGGCGACCTTCGACAAATCGCCGCTGTCGCCCATCTCCACGAGGACCTGGTGGAGCTTGTCCTGCTTGGCCTTGAGCTCGTTCCTCTTTTCTACCAGTTTCGCATTCGGCATTGGTTACCTCCGTGCCGTTGTGAGTAGTGCGAAGCGGATTGATTCCGCCAGCATGGAGTAGTCCTCTCCCGCTTTCCCCGGGACGCTCGCGCCCGTTTCTAGCCTGCCGATCTCGATCGACAGTTTTTCGAGGGCTTGCTTTGTTGCGGCAGCCCGCTTCATTGTCTCGGGCCCCGGCCGCCGACCATCGGCAGCGCGGAGCTCCGCAAGAGACTTCAGCCGATCGATTGCTTTCCGCGCGTCGCTCGCGACGGCTTCAAGTTGCACGACGAGCTGAATCGATTTTCCATCATCGGACTTGATGTCCAGGAGGTGCGTGTTCATGCCGGCGCCAAGAAGGACTGGAGACACCTCGTTGACCTTGATGCGTTTCAGGACGCGAATGCGCTCTCCATCCTGCTCGCGCATTTCGTAGTCGACCTCGGGGAGCGCATAGGAGAATTCCTGGAGGTCGCCCAGGTTTTTCACAGTCAGGTAGGTCTGCTTGCCCATGTCCGTGTCGAGGAAAAATTGACCTTCGACGACGCCGCCTTCTGCGCTCTCAAAGATCCGTCCTTTGCCGACAGGGAGTTCGCCCGACCATGAGCCGTGACCGTAGGCGGAAATGATCACGCGCTGCTCGCCGAAAGCGCCCGGGAGCGTGAGGTCCCCCTGTTTGTCGACGAGGTTGAACGGGGCGAAGAGAGCCGTGAATGATCCGGCCGCATCGTCGAACTTGAGGTTCTGTAGGACAACTTGTTTCCAGTCCATTGCCTTCTCCTATGCCGCCTCGATCAGGATGAGCTCGAGAAGTTCCTGCTCGTTCAGCGCCTCGAAGTCCAACCGACCCCCGCCCTCGCTCCCCTGCCTCGGCTGCTCCGATTGCCCGGCCCCTCGGCGTACGACCCACATGCTCCCGGCGCCAGCGCAGAACTGAAGCGATTGGCCTGAATCTCCGCGCCCGGCGATCCGCTGCCGGACGTAAACGGGAGCCGGATGGATGTGGATGCGGCCACGCCTGCCGCCCGCCGAGACTGCAGGTACTGCGGGCACCGCTCCGCCGACAATAATCCCGAGCCCGACGTCGGTCTGTTCGTCCTGCGCGGAATCGCCGACGCCGGAGAATACGATCCCCCCATCAGCCGCGGTCGGGTCGCGAAGAATGATATCGTCGGGGTTGGTTGCGCCTGACCGCAGATAGATGTCAGGCATCAGGCTGCCACCAATTCATTCAGCGTCGTGCCCGCGAGATCGGGCACTCCGTCCTTATAGGCCACGGCATAGAACTGCTTCGCGTTCGTCAGACCCGGGAACGAATAGACACCGGTTGCCTCGTCGGAGATCGTCGTCCCGACGAGTAGTTTCGTGCCGGCTAGATATAAGTCGACCCTACATCCACCGCAGACCGTACCCGAACCGAGTCGCGTCACCCCAGAGATTGCGCATGCCCCGCGTAGATCGGGCATCAATTCAAGCATCCGAATTATCACTATCGGACTGGCATATGGTGTCACGGGGAAGGGAAGTGGATACAACCTGACGTTCTCATCCGCTGCCTCGCCGGCATAAAGAGTGACGATCCCGGTGGTCATGCAGCCGCCCCCACGAGATTGCGGACAGTGATGCCGCCGATAGCCGGCGCCGCTCTCCAAGCTACGACGAAGTACGGCGTCACGGTATCCGTAACTCCGAATGCATAGGTTCCGTCGGCACGGCTGAGTTGCGTCTGAATCAGCATCTCGTCGGCCGCGCGCCAAAGCTCCACTGTTGCTCCCGCGACAGGAGCACCCACGTTGTCCACGCACTGACCGATGATGTAGTACGGCAATTGGTGCCCACCGGTGAAATCGATCCCGAGATCATAGGTCGGGGGTAGGTAATACGGTTGCCAATCCAGAACCGCATTTCCCATGAACTGCTGGCTTCCCCCTTGTGGCCACAACTGCCAAGACCACGAGCTACCGAGAGCAATATCATCGCAGATGGAATCGGGAGGAACCCCGAGAGACATCACCAGGCTTCGGTCCCGCCGTTGTAGAGGGAATCCTTGCGCCGTGCTCCAGGCTCCGCCGATCAGTCTTCCGCCCATCACAGATGTCCTTTGTAATCGACGACGGGTTGCGAGAGCATGGGCGTAGTATCCCCGCTCCCACAGCTCGGACATCGTTTGCGCTCGGCCGCCGCCCATGAAGACTCCTCCACCTGGAAGAACATCCAGCAGATGCAGCAGACCATATCTTTCATGGTTGGCCCGGCGCTCATGATCTTACTCGTCCATCTCCGTCACTATTCATCAACCACGGCGTGGAGGTCGTACACGGACACAGCCGCGATGTTCCACCAGCACAACGTACCCGCTGCCGGGATCACCAGCCCACGGGGGAAGGTCAGGATCACACCCGCCCCGATGGCAGCCGCGATGTTCACCCTGCGGAAGTAGTTCGTCGGAACGGTCGGAGGCGTGGCCCACGCAACCGCGAGCTTCGAAGCGCCGGCCGCGTCATTGGGGTCCTCTGCCAAAACAGTGATTGGCGTGGTCGGCGTGACACCGATGGCCTGCGGCCTGCCAATGCCAATGGGCGACTGCGTAGCCGCGTTGAGCCACATTCCCACTTCCATGAGTCGACACCGCGCCGCTGGAGGCCCAATCACCTCCGCTGAAGGCGCCGTCGTGGTCGCCATCGAAGTCCGGATCGATGCTGAATAGACTGCCATGTTATCCTTCCCTCCCTACTTCGTTACGCGCCAGATCAAGCTGGTGATTTCGACCTCGGCCCCGACGACGATGTTCACGTCGTTGAGTTCGATGTCGCTGCCCGATCCGGTGATGCCTACCGTCCCATCTCTGAGCGGCGAGGTCCCATCTGATTTGAACGCGCGGTACCATGCAGCGATCCCGCTTGCCGGAGCTGCGCTCTCTTTCGCGATCGCGTTGAAGGTGAACACCTCATCGACCGCGACGCCCGCGGGTGATCCGAACTGGAGTTCCGCCAGGAGCTGTTGAGTGGTGATCCCGGTGTCAGCGGTCGCCGGCTGAGCGCCGTCATAGAGCCGCAGGTATCCGCCATCAGCCAGGGCACCTCCAGCGGCGGCCTGCGCCTGAGCATACTCGTTGGACAGGTTGACGTTATGCGCCATCGGCTTCCTCGACGACGGGGACTGTAGATAGAGTGCCATTCATGTTGCATTTGATTTCTGTTTGTGATACATTAATCGCCATGGGTGAAGAAAGAAGATTGCCTATGCCATCGCGCGAATGGCTGTCAGAGACATACTGGCAAGGGAATAATTCCGCACAAGACATTGCCAATATCCAGCGTGTTTCCCTGCCCACCGTGCACCGTTGGCTTGACCTGTACGGCATCCCCAAGCGTTCAATTTCAGAAGCGGCACTACTGACTGCAAGTCGCCGAACATATGCCGAACAGCTTCGTATCACAGCTGCTAGCCGAGCAATCATTACCGGCAAGAAGCGTTCACATGAGGATCTCTGCAAGAGAGCAAGGGGCAAACAGAGAACGGCGAGAATGAGCACGTTTGAACGTGAACTATTCTCGGAATTGACTGAGCGAGGGTTTGTCCCGGTTCCGCTGCTCGCGGTCGACAAATACAATATCGATTTGGGATTCCCAGAAGAGAAAATAGGCATTGAGGTAGACGGCGGAAATTGGCACAAGACCGCGAAGAGGAAGAAGGCGCAGGACACAAAGAAGGCGAGGTTGCTCGCGCGCCTCGGATGGAAAGTCTTACGGGTTAGCACGCGGAGGAAGGAATGGATTCCTTTTGCTCTGCCATCCATCCTTGCTATCCTTTCTCCGCGCTGACAGGGACTTCCACAACCTCGGCCCCTGTCATTCGTCCTAGCGCATCGCGCGTGATCTTGATGTTACGTTTCATCTGATGAATCTTACCATCACCTCCAACGGTCAGATTGAACACCGGCGAATGTCCATTTCCATTTGATGCCGCCTTCGTCTCCGGCATCTCTGATCCGAAGGTAATAAGGCGCTGCTCTTCATCTGCATCATCCGGTAGTTCTCCGACATAGGGAGCCAATGAAATAGTCCCTTGCGGATGTTCATTGTTGACCATGAGCTCGCCGACGCGGAACGTGACGATGCGACCATTGCGGATTTCGCATTCCTCATCGGTCGGCCCGAGCTGCGCATCGAACACTTCGACGCCGGTGACGGTGTCGCTGTCCTTGTAGGCCTCGAGGCTGGAAATATTCTGCGCATACTTCGCCTCGGTACGGGCGATGACCATGGCGCGGGTGGCCGCGGATCCCCACGGACCGGCCGCAACCATCTCGCGGATGAGATCAACGATGCCCGCGGCACCTTCTCCGTTTGCGCGGCCCTTCTCGATGGCAGCAAAAATCGCATCCTTCGTCTGCTGCTCGATATCGACGAGGCCCTTGCGGATCCCGCCGCGGGAAAGGATGCGCTGCTCCGCCGGTGCCGAAAGATTTACGCCCAGGTTGAGGACCATGTTGATCGAGTTGCAGGTGTCCTTCGCGATGGCCAGGTATTCGGGCCCGTAGGCAAGGTCCAATGCGTCAATATCCTCGAGCGCGATCTCTGCTGCGCGCACATATTCCGGCTCGCTCGCTTTCAATCCATGTTCTTTTGCGACGCGTTCAAAAGTGGCCGCGGCATGATCGCCGTAAGCCTTGAACTTGCGCTCAAGGATCCCTGTCCATTTTGTGATCTGCCTCTTGCGCTCGGCGTCGAGTCTATGCATGAGGCGGGAGATATTCGCCGGCGCGCGGGTCGCCTTCAGCGCGGGCGCGGGAAGTGCCTTCGGGGCAGGCTGGGTTGTCGGTTCCGGTGGAACGTACGACGCGCCGGCTTGCGCTTTCGGGACGATCTGAGTGGCGATCGAGATGTAGTAAACGTCGTCATCGGGCTTGGTCTCATATCCGAGCTCCTGGTTGTATTGCAGGCGCGTGATGCCGCCGGCGGAGAACTGCCGTGTGAGCCGCTCGCTTTTCTTATTCTCATCGTCCTGGAGCACGCGCACCTTCGACAGATCCCAGGCGGTGCAGAAGTTCTCAGGGTTCGTCTCGAACTCGGGAAGCAGTTGCAAATCCCAGTCGCCGGACCATTCATGCTGCATTGGGATGATGCAGTCCTCGTAGGCCATGGCGCGCATTTCGCTCATGGTCGCGCCGACCTTCGTCTGCTGGAGGCCGGTGCCTAAGCCGGCGACGGCAGCGGGGATCCCAAGAAGGCCCGTCACACGCTCTTCGGGAATATCGCGCAGCCGGGAGAGATCAAGCTTCGCGGCATCGACGCCGACATAATTAACGTCCAGCGGACCCGCTCCGATGAATGGCTCGCCGCGACGTGTCCCCGCCCATTGCTGTTGGTATCGCTTCTTCGCATCCTCGGGCTTCTCGCCCGGGAGCATCATGGTGCCGCCCTCTTTCGGAGAGATCACTACGCCCATGACGCCCGCGTTGCGCAGGAGCATCGCCGTAAACTCGGAAGCCTCGACGTCGGTGTAGAGTTCGCGGAGAAGAATCTTCAAGGGGGAGAGGCCGAGCACGGGATTGTTCGGGTCGACGCCATTGCGTAAATGCACGACGTCCTCGGGCAGCAACTTCTGCATTCCGCCGGTGCGGCTCGTGACGCCCGCGGGATAGTATTCGTAGTAGTCGATGAAGCCGACGTCGGGGGCATGCGGGAAGATCGCCCAGTGGGGAATGAACTGCTCCGCAAGGACCTCCTTATGCCGGCCGCGGATCTTGTAGGAGTAGGCGTTTCCGTCGAGTAGCCATTCGATTGTCTGCGCCTTGCGGAATGCAGAGCCGCTGTACCAGGGGCAGGGCCGCTTCAGCAGGCGGGCGAGGGGATGCTGCATATCGATCGCGTTGTCCCCGACCTTCTGCACGCCGATGGGAGACTCTGCCATACGACGCGCGGCCCAGAGGACCGGGATCATGATGACGTCGCAGTCCAGGCCGTCGCCGACCTTCTGGGAATAGGTGCGGCTCGTGATCGCAGCCTGCGCGGATCCGCCGCCCGAATAGTGAATCGAGAATCCTTTCAGGAGCGAGGCGATCAGTTTCTTGCGGCTTCCGATGATGATCGCCATCAGAGCGCCCCCACGTACGAGGCGGTGTGAATGCTCTCTGTCGCATAGCGGACTGCCGCGATCCCGTCGTTCTTGAAATCGACGAACTCCTCGAGCACGTTGCCATTCTTGTCCTCGCGGTACTTGAAGATCGGGATCTCCGCGGCGATGCCTGGGCAACGGCTACGGTGAATGTGCATGCGGTGATGCTTGAGGAAGTCGATGCCGAAGCGCTCGCTCCCAGGGCCTTTCTTCGAAGCGATCGTGCGCCAGCCGTTCTGATTCCACTCCTTGATGCGGTCAGGCTCCGCGGAGTCCGCCGTGGTCGTCCCGCGTTGCACGGCCTCGAGGATCTTGCGCCCGTCGAAGTACTGCCGCGAATCCTCGATGAGCTCGGTGTTCGTACACTGCCGCTTGTAGACCTCGTCGAAGATGTAGAGCTCGCCGTCCTTCATCCCCACGAGCTCGAAGGCGAACGGATGATTGAAGCCGTAGTCCTGGCCCTGGTAGACGGCGTCAAAGTCAGCCAGGTCGTATGCGAAATCCTCGACCACGTAATTCGTGAACACGACGTTGCCGATCACGCCCCACTCGCCCAGGGCATAGATCTGGTAATAGGTGAGGTCCTCGTCCTTGAGCGCCTCGAGCTCGGCGCGGTCGTCCGGCGCCAGCCAGGCATTGTCCTTGTACGTGGTCTTGAGGACCGTCGCCCGATCGGGTGAAAGCGGCTTGTCGAAAAACCGCCCCTTGAGCCAGTGCTGCGCATCAATTGGGTTGAAGGTGTAGGTGACCTGCTTTGGGACCGCGGCATAACCGCGGAGACGGAGGCGGAGTTGCTGGTCATCGGAGGGCAAGATCTCGCTCGCCTCCTCGATCCAGATATCAGTGAGCGGCCCATTTGCGAACGTGATCGATTTCAACTTCTCGGGATCATCCAGCCCGCGGAAGAGCATCTGGTTGCCATTATGCTTGCATGCGATTCCCAGCGGCTGCAGGTTGATGTTAAAAAAGTCGCGCAGACCCCAGGCATTGATCGTCTGCACCATCTGCGCAAACGTGCTGTCGCGGTTTGCCTTGTCGACCTTGCGCAGGCCCATGATGTTATGCCCGCGCTCAGATGCCATGCGGTAGACGTAGCGTTGCGCCGCGAACACGCTCTTGCCGGATCCCGCCCCGCCATACAGCACGTTGAAACGTTTGTGATCCCAGAGTAGCGGATAGAATGCGGGATTGATGACCTCCCGCAGGCGTGAGAAATCAATCCTCATCGGGAGCAGGGTCCTCGGGCTTTGGAGGAGGAATGACCTCGACGACGTCGACGTGAACGTCGAGCTCTGCCTTGCGCTTGCCCAACAGGTCGGCGAGAAGCTCAGTAGCGCGCATGCGAACAGCGTTGTCCGTATGATCGCCGAGAGATTGATCCTGGTAGTATTTCGTGACCGTCGCGGTGAGTTGCTTCTCGACCTCGCGCAGGAGTCTGATTTCTCCGAGTCCCGCGGATTCGAGCAGGCGCGGCCAGTCCACTTTTTTTTTATGCGGATGAGCATGCGGCTGCCCAGGGTGCGATATGTGCCGTCGAGCAGATCGGGCTTGCCAATCGCGCGATACGCTTCCTCGCGAGTCGCGCCCTTGATGTAGGCGCGAAGAAACTGCGCTTCTCTCGGGGTCAGCTTTCCAAGTCCGGCGATCCTGCCCAGGGTACGTCCTCCCAGCTACGGCGAATGGGGCGCGCCGATGAAGGATCGCGCCCCGGGCCATCAGCCCTTCTTTTCGCCTCTCACCCTATCCGTTTACATTTTTCGAGGGCCGGGAGTCGCTTATGTTTACACGTCCCTTCTTGCGATCGCGATACTTGCGCATATACTTTGTCCTGATGGTTGCGCAAACCGCATGCCGGATGCTGTTTGATGAGGTTCCTTCGGAGCAATATTCAACCGCTGACCATGCCTCCGTGACGGCCTCCTCCATGTCAGCGGTATTTTGAAAATAGCGGCGAGCCTGGCTCTCGATGAATTCCCCGAGTTCTTTATTCCGCCAGAGCTGCAGCAATCGGCGTCGATCCACTTCCCCTCCCGAGTGAGTGAACAGCAGGCTACTGGACGTCGATTGGTTCGGTTCCCGCCGGCGGTCCTTCCGCATCATCCGCGGCGTCGACCTGCGTGACTCCCATTTTCACAGCATTCAGGATCCCCGCTCGCTTCGCCGTCGCATGCATCGCCAGGTCGTAGCAGTAATCGACTACCTGCTTGGCATCAGGGAAGCGCAGACCGTCGCCGGTCTTTATTACGCCCTGCCCGAGGATCTCCTTCATCGCCTCCAGCGCGAAGCGGTCCATGATCGTGATCCCCAAGTGCACTTCCGGCTCGGCGACGCCCGGCGGCTGCCCGGGTACCGGCTTCCAGAAAATCTGCGGCTGCTCTGAGCCTCCTGTGAAAACCTCGCTCACGATGCTGGGCAACTCCTTCTTCTGGCCGAGCAGCGGCACCTGCATGCTGAGGATTCTCTCTCTCTCGCTCATTCGGAACTCCTTTCGTTTCGCGTGACGATTCAAGGTGTCACCTCCCTTTTGCAGACGTCTGCAAAATCAAACCCCCGCGGCGATCACGTCATCCAGCGACCGCGCCTCAGTCACGGCAAACCCTGCGCGTTCCAGGCTCGCCTTCATGCGCACCTGGTAGTAATCGAGCTTGTCCGCACCCACCTTCGCCTCGACCAGGCAGACCTTGCCGCCCTTGAATGCGATCACGTCAGGG
>Ga0315273_10005552_pt1 | contig 15613 bp, 3 predicted proteins | sample YL17G02_0_MG_FD_205753 | JGI IMG/M metagenome (GOLD analysis project Ga0315273, IMG submission 205753) | Sediment microbial communities from Yellowstone Lake, YNP, Wyoming, USA - YL17G02_0 | ecosystem: Environmental > Aquatic > Freshwater > Lake > Sediment | place: USA: Wyoming | collected...
CAGCTAGATTTACATCTATCTCACTACTTCTTTTTTTATACCCTCTGTTAAGTTCTGTTATTACATCTCTAGACATTAAACTATTAAGATCTTGTTCATTAGCATTAGGATTTTGTTTTTTAAGATCTTTAAGTCTTTCTTCTTTTTCTACAATACCTGTTACTTTAAACTGTTCGTAAAAGTTATTTCCCATCATAGACTCTGCCCATGTAGCAAATTTCTTTTTAGATCTTTCTCCATTAGTAGTTTTTACTAAATATGCTCCATCAGGACTTTGGTCATCCCATACCACTTTAAGTTTATCAGGATCTTTACCAGCTGCATCCTCTAACCAAGATTGTATATTAGTAAATGGAACAGCTTCACGCTTTTCAATCTGACCATACTTACTAGCATCTCTATTAGCATTCTTTAACTTATCTAGTCCATTATTAAGGTACATCATTGCTATACCGTTATACTGACCTTTGGTTTTAGGATCATTATCATCTCGTAATGCTATAAGTTTCTGAGCTTGTCCCTGATACCACTTTGTTGTAGAAGCATCTTTTAAAATAAATTCATCCTCCCAAAAAGGACTAAATATTTTCTTAGCAGCATCTATATTCTGAGGAAGAGAAAAGTCAGCAGAAGATATATTCTTTAATTCTTCTTTAGCTTGTTTCATATACTGATCCCTAATAGGAATGTTAGCAGCATCAGAAAGGGGAGCACTCTGAACAGAATCATATGCACTCTTAGCTTTGCTTACACCTTGTTCATACATAGACTGCTTACGCTGAAGCATCTTGTCAAAGAAGTTAAAATCAGGAGTGTATACTGACGGTTCGGGAAATACATCTGTTATATTCGGTAAGTATGTTGCCATGTGTTATATTATAATATACAATAAAATCTGTAAAGTTTAAAATTAAACTTATTAAGTTTACTCATATAAATCTGTCATATCATACTGGTCCATGTTATAAGGATATGCACTTTGTGTTCCTGACATAGCTTGTAAGTATTGATTATTTATATTACTTATTTTTTTTGTAGATGTACCAGATCCACTAGTTAATCCAGGGTATTTAACTTTAAGAGCTGCATTAATAGTTCTAGGATCAAGACCCATGCCTTTTAATCGGTTAGCTTCTTTAATATAGTCTGCATACTGATCATTATCAGGAGATAGTGCATTACTACCTGTTATAACACTCATAGCATCAACACCTGGTTTAAACTGAAATCTACCTCTCTTATCTATACTATAGTAAGGATTGGTTGCATTAAGCATATTCATCTTACTAGTATTATCAAAGTCTTTAGTTTTAACCTTAGCAATATTATTTAAATAAGCTCTCATAGAATTATCATATTGCTGGTTAGTTACTACGTTACCCATATAAGTTTTATCAGCTCTTCCTGCTTGGTATTCCATAACCTTATTAAGAATATCTGTTTGTAATGGAGAAAACTGATTAGCCACTCCTACATTAAGATTGTTATACTTTCCTAATACATTAGCAGCGTTTGTAGCAGCATTACCTTGTATAGCAGAAGCTCTTGCAGAATATGCTTGAGGATCTAAGAAAGCTGTTCCTTGTTGTAAAGCCATAGCTTGTTCTTCTCCAGCAGCTAGTTCTCTTTCAGGATCATAGAAAGTAGGATTAGGAATGTTAGCATGAATATTAGAATAATATGGAAAATACTTCTTAGGGGGCACAGCCATAGCCGCTGCCATATTCCAAGGAGCCATTGTTCCAATGTTATTAACAGGTGGGTATTTCTTTTTCTTAGTAGACCCATCCTCCTCATATGTAATCTTTTCTTCAGTTTCATTAGGCTTTTCACAATTACCTGTAGCAGGATTAAAAACATACCCTGGTTCACAAACTTTTTGATCAGGAGTGGCAGCTACTTCTGGTGTAACCACTTCATCAGGAGTTCCAGTATACTGAGGATCTGTTTCTACCATTTTATGAATCTTAGCATTATGAGCAGCTTTTTCTGCAGGAGATAAACCGTTCCACCAAGCATTTTCATTAGGTACATACTTTTTACCAGGTGTTCCTTTTTTAATAACAGCAGCTTGACCTGGTGTTCCTCTAACAATAGTTGGAGCAACTGCTTGTATAGTTTTAGTACCTTTTCTCCATACATTGCTACCAGGGATTCTTACAAACCCATCTCTTTCATATTTACCAATTTCAGATTTTTTAACTTTTTGAATCCCATCACCAGGACCTGCAGCATCAGTAGCTGATGGATCTTCTTCTAAATAATCTTCTCCACCTTCTGCATAATAACCACCATATGCATAACCTCCTTGACTAGGAACACCCATATCTTGTTGTTGTGGAGCAGCATTTTGTCCACCCTGTAATTGTTGCATAGCATACTCAATAAGTTTAGTAGCTTGTTGTTGTGGAATCTTAGCTTCTACAAGTTGTTGTAATACAGTTTCAGGATCACTACCTTTTTGTAAAAGCTGAGTAATTGTTTCTAATATCTTTTGCTGAGTGGAGGATCCACCTTGTGCATAAGATCCACCATTAGCCATACCATACATAGCTTTACCATATCCATACTGAGGAAGATCACCTGGCATCATCATAGGATCAGGAATAAACGTTCCACCATGAGGAAAATAATTACCACCACTGTATGTACCACTATAACCATCTGCATAAGTTCCTGGGTAAGGGTTCTGTCCACTTACTCCACCATATGCCATCCCTCCACCATACATAGCCTGCCCTTCTTGTTGTTCTTCTTCAGGTTGTTGGTTAGGATTTTGTTGCTGCATTTTAGCCATAAGAGGAGCAGCCACTTGTGGTATACCCTGAGGAAAACCTTTTTTAGATTCCTGAAGCATAGCTAGCTCAGCTAATTTCTTCTGATAGTTTGCCATCATAAGTTTAGCAGTCTCTTTAGAAAGATGATCTGTATTAGGATCTGTAAGAATTCCTTTATACTTATTTATATCATACTGTTTAGCAAGCTCAGCAGGTGTATATTTTTTCTTGTCAGTGGCAGACTTACCAAAGTTTTGTAAGACTGGTCCACCAATTCTCATCTTCTTAGTATTAGAATAAATAAATGTACCTTCTGGAACATCTAATGGTGTACCACCTTGACTATGTGGTTTACCACCAATAACTTTATGTTCTAACAACCCATCACCATCAAAATCACCATAAGCTGTCTCACCTTTTTCAGCTTCTATCTTAGCTTGATTTCTAGGAACAGGCTGTAATGATTTTGATAATTTCTCATGTGGATTATCTGGCATATCAGAATATACATTTCTATGCCCTAGATTAAGTCCATAAGAAGATTGACCACCATATTTCATTTGTTCTGGAGACTTTGTAATTCTCACTTTAAATTTTTTCATGACACTTATGTTTATTAATATTATAAAAATTCAATGTTGCCACCATTAGCAATAATATCTCTTATTTCTTTTTCTGTTAACTCATGTTCTTCGCCCTCATTAAAAGATGATGTTTCACCACCTTCTTTAAATATAGTCTTATTCTTAATCATATTATACCCATCTTTACTTTCCCATTTAGCAAAGAGTTTAAAAAGTTTATCTTTTTCTTTTGGACTAAGTTCAGAAATTATTCTATCCCCTCCCATGTTTTTAACTATATCATCTGTTGATGCATTATAAGTATTAGGGTCACCACTCACCCATTTATTTCTAGCTTGACTAACACTTAATGTATTATAAGATGGGCCAAATAGTAAATTTTTATTAGCTTCTATTCCAGTTTCTAAATCAGGAAAGTTTGCAACAAAACCATTATTATCTGGTTTACCTTTACTGCCACCATAATCTTTTACAAAATCTCCATAGTGTACGTTAAGTGGATTGTTAGAATTAACAGACGATGTAGTTCCAGTAAAATTAAAATAAGTAGTAGGATCTATTGGATCACCTGATGGATTTCTAAGTGTAAAATGTAAATGAGGTCCTGTTACATTTCCTGTATTACCACTAAATGCTACTAACTGTCCTTTGTTAACATGATCCCCAACCTTTGCTTTAAAGCTATTAAGATGAGCGTATCCTGTTTTATATCCATTAGGATGTTCTATAATTAATTGATTCCCTCCTTTACCATCTGAATAAATGCTGCTAACCACTCCATCCATTGGAGCAAATACATCTGTGTTAAGAGGAACAGCTAAATCAAGACCATTATGATTTGTAGATGCTCCTTCTTTTGGAGCTTTTCTTCCACCATATCCACTTGTTATTTTAAAATTACTAACTGGTAAAACATAATCTTCAGATGATGAAGATTGGTTAGAAGTTGTTTCTGGAACAGCATTAGACTTTACAGAGGTTGCTCTTTGTGTAGATATAAGATCAAGTGAATTATCTGAAATAGGTTGTTCTATAACACCACCTTCTGCATATGTAGGAAATCCAGGAAAGTTGTTTGTATACATACCTTTATTTACAACTTTCTCATTAGGTCTAAACCCACCTGTATTAGTTACATAGTCTCCCATATTACCACTCATACTAGCTGGTGTAACAGGCTTATCAAATATAGATTGTCTAAATCTTGCTTTAGCAGCTAAGTCAGCTTCTTTATTATTTTTTGCTGTAGCTAAAAGATTTCCTCCTGTAAGAATCTTATTAGCAGTATCAGATATATTTGCTGCAGGGCCAGATATTTTATCCATAAACTTTCCAAACTTTCCAAATAAATATCTAGGATCCACTTCATCAGGATGTTCTTTTTCATACTGAGCTATATATAAAGCTGAGTTAGGATCTTTACGATGTTTTTTATGATAAGAATATAGATCACTTCCAATCTCTTGTTTATCATAAGCTGTTTCATTAGGATCTAAGTTTCCATAATTAATACCAGAAAACCCTGTAAACAATTGTTGTTTATTCCACCCACCATCAAATGATGGATCAGTATCTACAGGAGCAATAGATGTTTCATCTTTATCATCTCCTGGAAGAGGGGGCTTTGTTGAAATCTCAGTACCTGTTTGAGCTCTAGGAAGAGTTTTTCCTGTAATTATTATTTTTGGCATCTTAAACTATATTAAATTTATAACCTTGTTTTTTTAACTGTTCTAATTGTTCTTCTGTTACATCCATTTTATCTCCAATGTTTACAACACCTCCAAGCTTTTTCTTTTTAATTGGTTCTTGATAAATACCTTTTTTTATAAGAGCTTGTTTAATTCTATTATAATCTCTTTCATTAACATCTGGTTTACCTAACACTTGTTTATCTTCAGGATGAACTTTCATATAATCAGATCTAATCTGCTTATGTGTTATAATATTCTTTAAAGGTATTCTTTTATCTTTTATTATTGGAGCAATATACTCTACAAAAGATTCTATCTGGTTATCTGTCAATGGTTTATTATCAGTGTCTCCTTGGAATTCTATACCTATACCAAAATCATTTACGTTTTCTCTACCATTCATTGCAGATTTACCAGCATGAAATGTCACCTGATCTGGACGAGCATAATTATATCTAATACCATTAAAGTCAATTACTACATGTGAAGATTCTCCAGGTCTACTAAACTGATCCATTACACCTTTCATAGCTTTAGATTGTCCTTGACTAATACCAGTTGTGTCACTATATCCAGTGTGATGAAGTACAATAGCACTTTGTTCATTAACTAGTGGATGACCTTTTTTATAAGACTCATCTTTTTCAGTTCTTATATTAGGAGTGGTCATGTTTATATCTTTATATTTTAAAATAGGAGTTTCAGTATTTTTACTTGCTCTTGAATAGTTTCCATTTTTTAAATATAAAAATACAGAACCTGTTGCGTTTTTACCTTGGTAAGCTTTTAAGTCCTCACTTGTAATCTTACCGCTAGTTTTTCTTAATCCTGGACCATAAGTACCATTATCTAAAGTGTATGCTGTTAAATAAGGATAGTTACCTTTAGTTTTTAGATTTTTAAATACTGTAACAATATCATCAGCTGACCCTGATGCAAAAACACTTTCTTTACCGTCAGGACTTGTAAATATAACTCTACCTCCTGTAATATCACCAAATGAATCTGTAGATTTATTCTTTTTAGGAATTAATAAATTTATTGATCCTTTTATCTGTTTACCATTTTCATCAAGATTAAGTGTCACTGGTGACAAATGTTTATTTGAAGCTTTTGGACTAGACGGTTTAAGTTGTAATTTGCCATTAGCATCTGTAGGAAAGTCAACAATTTTATTACTATAAGTTTTACTTATTGGAATATTTGAATTTATAAAATCTTTCTTTTTACCAGTTACCACTTTACCTTGATTATCCACACCAATAAAAGAAGCATCATCAGATACAGTATTGGTTTTAAAATACTCATTAGCAGGAACAAAGTTATTAAATAGTGTTATATCGCCTCCTTCAGTATCAATAGGAGTATAATCCCCTCTATTTCTTATCCCCCAAGATGTTTGCTTAAGATCTATTTGAGAAGGAATTATATATCTATCTTTTATATCTGGTGTAGGAAGACGTACAGTATCTCCTGTTATTATTGCTGGAGAAATACTATTAGATGTTTCTACAGGAAGTGTTAATTTAGTTTTAGTTTCTTGTAATGTATCATTATTTTTAAGGTCTTGTCTTTTAAAATAACTATCACCTTGTATAGCTAAATCAGGTGAAATAGTTTCAATAATTGGACGAACTTTTTTAAAAACATCTTTTCCAATATTTATCCAATCTCCTTTTAAAACTTTATCAGTAAGATCATCAGGTGTTTTTGTTACACGTATATTATTTGTAACAATATGTTCAATCATTTTTTGTCTAACATTATCAGGTGTCATAGTAGACTCACCTATTTCTTTAGGCATTACATAATTTGGAGCAATAAATTGACCAGCAGATTGCTGATTGTTTATTTCAGGATACATATCAGCAACAGATATTGTCTTACTTTTTTTACCTGTAAACATTCTATTATCAAATTTATATGGATTTTGAATAGGTTGTACATATGGTGCTCTAAATCCATTATCTACATAACTCTGTGCTTGTTGTATTTCTGGTGACTGTTGAGCTCCTCCTCCTGTAATAGAACCAAAAGGATTATTAGGAATATTTACAGCACTAGTTTGGTTCATAGGACGTTGTGTAGATAACATCATATTTAAAACAGCAGGGTTCATTCCTTGTGGAATACTATCAGTAGGTTGCTGTGGTGCTGTTTGTTGAACATCTGGTACAGAAGCAGTTGGTGTCCAAGACATTCTATTTTGTAAAAACTGTCTGTTTGGTGAAGTAATAGGGTTAAAGTTCATGTTAGCCAGATTTAACCTAGCATTAAATGCACCAGCATCAAATGCAGGTTGCTTAACTTTTACAATAGTATTTACTATACTAGGTGCTGAAGTTTTTTTATCATATTGTACTTTAGGAACAGTTTTATAAGTTGCCTGCTCTTTTTCCATTTCCAATAGTTTTTCCATAGGAATAGGAGTTTGAGTAGGTTTAAAATCTTGTTCTAACATATCATCATTCTCACGAAGTTTTGCTAATAGTTCTAAATTCTTATCAGCTGAGAAGTTATAATCTTCTACATCATATTTTTCAGCTAGCTTTTTTCTAAATGCTTTCTTACCAGAATATCCTCTAGTAGCAAGATAGTCTACAATACTAGGACCAGTGTACTCTACACCATCTTGTGCTTTTTGATACTTAGATAGCCACCCACCATTTTGCATTATAGGATATTCATCTACATGACTAGCACCAGGAAAATTATATTCTTGTCCTGGATACATCATAGTAGTCATACCATTATTAGCTTTAGCTAATACAGGATAGGATACACCTTGCATAGTTATATTACCACCTGGTATTCTTGTATTCATACCTGGATATTTCCACTGACCCATAGGATCTGTTATCATTCCACCATACTTTTGTTGAGGAATACTCTCAGTTTTTTTATCTTCACCACTTAATACAGCAGCACCTACTGCACCTGTACCAACTACTGGAACTACAGCTGGAGCTGCATTCCATATGTCAGCAACTTTAGGAAGTTTCCATTTAGGAAACATTTGTAAAAATCTATCATTACTATTTGGAATACCATATTTAATATGCAAATCTCCTTCCTGTTTATGTTTTAATAACTGATTTGCTGTTACGTCATCATAAGTATTATTTATTAATCCTCTTTCTTTCATAAGAGATCTATTCTCTACTAGGTAAGGAAAAGATTCTCTAGATGTTCCATCTCCTTTTGTAAAATAATTATAGTTTCCTAAAAAATTAGGCTTTGTTCTTTTTTGCCATTCAAACCATAACTTATCACGTAAAGTTTTAGGTTTAGCTAAATCTAATAAATCATGTTCTAAAGGTAATTTATTAGTCCAACCTGAACCTTGAAGAGCATGACCATGTGCTTCATGACGTACAGTGTGAGTATCAAATTGATAACCATTTCCTAAGGTTATACTTCCTGGTCTATAATCAGGATTAGTAAAATCACCAACATCTCCAAGTCCTCCTTTAGTTTGAGGAGCTATACTAGCAGTATTAAAGTTAAGTGATGTTGGAACTGACTCATGACCTACCTCTGGAAAAGGATTATAGTTATTAGCAAAGTGAGCATTTCCTTCTGGAAATAAATCTTTTTCTGTTCCAAAACTAGGTGTACCATAAGCTCCATTTCCATATCTTAAATAAAAACGAGCTTTGTTATTAGCCATAGAAGTATTAACTTCTCTTAATCTATTACCAACTAAATGATCCAACTGCTCTTCTGTAGCATTTGGCATAGCTATTTTAAACTGGTTTCTTAATCTAGTAGCTCCTTCTGGAGATGTTAGATCTTGCATTATATTCTGAGCTTCTTTTTGAATTGTATTGTTAGCATCAGTAGCTAATTGAACTGATGGTCCTTCTGGACCTTGTACCATCCAATTACCAAAATTACCATTTACACCTTCAGTACTTTTATTATTTAATGATAAAGATCCAAATTTACTATTTGATTTAGGTTTTACTATCCAGTCATATCCTCCAACATCATTTTTTACTTTACCAATTCTTTGATAATCAGCAACTACAGCTCTTTCAGCATCAGTAAGCTTATCACTATTAAGGACATTCTTAAACATGTTTTGACTAGCTTCTTCACTAAGTCCAACAGCAGGACTCTTCCAAGCAAATGGTAAAACAGAATTTCCTGTAGCTACATTATTGTATCCTTTATTTAACCAATTACCAGCTTGATTAACATCTTGCATTACACTAGGAATACCTTTAGCAGTACCATGTAAAAAAGGAAACATATCTAAACCAGTAAGAACAGTTTCACTAACAGCATTTCCTAAACCACCCCATGTAGGTTTATTAGATACATCTTTCCATGCACTGGCAACATTAGGAAGATTCTTAGCACCTTGATAAGCAAACCCAGCATTAAGAAGATTACCAGCTGTAAGACCAGGAACACCACCTATTGATGTTTCTAAAGCTGGAGCAATAGCTGCTGCTGTTTCAGCTATAGCAGGAACACCAGATAACATTCCTCCTGTAAGAATAGCACCTGGTGCCATCATAACAGGATTAGTCATTAGGTTATACATACTCTTTGTAAGATCTCTTTTTAATTGAATATCATCTAACTTTTGTATTTCAGCTTTTTTAGTATCTACGTATTTTTTAAAAGTGGGACTTTTTTTAGCAAGTCTTTGAACTTCTTGTGATGACTGCCTTATCATGGTAGATCCAGGATTAGCAATTTTTTCTTCATCTGTCCATGTACGATAATCTTTAGCTAATGTTTTATATTCATCTGATACATTACTCCATTCATTTTTAGGAAGTTTTATTAGTGCTCCTGAACTAGGATCAATACCAAATCTACCAGTTAATACTTGTTGTCTAACTTTAGCATCCCATTTTTGATTTCCTGTATTGGTCCAATTAGCATGATTATCAAACCAGTCTTGATTATTTTTCATACTAACATATCCTTGAGGATTACTCTTAGAATATGGTTTATTAGGATCACCTGTTACACCACCTGGTTTATATTTAGTTAACCATTGTTCTCCACCATATTTAGCTGTACTTGCCATAGCATCATTAACTCCACCGGGAACACCGTTATACAGTTCACCATTAGCTCTTAAGTTTTCTGGTGTATTGCCTTCTGGACTTCTATAGTTAAATACAATATCAGGAGCAATAATAGGACCCTGTGTACCATTAGATGGCATCACTGTAGTTGTAACATCAACAGTTGGAGATGAAGAACTATTACCACTATAAGATCCACTTTGACCCGGCATATCTATAATGATATCTGTAGGTCTACAGTTTTGTGTTGCTTCATCCCATGTCATTCCTTCATCTATACATCTTCTTTTTCTCACTCTACCATGTTTACCCCATCCAAGTGATAAGTCAAGATCAATACTAGGAAGATGTGGTTTAGGAAGATGAGCAAAGAAGTCTCCTATACCATGTCCCACTTTACCAAAAAATTGTCCAAGATGTAAACCACCACCTGTACCATCATTAAATTTACCACATCCCATTGGAGGACATGCTACACTACCTCTACCACCTTTACCACCAAATAGATTTTTAAAGAACTCTCCAAACCCTGGACCACTTCCACCACCTTTATATTGCAATAACCATTTATCAGCATCAAGATCTGGTATAGATATATCACCACCATAACTCATCTTAATCATTCCACCACAATTGTGACATGTTAATGGATCCATTCCACCTGTTATACCTTTCCAAGAATGACCACAACTAGAACATGTTACTGTTCTACTAAGAAGACCTCCACCATCTTTATATTTTACTTGACTATCAGGATCTCCAAATAAAAACTTACCCATAGAACTATGCATAAAATCATCAGCACTTGCTCCAGCTTTTGCAGCTTTTAATCCATTATTTAAACTCTTATCTAACTTAGATAGCTTATTGTAAGTTCCAGGTAAACCATTTGTTTTAGAAAGATTGATTACATTCTTTCCTTTTCTAAAAGGTATAAGATCTAATAAAGCTTCTCCAGCATCTACACCAGCATTACCCCATTGACCATCCATAGCATATCTTGCAGCTGTATAAGCATCTCCTGTAGAGTTAGCAAGTCTTGCTAAAAAATTACCTGCTTGTGCATAAGGATTTCCAGAAAATCCTGTAGCTAAATCTGTTCCTGCTAATAATGCTTTTGCATTATTAACCATTTGACTAGGTTCATATGGTTTGTTTTTATTAGGAAGTTTTTTAATTTTCTCTAATACATTTTGTGGATGATAACCATCGGGATTAGTAATAGGATGATATGGTTGATTAGGATCCCCTGTTTGTCCACCCATAGCATGTCTAGGAGGAGCATAACTATCATACTCAGGAAACATCCCTCCACCTCTTTTATATTGATGAATCCATCCTGTAGGAAGAGATGCAGGTGCCTTTTTAGATATGTGACTAGTCTTATCTAAATTATCTGCTATGATTTTATTTAAATTAGGTTTTTGCATTTTTATCTAAGTGATTGTAATAGTTTTTGATTAGATGTTTTAAATAAGAACTTAAGATCATTGCTTACAGTTTTAGATAACCAAACTTTGTTTACATTATGTCTAAACTTCTTACGTTGTAATGAATCTTTAGCATAGTTAACTGCACTGCTATTAATACTAAACTTATAACCATTTGGTTCTATATTAAACATAGGGTTGTTAGCTCCAGTGTATTCTCCACGATCTTTTGTTATATCCCAAAACTGGTTAAACCTATATTTATTTTCCTCTTTAGAAAACTGAATACCTATAGAGTCAAAGTTTATCTTAGGATACTGTAACAAAGCTAATGGATTATTTTTAGCTTTAATTTCTAAGTTAAGCATTCCTGATATTTGCTCAGAGTTATGTATTATAGCCTGGTCAAAGTTTTCATCAAGAATATGAAACTTATCTCTGCAGTCATTAGAATAGTTGTAAGCTTCTAAAAGGTATTCTATATTTCTCATAGAGTTAACCTGCTGACCTGTAGCAGATACAAACTCTATTTCAAATGGATAGTCTACACCATAGAAGTTACAATAACTAGAACATGTAACATTATGTTTCCATATACTATTTCCATTTACAGACATAAAATGTTGCTTTCCTGGAATTAAGAATGTAGGAATCCAGTCATGAAAGCTTATCCATGTTTTAGATTTTGGATCATAGGAGATAGTCCAGCTAGCATCTTGAAAATATCTTTCATCTGTAAAGTCTATTTTAGTCCCTTTAAAATAAAAATTTCCATCATCATCAAATGTATAATCTGATCTTAATGGTTTATAATCTTTTTTAGTTATGTAAATTACAGCATTAGTATTATCATATATCATCTGTACACCAACTCCTTTTACTGGATTGTCATGAAGAAGATATTCAGGATATGTTCTTAATAAATTTGATGGAAGATATTTAGCAAACCACCATTTAAGTCCATTATCAGATATTTCAACTAATGAGCCAGAATAATGAAAAACTTTTCCCTGGTTCTGGCTCACCCAGAATATACCATATATTGTTCCCACTGAACAATATCTTCCTTGGTTAGATCCATATTCATAAGACTCATCAGAATTAGAAATAGCTTGTAAAGCTTGACTAAACAAACCGCCATCTCCAATTGTTATTTTAGTTCCAACATCTGTTTGTAACTGATCAACACCTATAAACTGCAAAGGACTTTGTTTTTCCATCATGAACAATGCACCCGTTTTACTAAATGGTTTTACAGATGTCACTTTAGATTCAAAGTCTCTATAGTTATTAGTTAAGAAAGATCTCCAACTATCTTGTTTACCTTCATCCTGTTGTGGAAGAGAATATATAAGTCTATAGAATCTATATGTATAACAACTCTCAGCAACTATTGGATTATAATCTCTAGGTAAAAGATTACCCCAGCTAATATTACTATTAAATAGTTTAGAAACACTTAATGAATAGTCATACTTATAATAATTACCAGCTGTTATAATATCACTTCTAAACATAGAATTTAGATCTGTAAAATTATAAGGATCATAATAACGCTTAGGTATTTCTTCTTCCCATCCTCTATATGCTAAGTTTATTTCACTTTCACAATAAAAGTCTCTAACACCTGAATTAAAAAGATAAAAGTATCCTTTATCTACATAAAAATCCCAACCAGTTCCATTTACCACTTTATCTAGACTTCTATGCTCACTAGCTTTATCATTAAATAAACCAATATACTTGTCATTATTAATCCAATATCTTGGATAAGGAAGATTAGGATAGAGAGTGTAATCAAACTCCATTCCATCTGGTTCATTCATTAACCATGTATTAAAAAACAACATGGTATTTTTTTCTGTAAATCTGTTAATGTAAGTGTCTCCTCCAAATATAACACTACTAGTAAATCTAGAAGCTTTTATAGGAGATGTATAAGATACACATTCAGATACAGAAAGTTGTTTTATAGATTCTAACTGTCCATACTGAGTAGCCACTTCAAGTTTTACAGCACCATAATGAGCAGATATATTACTTGTAATATTTGTATTTAAACTAGTTGCAGATTGCCCTATAGTAAATCTACTAGTGTCAGCTGTAACTGGATTGGGAAGAATACCATCTAACTTAATACTAACAAATCTGCTTCTATTAATATTGTTTATTCTATACTCTGGAGTAAATTGTTGTATAGATGTGTTTATATAATTAGATTCTAAAACTTTTCTTCTTCTCAGTCCTTCAGTACTAGCTATTCCTGTATTATAAAAACCATGAGAATTATATTGAGCAGCATATTGTCTATAAGGTATAAGAGCAAATACTAAATTAAGAAGTTGTTGCTTATAAATCTTACTTCCAAAAATAGCAGTGTAAGCTACATTTACAGCAGCATTAGCTGCAGAAGCAGCTATTTGAAAACCAACACCAACGGCACCTGTATTTATTACTTGTTTTATACCTAAAGATGTTGTTGGAAGATCTTTATCTCCAGGCATTGTTACTGAAAAATCTCCAGCAATTGCAGATACTGATTGTAATATTGTAAGAACAAGAGTTATTGTATCTAAAGCATTATCTACTTTATTAGTTATTTGTTTAAACCTAGGGTGCTTGTAAGGAACTACAAAACTTCCAGTAGATGTTCCATTAAGTTCTTGGTAAAGTTTTACTTCTGCAATATTTAAATATGGATTGGTAAAAGTTACTTCAGGACTATGAAAAGAAAATACATCTTGTCTATATTTAGAAAGTTTAGAAGATCTAGGATTATCACTCTTATCTCCATTTAAACCAGTTTGTTCGTCAGATGTAAAATATGAATCTGGTCTAAGATCATTATATGGATAGTTTTGATACAGTCCTTTTATTGTAGACTCACCAGGAATAGGATATTCCCTCATGTTATTAAATAATCCTTTAGCAACAATAGATCTATTTCCTTCACGAGATCCTCTAAGAATTTCATAACCTACTATTTCAGAAATAGGTTCTCCATTTATATCTAAAGGGTGTTGTATATTATCAAATTGTACACCTAATAATACTATTGTATCATTAACATTATTATAAGGATTAAGAAGAACATCTACAGTTTCATCAGGCATCTTATGATGTCTAATTGGTTTACCGCATAATGTTCCCCATATATCTGGTCTATCTGCAGGATACAGTTCTGTGCTTTCCCAATACCCCATACTGCCTTTAGCTACTACAACACCTCCATCAGGAAGTGTACTTGTAGTTCTATTAACAACATTAGCTGTATTATTAACCTGCCAGTTTTTTACTTGTACACCAGAATTAGTTTCAAAAGCATCTTGGTTAGCTATATTTGTAATATCAGATGAGTTTGATTTTCTACCTGGAATATGATATGACTCTGAACGCTCACCTGTGTTATATATCCATCTTATAAAAAAAGCATATTGTTCATCCCTCATATAAGATGTATTATGCCCACCATTATGATAGTAACTAGAAGGGTATTCTACAGCTGTCCATCTTGTTCTAATATTGTTAGCTAACAGCTGATAATTAAATTTAAATTTACTATATGTACCTAATCTAATCAAATAGCTATTAATAGTATACATAGCATCTGATTTCTCTACGGCATCTGTTCTTAAAACAACTTGATTAATAGGTATTGTAATATATTCAGGATCCCATCTATCTATGTAAATTTTTCCCTGTGTTGTAGAATAATACCCTATTCGTTTACATACTGTTTGCTGATTAATATTACTAACAACAACTAATTCAAATTCATCAAATGTTTTATCTATATCTTCTATGGCAAGTTCTAAAGCTGAACTAACATTCTGAAATGTAAATACAGATTGTACACTAGACAAACCTATATAGTTAGTAATCTTAACTTGATTGATTGTATATGCAATACACACTTGATAAGACCCATTGGGGAGTGTGCCAGCTGTAGGAGCTTTAGAAAGTTTTAAACAAGGATGTTTTACTAATGGAGCTATTCTTAAAGCTTCACAATTAAGTTCAGTAGTATATTTTCTTTGTATACAACCACTTATTAACTTATCAGTGTATTTAAAAGGAGGA
>Ga0315273_10005553_pt1 | contig 15613 bp, 9 predicted proteins | sample YL17G02_0_MG_FD_205753 | JGI IMG/M metagenome (GOLD analysis project Ga0315273, IMG submission 205753) | Sediment microbial communities from Yellowstone Lake, YNP, Wyoming, USA - YL17G02_0 | ecosystem: Environmental > Aquatic > Freshwater > Lake > Sediment | place: USA: Wyoming | collected...
CTCAAGGAAGATCGAAAGCTGCCGGCACCCCGGGTGGTCGCTGCCCTCCGCCGTCTTGAGTGGCTCGACGTTCATCGCTGATGCAAGCAAGTCCCAAGCGGGCCGACCGATGATCCAAACGGGCGGCCAGATTAGCTTTGCCCGGGGCGCCTGTACAGCGCAAAATGGTTTTTCCCGCCGTCCCGAACGAGGCCGCCCGTGAACGCCGCTTTCACGTTAACGCACCCCGCCCTGCTCTGGGGCCTGCTTGCCGCGGGCCTGCCGGTGCTCATTCACCTGCTGCTCCGGGCGCGCCCGCGGCGGGTGCGCTTCCCGGCGCTGGCACTCATGCGCGCCGCGCTGGTGTCGGGGCAACGGGCGAACCGTCTGCGGAACGTGTTGCTCATGCTGCTGCGTGCGGCGGTGCTGGCGTGTGCCGCGCTGCTGCTGACCGGACCGACGTGTGCCCCGTCGATCGGGGAGCCGCGTGGTGGCGGGCCGATCGCGTGTGTCATCATCCTCGACGACTCGCTGAGCACGCGCTACCGGCCGCGGTTCGACGACAGCGCGACGCTGCTCGACGAAATCGGTCGGCAGGCGCTTGCGGCGCTAGAGGCCTCCGCCGGCTGGCCCGCGGGGTCCGAACTCGCCGTCCTCCGCGCCGGGGGGCCGAACGCATCGGCGGCGTTGACGTCAAACCGGGGGCTGTTGGCCCGCGACCTGCAAGATGCCGCGGGCGACACGCCGCACGCCCGGCCGCTCGGCCCCGCGATTCAGGACGCCGCCCGCCTGCTGCGCTCCGCCCCGCAGGCTGTGCGGCGCATCGTCGTGGCCACCGATATGACCGCGTCCGCCTGGCGCGGCGTCAGTCCGGCGACGCTGGCGGGCATCGACAGGCTGGCGGTCCGCGTCGTTGGGCCGGTCGGCGAGGCGCGCACCAACCTGGCGCTGCTGGCGGTCAGCCCGCCGGCGACCGTGTGCCCGGCATCCGCCCCCACGGCGGTGCGCGTCATGCTGAAGACCACCGGCATCGGCAGCGATTGCTGGCTGACCGTACGCAGCGGCGAGCAGGTCTTGACGCGCGTGGGGCCGGTCAAACTCGCGCCCGATACGACCCACGAGGTCACGCTACGCGCGCCGCCGCTGCCCGCGGGCCCGCACGCGGCCGTGGTCACGCTTGAGCCCGACGACCTGCTCACGTTTGACCAGGAGCGTTATGTCGCGTGGCAAACCGGCCCGCAGCCGGAGGCGTGGCTGCTCGCGGCGCGTGACGCCGGGCCGGCCCGGAACCTCTCGGCCCTGATCTTCCGGAACCTGCTCGCACCGGAGATGCTGCCGCCGGACCAGCAGCGTGTCGCCATCCACGTCGTTCAGCCTGAGGAAGTCGCCGCGCTGCTGGCGGATTCGGCCTCCTCCGAGGCGAGCGAGCGGCGTTTGCCGACGCTGGTCATCGCCTTTACGGGCGTGGAGCTTCCGCCCGCGGCGCGCGAGGCGCTGGTGCGGACGATCGAGCGCGGTGCGACGCTGCTGCTCGTTCCTAGTTCGGGGGCGGCGGTGGCCGACTGGCCGGGACTGCGCGCGCTGCTCAGCGAGGCGTCGCCGGTCGTTGACGCGCTCGCGTCGCCCACCACGATCCGCTGGGACGCGCCGCCCGCGGCGACCGCGGGCGAAGACGAACTCGCCGAACTCTCGCGCTGCGTCGTCCAGCGCCGCGTGCGGCTCAGCGGGCTGCTCGCCGACGTGCGCAGCGTGGCCAGCTATGCCGACGGTGTGCCGGCGATCATCTCGCGGCGGTTGGGGCGCGGGCGAGTGCTGGCGCTGACGACATCGCCTGATCCGCAGTGGAGCGACCTGGGCGTGCGGGCGGCGGGCCTGCTGACGTGGCTGCACCGGACATTGGACGAGGCGCTGGGGCCGCCGACGGCCGTGGCCCAATTCACGGCCGGGCAATCCCCGCTCGACGTCTTCGACGTCCTGCCGGCCGCCGCCCTGGTCCACGTCTCCGTGCAGGGCCGCGTGCGCCGCGAGCCCACATGGGTGCGCCTGAGCCGCGGTGTGCCGCAGCAACCCTGGCCAACGGACGTGGCGGGCATCTACACGGCGCGCAGCGGCGGCGCGGACGAGAGCACGGCACTCTACGCGGTGAACTGGCCGGCGGAGGAATCCGACCTGACGCCGATCACGCGCGACGGGATCGTACGCGCGCTGGGAATGGAGCAGGTGACGCTCGAGACCGGGGGCGCGGCTGTCGCCGTGGCGGCCGGCTGGGGCTGGCTGCACCGGCTGCGTGATCCGGCACAGACGCTGGGGCTGCTCCTGCTGGTGCTATTCGTGTTGGAGATGGCGGCGGCGGCGCGCCGGCCGAGCCCCAGCACGGGATACGGGCACCCGGCCGCAGACGGCCGTGAGCCAGTCCCCCGTGCCCCGTGACCGGCGGGGCCGCGGTAAAAGAACAGCTCCGCGCCGCCATTCGAAGCGGCGCGGAGCCTGAAGGGGGACACGACAGCTTCCAGATCAATGATTCAATACCGTGCTGAAGGCGGGCGCACTTTTTGCCGAAATATAGCGGCTTGCAGCGCGCGCCCGTCCGCCCCATAGCGGCCGGCTTGCAATCCCCTGGCGGCCATCTATTATCGCGGCATGAGATGCGGCCTGAGAGCTTCGTGCGGCGCGCTGGTTTGCGGTCTGGCGCTGGTTGCGGCGGGTTGCCGCGCGCCGGCGCAACCGGCCGGTGCGACCGAGATGGTGCTGCGCATTCCGGACTATGACGCGTACGTGGACGCGTCGTTATCGCTCCTGCGCCTCTACGACTTTCCGCCCGACCGCGTGGACCGCACGGGCGGGCTCATCGTCAGCAAGCCGACGACCAGCGCGCAGTGGTTCGAATGGTGGCGCAAGGACTCGCCCGGCGCCTACCAGACGCTGGAATCGAGCCTGCACACGATCCACCGGGTCGTGACCGTGCAGATGGAGCCACTCGAAGCACGACCGGAAACGGACGCGGCCAGGTTGTCCGCACCGGCCGCGCCAGCGACCGCGGCCACGGGCGCCGCTGAAGCCCCGGCGCCGGCTCAGGAAGAGCCGACGACAGCGGCCGGCCGCTACCGCGTCAGCGTCCGGGTCGACAAGTCGCGCCTCACCACGATCGAGCGCCAGGTCACGACGGCGTCCGGCGCGCTCGTGCTGTACAGCCGGCGTGTGCCGACGGTGGAAGGCGTGAAAGCCTCGCCCCGCGATGAGCAGTGGGTGCCGCTCGGCCGCGACGGGCTGCTGGAAGCGGACATCCTGGAGCGCCTCGCCAACGTCCTCCCCGGCGCCGAGATCGCGGATTAGCCCCACTACTACCGCAGGAACCCCGTCACGACGTCCCGCCGCATCTGGCGTAGCGCCGGCGGGTCGGCCGGCGCCGCGTTCGGCGTCCGATCTTCCGCGGTCGGGAAGAGCGAGCCATACGAGAACAGCGCCAGGTCGCCGCCCCAGGCCTGGCAGCGGCTGAGCTGATCGCGGGTCTGGTCCGCGTACTGATGCTTGAACAGCCCGACACCGGGGATGATGCGGCGGCCGGGGGCCAGCTCGTGGTAGCTGCGGAGATAACGGTCGAAGACGACGAGCTGGTCGGTGTAGGCCATGGGCATGACGGCGTCGACCAGCCCGGCCCGCAGCCAGGCGACGCTGTTTTGCAGGTAGAGTTCGTAGGCTTCCGTCGGGGTGTGGTAGACCGCGGCGGTCAGCGTCGCGCCCGGCCGGCGGCGGTTGATCGTCGCGCGGGCGTCGTCCACGATGCGCGTCAGTTGATTGGCGCGCCAGTGGTCCCACGCCGCGGCGTCGTCATCCGGGCGCTTGCCGGTCTCGCGGTAGTACAGCGTCAGAGTGCGCCCGTCGCGCGGGTAGCTCTGCTTCGCGGATTTCGCCACGTCCCAGGCGTAGCGCACGTAGTCCAGGTGGACGCCGTCCACGTCGTAGCGCGAGACGATCTCGTCCACGAGGCTGACGATGTACCGGCGGACCTCGGGCCGGCAGGGGTTGAGGATCACGTAGTCCTTGTTCAGCGGCTGCCGCCGACCCGCCGCGTCGTACATGAACCAGTCGGGGTGGGCGTTGTAGAGCTGTCCCGGCATGGGCGGCGGCGCGAGCCCTCTCCAGCCGGGCATGACGTTGAACCAGGCCTCGATTCGCAAGCCGCGCTTGTGGGCCTCCTGCACCGCCAGCGCGAGCGGGTCGAAGCCGGGGGAGGCGAAGCCGAACTCGCGGCCCCACGGTTCGATCCTTGACGGGTACGAGACCGTTCCCTCACCGCGCACCTGCCAGAGCACCGTGTTGCAGCCGAGCTGGGCGCAGCGCTCGATGATCTCGCGCACGTCGGCGGCGGTGATCTCGCGCACATCGCCAGCGGCGCGGTAATGGAAGCGTGCCACCCACACACCGCGGACCGGCCGGCACATTGGTCGCGGCTGCGCCCGGCCGAGGCGTGGCAGCCCGATCGTCGGGAGGCCGCCGCCGGACGTGCCCCCGGAGCGGCAGCCGGTGAGGCCGGCGACCGATCCGAGCACCGTCACCGTCAAGCACGCCGCCAGTAACACGCAGACCGGGTTGCAGACTACCCGGCTCCGAAGCACCCGTGTGGGTTTCATAAGCCCGGCAGTAGACGGCGAACTGCGTCAGGCGTCAAACAGGCGGCGATGTAGCGCCGGCCCCCCGTGGCCGGCGCGCCGGACGAACAGCCGTTCGGCCGCCGCCATCCGAGCCGGGCTGTCCGCAGCCCGGACGCGGAGCGGCGCGTTACAATCTCGCGCATGACGGGGTCCGCGGCAACCAGCACCGACGCGCCCGATTGGGGAACGCTCACCCTTGAGCTGCGCTGCCCGCGTTGCGGCTACAACCTGCGGCTGCTGCCGCAGCCGCGCTGCCCGGAGTGCGGCCTGCAATTCGCGTGGGCGGAGGTCATCGCGGCGGCACAGCGCAAGCTCGACTGCCCACTCTTCGAGTATCACTGGCGCGACCGGCCGATACGCTCTTTCCTCGTCACCATCTGGCGAGCGCTGCTGCCTTGGCGACTTTGGACGCGAACGCCCATCGCGTCTGAGCCGCAAGTCGGGCCGCTTCTGGCCCTGATCCCGTTGCTTCTACTGTTTGAGGCGATCTGCTGCGTGGGGGCATATTATGGCTGGGCGTCTTACGCGCTTTGGCCGATCGGGGCCCCTCCTTGGCCGCTCTGCCGCGCCCTGCTATGGGGCGCCTATGGCTGCATGGTGCTGGGGCATTTCCCCGTCCCACTGGTAATGTGGGGCGCGCTGCTGATCTTCCAGCAAACGATCAACCGCTACCACATTCGACGCGCACAGTTTCTGCGCCTGATGGTCTTATCAGGGGCGGCGCTGGTGGCCTGGAACACCGTGGAAACCCTCGTGTATTGCGGGTTCTGCGTAGTCGAGTTTCGGGTTGCCCTACGCATACCTACAGGAAGGTGGGTGCTCTCGGCCATGGACTTCCTTCCCACCGTCGCTTTCGTGATCTCCGTTTGCTGTGGCCTGAGTCTATACCTGCGCGTGCGCTGCGGGTGGCTGATGGGTCTGCTCAGCAGCGTGGTCGCCGCGTTGGCAATCCTCACCCCGCTGCCGGTGCTCACGGTGCTGACCGGTAGCTCTGACCACTTCTACGCGGACTGGGTCGGGAAGCTGTGGCCAGGGATTGGCCAGTTGCTGCGATCGTGGCACGTGGTCCCGTGACGTGCTGCGCTAACCGACAACCCAACCGTTCTGCCTCCGATGCGCAATTGCGGCGTCACCAACAGCGGCGCTCCACGCGCCCCGCTCACCGCACCAGCACCCCCGTCGCCCACGTGCTCGGGTCCGCGTTCCAGCCCATCTCATCGTCCACGGTCAGGTGCTGACTGCCGCGCTGCGTGTCCTTGACTTTGTAGAACACGCCGATGCGCGGGTGCTCGACCGGGTCCCAGCCGTGCAGGCACGCGCCCGGGATGGCGATTTCCAGGCCATAGCGCTCACGCTGGATTTCGGCGGCGACCTTGACCCGCGACAGGTCCACGGCCGGCGGGGGCTCCTTCGCGTGGCTCATGCGGTGCGTGTTGACGAGCGGCTGCCGGCCGTCCGGCCCGCCGCCCAGCGGCAGGATGTAGAAGAAGTGGCAGAAGCGCGTCGCCCGCTTGTTGTCGCGGGCGTCGCGGGTGTCGAGGCACAGCCGCAGCCCGTCGCCCTTCCACCAGTGTTGCGGGAAGCAGTGCGGGCGGCTGGTGCGGTTGGGCACGTCGAAGGCGGCGTAGAAGCCGTCCTCGTTCCACGCCCAGTACACGTCCGCGACCGACTCGTCGTCCTCCAGCGCACAGAGCGGCGGCACGAGGTGCTTGCGGTTCCACTTGCTCACGTCGCCGTCGATCCGCGGCGGGCGGGCGAGGTAGTGGATCGGAATCTCGAACTGGAAGAAGGCCCGGCGGCAGATGAGGTCAATCATGGTGAGTTCAGAATAGCGAGTAGCAAGTTACGGTCACGCTCATCCCTTCGTCCCTACGCGCCTTCAGTCTGGCAGCCCGTTCAGATAGGCCCTGACCGCGCGCTTGACGAACCGGCGGAACGCCGGCGTGTCGATCTCGGCCTTGTCGTGGACGTATACGACGACGGCGTCCCAGCCGTCCTGCCGCGGGCGCACGTCCACCCGCGCCCAATTGCCGTACGCCTGAAGGTCTTCGCGCTCGTCGAGCGTCTTGAGGCCGAGCTGGGCGTTCAGCTCGCGCCAGTCGAACGTGCCGGGCGGCGTGCGGAAGTACAGCTCGAGCAGCCATTCGCCGCCGGTCAAAGCGTGCAGGAACCAGTATGGCGCGTCGGGCGCCGTGATCTCGACGCTGGCGCGGTTGCTCCAGTCCGTTGGCTGGAAAGCGTTTTGCGCCCCCGCCGGCTGCTGCGCGCGGCCCTCCTGTTGAACCAACTCGACCACATGCTCCAGCGCCGCCGGCTCCCAGTGCCGCAGCTTGTCCGCGCGCGTGCCGCGCTGCTCCAGGTGCCACTTGCGACCGTCGATCTGCCAGGGCAGCCGCACCTCGCGCCCCACGTCACCCAGGCCCGCTTTCTCGACCGCCAGCTCGCGGGCCGCGTGCTCGGCCGGATCGTACCTCTTCCGCTCTTCATGGGGACCGGCGGCGAGAATGGGGGCGAGGGCGACCGCCGTATGCGAGATCATTTTGGATTTTGGATTCTGGATTTTGGATTGGGCGGACTCCGCGGGCGTTTCGCCGTAGCGAATCTGCGGTGGCGACGACGCCGAACCACTTGCTGCCGTAGTAAGCGTGCCTTCCGACTGGGCCTGCGCCGAATCCAAAATCCAAAATCCAAAATCCAAAATGCCCTCCGGCGTGCCCGCCGCCACGACGTATCCCCCCTCGTCGCCGGCCTCCGGCCCGAGGTCGATGATCCAGTCGGCACACTTAAGCACGTCCAGGTTGTGCTCGACGACGAGCACCGTGTTGCCCAGGTCCACGAGCCGGTGGATCACCGCCAGCAGCTTGCGGATGTCGTCGAAGTGCAGACCGGTGGTCGGCTCATCGAGGATGTAGAACGTGCGGCCGGTGTCCGGCTTGCCCAGCTCGGTCGCGAGCTTGACCCGCTGGGCCTCGCCGCCGGAGAGCGTCGGTGCCGGCTGCCCGAGCTGCACGTAGTCCAGCCCGACGTCGGCCAGCGTCTGGAGCATCCGGCGGATCTTCGGGACGTTCTCAAACAGCGTCAGGGCGTCGGCGACGCGCAGGTCGAGCACGTCGGCGATGGTCTTGCCCTTGAAGCGGACCTCGAGCGTCTCGGGGTTGTAGCGGTGGCTGCGGCAAGTCTCGCACTCGACCCAGACGTCGGGCATGAAGTGCATCTCGATGCAGCGCTGGCCGTTGCCCTCGCAGGCCTCGCAGCGGCCGCCCGGCCGGTTGAAGCTGAAGCGATTGGCGGTGTAGCCGCGGAGCTTGGCCTCGGGTAGGCGGGCGAACAGCTCGCGGATCCAATCGAATACGCCGGTATAGGTCGCGGGGTTGCTGGCGGGCGTGACCCCGATGGGCGACTGGTCGACGTTGATGACCTTGTCGAGCTGCTCGACGCCGTCGATGCCGTCGTGCTCGCCGACGGTGAGGTTCGCGTTTTGGAGCTTGCCGGCGAGCGCCGGCCAGAGGATGTCGTGCATGAGCGAGCTTTTGCCGGAGCCGGACACGCCGGTGACGCACACGAAGCGGCCCAGCGGGATCGGCACGGTGAGGTTCTTGAGGTTGTGCTGCCGGGCGCCGCGGACGACGAGCCAGGCGGGGAGTTCAGAGTTATGAGTTATGAGTGGCGAGTGCGGACCGGCGGCGGCGCGAGTTCCGCGGGCACGGCGGTTGGTCGCCACCTCCTTTTGCGGCCGAATGCCTCCGCGCCTCCGTGCCTCCGTGTTGCCTTCCCACCGTGCCACCGGCCGGCGGTTAGACGGGATGGGAATCGCCGTCGTGCCGCTCAGATACGCGCGGGTCAGTGATTCTGCGGCGGGCCCTTGATCCCTCGATCCCTCGATCCCTTGATCCCTCCTCTCCAGAAACTCCGCCGGCGTTCCCTGCGCGACGATCTGCCCGCCGGCCGCGCCTGCGCGCGGGCCAAAGTCCAGCAGGCGGTCGGCGTGGCGGATGACCTCGCGGTCGTGCTCGACCATGAGCAGCGTGTTGCCCAGGTTGCGCAGCTTGGCGAGCGCGGCGACGAGGCGCAGCGTGTCCCGCGGGTGCAGGCCGATCGTCGGCTCGTCGAGCACGTAGAGCACGCCGGACAGCCCGCTGCCGATCTGGCTGGCCAGGCGGATGCGCTGGGCCTCGCCGCCGGAGAGCGTCGGCGCGGCGCGGTGCAGGGTGAGGTATTGCAGGCCGACGTCGATGAGGAACTGGAGGCGGTCGCGGATTTCCTTGAGCAGTTCGCCGGCGATTTGCCGCTGGCGCGCGTCGAGGTCCAGGTCGCGGAAGAAGGCGGCGGCCACGCTGAGGGGCAGCTCGCAAACCTCGACGATGGTCTTGCGACCCAGGCGCACGGCGGCCGGCTCCGGCCGCAGGCGTCCGCCGCGGCACGTCACGCAGGGAATGTCGGTCACCACATTGCGCAGCTTAAAGCGAAACGTCCACGAGTTCCGCGTGGCGTGGTCGATCGTGGGGAAGAACCCGCGCCAGCGGAAGCGCACGCCGGGCAGCGCCGCAGCGGCGTCAATCCAGTTGTCGGGCGAAGCGCCGCGCGGGCTGAAGCCCGCGGCGCTACCTGCTGCGCCGCGCGGGCTGAGGCCCGCGGCTCCCTGGGTGCCGAACATCAGGGCGCGTTTCTGCTCCGGCGTCCAGTCGCGCAGCGGGGTGTCGGGCGCGACGCCGAGATGCGCGCAAAGTGCGAGCAGCGTCTGGCCGAGCGGCGTGCGGCGGTCGATGCGATGCCAGCCGTCGATGGCGCCGCTGAGCAGGCTGCGCTCCGGATGTCGGATGATCGCGCCGGCGGGCGCGCCGCGTTGTACGCCGAGGCCCTCGCACGTCTCACACCAGCCGAGCTGGCTGTTGAAGCTGAAATGGTTGGGGCCCAACTCCTCGTAGCTCGTGCCACAGCGGGCACAGGCGAGCTTTTGGGAGTACAGGAACTCGCGCGCTGGAGTCCGCCGCACGCGCCCCTGCGCCGCACCAGCGCCGGCTTCCGGATTGCCGTCGGCAAGATGCGCCCCGTGCATCGCGAGCTGCGCGCCCGACTGGCCTCCGTCGGGCGTCAACTCGCTGCTCGCTACCCGCAACTCGGCATTCTCTTCCTCCACCGTCTCTACTTCCTCCGCCAGCAGCGTCATCAGCCCGCCGCCCAGCGCCAGGGCGTGCTCGACGCTCTCGGCGATGCGTCCGCGGCCCTTGGGGCGGACGACCGTGCGGTCGATCACGACCTCGACGCGGTGCCTCTGGCGCGCATCCAGCGTCGTCGCCTGGGCCGTCAGACGAATCTCGCCGTCCACTCGCACCCGCGTGTAGCCGGAGCTCTTGAGGCGGTTGAAAAGCCCTGCGTATGTTTCGCCGTCGCCGAGCGTCACGGGCGCGAGAATCGCGATTGGCGCGCCCGGCTCCAGGGCCATGACGCGGTCGATGATCTCGTCGGCGGTCTGTGTGCCGATGGGCACGTCGCAGCGCGGGCAGTAGCGTGTGCCGACGCGCGCCCAGAGCACGCGCATGTAATCGTAGATCTCGGTCACCGTGCCGACGGTCGAGCGCGGGCTCTTGGCCGCCGCCCGCTGCTCGATGCAGATCGCGGGCGACAGCCCGTCCACGTGATCGACCCGCGGCTTGGCCATCTGGCCGAGGAACTGCCGCGCGTACGCCGACAGCGACTCCACGTACCGTCGATAGCCCTCGGTGAACACCGTGTCGATCGCGAAGCTGGTCTTGCCCGAGCCGGAGACGCCGGTGCAGACGGTGATCTGGTTGCGCGGGAAGGAGACGGTGAGGTCTTTGAGGTTGTGCTGGCGGGCGCCGATGACGGTGACAGAATCAGTGTCGAGTGTCGAGTAGCGGGTAGCGAGTTCCCGCGGAGCGTGCTCGGGGTGGTCCCCGACGTTCCGCAATGCGCTACTCGCCACTCGACACTCCGAACTCGTGCGCAGCACGTCGCGCAGCGCCTGGCCAGTGTACGACGTCGCGCACGCCGCCACCTCCTCCGGCGTGCCCTGGGTGACGATGGTTCCGCCGGCGTCGCCGCCTTCGGGTCCCAGGTCGATGATCCAGTCGGCGGTCTTGACCACGTCGAGGTTGTGCTCGATAACGACGACGGTGTTGCCGGCGTCGACAAAGCCGTGCAGCACCGCGAGCAGCTTGCGGATGTCGTCGAAGTGCAGGCCGGTGGTCGGCTCATCGAGGATGTAGAGGGTGCGGCCGGTGCTCTTCTTGACCAGCTCGCGGGCGAGCTTGATGCGCTGGGCCTCGCCGCCCGAGAGGGTCGTGCTCGCCTGGCCCAGCTCGATGTAGTCCAGCCCGACGTCGTGCAGGGTCTGGAGCATGGCCCGCAGCCGCGGCACGTTCTCGAAGTGCGCTAGCGCCTCCTGCACCTCCAGGCCCAGCACGTCGGCGATCGACTTGCCCTTGTAGCGGATTTGCAGCGTCTCGCGGCTGAACCGGCGGCCCTCGCACACGGGGCACGTCACCCACACGTCCGCCAGGAAGTCCATCTCGACGCGGTTCGAGCCGTTGCCCTCGCACGCGTCGCACCGCCCGCCGCCCCGCCGCGCCGGCACGTTGAAGCTGAACCGCCCCGCCTTGTACCCCCGCAGCTTGGCGTCGGGCAGCCTGGCAAACAGGGCCCGAATTTCGTCGAAGAGCTTGATGTAGGTGACGGGGTTGCTCCGCGGCGTGCGGCCGATGGGCGACTGGTCGATGGCGATTACCTTGTCCAGGTGTTCGAGGCCCTCGACCGCCGCGTGCGACCCCGGATCGACGGTGGTCGCGTTGTTGAGCCGCCGGGCGAGGGCCTTGTAGAGGATGTCGTTGATGAGCGAGCTCTTGCCGGAGCCGGATACGCCCGTCACGCAGGTGAACCGGCCGAGCGGGAAGCTGACGTCGATCCGCCGCAGGTTGTTGTGTGCGGCGCCGCGGATGGTGAGCCAGGGTACGTCGCCGTTGGTGCGGGCAGCACTCGTCGGAGACGGGGGCGCGACCGGTCCGGTTGCCGGCCGCAGTGGTGCGGGCCGTGTGGCGCACTGGCCGGCTGTTGTTGACCGCTTGCTCATCCGCTGTCCAGCGCGCATACCTAACCGTGACCTTACCCGCCGACATCGGCGAGCCCTTGATGATACCACGTGGTGGAACCCCTCGGCAGCCCATTCTTCGGCCCGCGGCGCGAGCGGGCGGAGTCCGCGACACTTCGGGCGGGCTCGAGCAGATCGTGAAGACCCGCCTCGCTGGCGCGCTTGGGGCTCTAATTGCCGGCCGGTGCGGCCGCGTCATGACTGACGCGGCGCGGTGCGGGGCGTGCGCGGCAGATCGGCAGGTGATCGCGCCCTATGTTCTCAGCAGGTCCCGCAGCCACTGCACGGTCGTCTGCCGGCCCAGCTCGCCGATCGCCTCCGTCAGCGGAATGTCCTTCGGGCAGACCTTCGCGCAATTCTGGGCGTTGCCGCAGTCGGTAATCCCGCCCGGCCCCATGATCGCGTGCAGCCGCTCCGCGTTGAAGTATGCGCCCGTGGGGTGCGCATTGTGCATCGCCACCTGTCCGAACGGCGCCGGGCCGATGAACGCCGACTGGTCGTGGTACTGCGGGCAGGCCTCCATGCAGCAGCCGCAGGTCATGCAGCGCGAGAAGACGTAGCGCCGCGACTGCTCCACGGGCGAGATGCGCGGCGCGGGCTCGTGAATGTCCTGCGCGCCGTCGAGCGGCACCCACGCCTTCACCTGCACGAGCGCGTCGAACATCCTCCGCCGATCCACGGCCAGGTCGCGCACCACGGGGAACTTGCTGAACGGCTCGAGGACGATCGGCTGCTCGAGCTCGTCGACCAGGGCCGCGCAGGCCTGCCGCGGGATGCCGTTGACGATCATCGAGCACGCTCCGCAGACTTCCTCGAGGCAGTTGCTCTCCCAGGCGACGGGGGCGACGCGCTGGCCGCGGGCGTTGACCGGGTGCTCGCGCAGGTACATCAGCGCCGAGATGACGTTGTGCTGCGGCGCATACGGCATCCGGAACTCCTCCCAGTACGGCGGGGAGTCCGGCCGATCCTGACGCTTGATCTTGAAGTGAATCACCTTCTCCATCGTCGCGTTTCCCTGGCTCTCGACTGCATCTAAGCTGTCAGCTATCAGCCTTCAGCCGTCAGCCGTCGGATGGCTGGAAGCTGAATGCTGACGGCTGACGGCTTCACCGGTAATCCCGCGGCGTTTCCGGTGCCATCACCGACGCCTCGACTGGCCGGTACTCCACCTGTGGGCCGGCGGGCGTGTGCGTCGCCACCGAATGCTTCAGCCAGCGCTCGTTGTTCGCCTTCCAGCGCGCCGTGTACGCCTCGTATTCCGGGTCGCCGGCGAACTTGCCCTCCGGCGGCTTCAACTCGAACTCCGCCTTGTAGTGCGAGCCGCGGCACTCGTCGCGCAGGCGGGCGCACCTGGTCATCACCTCGGCCAGCACGAGCATGTCCTGCACCTGCCGGGCCCAGGGGAGCGACTGGTTCGTCCAGCCGCCCTTGTCGTCCAAGGCGATCCGCTGCGCCCGCTCCTTCAGCTCGCCGATGCCGGCCAGCGCTTGGTCCAGTCCGGCGTTGGTGCGCTCGACAAAGACGTGCTCGGACATGATCTGCCCAAGCAGGCGGTGCAACGTGCTGGCGTTTTCGCCGCCGGTGCGCGCCAGCAACCCGTGGTTGATCTCTTCCTGTCGGCGGCGCTCGGCGTCGTAGACGCTCTTCGGGACGGTCTCCGCGGCGGACTTCAGGCTCTTGAGGTACGCGGCGACCGCGTCGCCGGTGACGCGCCCGCTGAACGACGCGGAGAGGAGCGAGTTGGCGCCCAGGCGGTTGGCGCCGTGATACGCGAAGTCGCACTCGCCGCAGGCGTACAGGCCCGGGATCGTCGTCGCGTGGTTGTGCGGGTGGACGCGCACCATCCCGCCCGTCTGCCCGTCCTTGTCGTGGCCGACCCACAGCCCGCCCATTGTGTAGTGCATGGACGGAAAGACCTCCATCGGGTTCGTGTAGGGATCGACGCCGGCGAAGGTCTGGTACATCTCGAGCAGGCCCCCGAGCCGGGCCGCAAGGAACTCGCGCGGCTTGTGCGTCAGGTCGAGATAGACGATCTCCTGCCCGCGGACGCCCAGGCCCATGTGCCGCGTCGCGCGGACGATGGCCCGCGAGGCGACGTCGCGCGGCACGGTGTTGCCGTAGGTCGGGTACCACTCTTCGAGGAAGTAGAACCGTTCGTCCTCGGGGATGTCGCGGCCCCGGCGCGTGTCGCCGGCTTTGCGCGGCAGCCAGATCCGCCCGCCCTCGCCACGGCAGGCTTCGGACATCAGGCGCAGCTTGTCGTGGCCCTTCATCGCGGTCGGATGGAACTGGGCGAACTCGGCGTTGGCGAACTTGGCGCCCTGCTGGTAGGCCCGCGCGGCGGCAGCCCCGGTGCAATTGGAGGACATCGTCGAGCGGCCCCAGATCAGGCCGGCGCCGCCCGTGGCCAGGATCACCGCGTCGGCGCGGAAGCTTTCGAGCTTCATGCTGTGCAGGTTGAGGGCCACGATGCCGCGGCAGATTCCCTGCTCGTCCAGCACGAGCGACAGGAACTCCCAGTGCTCGAACTTGCGCACGCGGCCCCCGCCCTCATGCGCCCGCACCTGCTCGTCGATCGCGTACAGAAGCTGCGCCCCCGTCGTCGCCCCCGCAAAACACGTGCGCTTGTTCTTCACCCCGCCGAAGAGGCGTTGGTCCATGATCCCCTCGGGCGTGCGGCTGAAGGTGACGCCCATGCGGTCGTAGGTGCGGATCAGGCCCGGTGCGTCCGCGCACATGGTCTTGATCGGCGGCTGGTCGGCGAGGTAATCGCCGCCCTTGATCGTGTCGGTGATGTGCTGCTCAACGCTGTCGCGCTGCCCCTTGATGTCGAGGACGGCGTTGATGCCGCCCTGGGCGCAGCAGGAGTGGGAGCGTTTGACGGGGCAGAGCGAGAACAGATCGACGCCGACGCCGGCCTCCGCCAGGCGCAGCGTCGCCCACAGGCCCCCGAGCCCGCCGCCGATCACGATGACGCGTTGTTTGGCCATCGACGCATTTCTCGCTGCGGAGGTAGGGCGAAGTTCAACTTCGCCTTACCGACGTTCGACTTCGCCCTGCCGACGCTCAACTTCTCCCTTCCGAAGCTCAACTTCGTCCTGCCAGGGCATACAGCGACGCCAGCCCCCAGAACATGAGCACGACGGCCAGCGCGCCCGCCGCGACCGACACCCGCTTCCGCGCCGCCACGCCGACCGTGATGCCCCAGACGATGCAGAACGTGACGATGCCGTTGCAGAAGTGAAAGACCGCGGCGGCCAGGCCGATCCCATACAGGACCATCCAGAGCCATTCCGGCAGCCACAGATTCACGTAGCCTTGCTGCGTGAGCGCGAAGAAATCGGACGCGGCCTTGTACTCCGGTACGCCGAACCAGTGCGCAAAGCGGAAGTGCAGCAGATGCACCGCGACGAACACGATCGTGATCCACGCGGTCACGCGCTGGAGGCTGTAGCGCCAGTTGTCCATGTAGGGGTACTGGAACTGGTTCATCTGCCCCTGCCAGGCGATGGCCACGCCGTAGATGCCGTGGAACGCGAGCGGCAGGAAGATAAACAGCCACTCGATCGCGAGCAGCCACGGCAGGTGGTGGATCTGAAGCACGTGCTCGTTGAAGCGGTCGGCCCCGAGAAAAGCCGTCGAGTTGGTCAAGAGGTGGACAATCAGGAAGGCGCCGATCGGCACGATCCCCGTCAGCGAGTGCAGCCGGCGCAGCACGAAGTGGTTGCGATCCAGCCAGCTCGGCGCAGAGTCCGCCACGTTTAACCTCGCACTTCCGCAGACGATTGGGCAATCACGCCGTCCATGTTTGAGCCGCAATTATAGCCGGGCCACGGCGTACCGAAAGAGCTGCGCCCGGCACGTCAAGCCGGTGGTC
>Ga0315273_10005554_pt1 | contig 15612 bp, 13 predicted proteins | sample YL17G02_0_MG_FD_205753 | JGI IMG/M metagenome (GOLD analysis project Ga0315273, IMG submission 205753) | Sediment microbial communities from Yellowstone Lake, YNP, Wyoming, USA - YL17G02_0 | ecosystem: Environmental > Aquatic > Freshwater > Lake > Sediment | place: USA: Wyoming | collected...
GTCTCCGACTCAAAGAGTTCTTGGTAGTGCTGCCAGCTGCTAGCAAGAAGGCTAAGCGTCGGTATGCGCAGGTGAAAGTGGCGAAGCATGAGTAACACCTGGTCGACGGGATGCACTTCGACGAGGATCTTTGCCGCGCTCTCCGCCTGTTCGATCTCATCGTCGTCTACACTGCGGTTTTGCAGATAGGATTCGAGGACGCGCCGCCAAGTGGGGTTGTCTAGTGCCTCGTTCTTCTTGGTGCGGGGGTCTTTCTTCTGCCCTTCCATGACTTTTAGGTTGGCGGAGGCGCCAGTACGGCGGAAGGGGAATACGATGGCGTCTTGTGAGGTCGCCTCAATTTCGTAGGCGAGGATCCACTTGCTGACGTCATATTGGATCGCGATGCGTAGCGAGGCACTATCGCCGTTAGCAGCGGTATCGCCGTAGTGCAGGCGGATGAGGTTCTTGCCGGACAGCTCAGTCAGATTTGCGCGTAACGTCCCATCATCGTAGCCGATCAATGAGGCGAGCTCTGATTCTGTGGTGATGAACTGGTCGAGGCCGGAAACGGCGCAGTTGAGCAGGTAGAGCATGATGCTGTACTCGCACTGGCTAAGCCTTGCTAGGGCCAAGACCTTGAACCCAGACTCTTTCATGAACCGCTTAAACGTATGCTGACTGGCCACGATCCACCTCGACTGTGGTCCGCTCTAGCGGGCCCATTTAGCCAATAACTGCCCTGCGGTGACTTGATCGTTCGCTTTGACGTTGACCTCTATGAGCTCGCCGTCCTCAGTAGCTCGCACTTCAAATTCCATCTTCATCGACTCGAGGACAAACATCGTGTCGCCTACGGCAACCGGCATCTTCGTGGTCACCCGCACGGCAATCACTCGACCCGGCACCGGTGCCGTGACTGTCGCTAGTAACCCCTTCTGCTGCTCGCCATGCTCGCGCTGTGTCGCCTGCATCACCTGCCGGCGTGTCGTCCAGCCCCCTACCGAGACCCAAAACGTTCGCTCAGAACTTGCGCTCAGAATAGCATAAACAAAGGGTTGTACAAAACCATCTGCAGTCCGAATCACGCCTTCACCGCTTTGCACCTCGGCCTTGCCGGCTAATACTCCGAGCCCAAGCGTGGTGAAGGAGCTGGATCCTAGCTGGGTCTGACCCCCTGCCTGCATTTCAAGAGGCGCCGAACGGCGCACCGGCCCGGCGCCAAAGACCTGCCGGGTGAGGCTTGTCAGGTCTCTAGCGTTGACCTGCTTGCCCAAGGTTAAACGGCCTGCCATTAACTCATCAAGAAGTCCCTGAGCCGCACTGGCGGCTGCAAGGCGACGTGTCCGCAGGTTGCTTAGGATGGACTTGATCTCAGCGCCGAGAAACTGCGTGGTTACAGGCTCCCTGGCAAAGGCGGTGTGCTCCACCAGCTCGCGAATTAAGTCGAGGTTGTTGGCGGGGCCGGCAAAAAAGGTGCGACTTAAGCCATCGGCTAACCGCGCCAGAGCTGTCTGCCGGTCGGGACCGGTAGCAACTAGCTTGGCAATCATTGGGTCAAAGCGTCCAGTGATCTCATCGACCTCGCTGAGACCGACCTCCCAGCGCAAGCCGGGGCCTAGTGCCGGCTTGAAACAAGCAACGGGCCCGGGCGCCGGAAAAAAATCGTTGTCGATGTCTTCGCTATAAAGCCGAGCTTCGATGCTGTGGCCACGCGCTGGCAAATGTGCAAAAGCTGCCGGCAAGGTGGCGCCTGCTGCAACCCGCAATTGCCACTCGACGAGATCAATGCCGTAGACTTCTTCGGTGACCGGGTGCTCGACTTGTAAACGGGTGTTCATTTCAAGGAAATAATAGCGCTGCGGGTCTACGCTGCGTGCGGCTTCGCTCCAGTCGACCAAGAACTCGACGGTGCCGGTGGAGTCATAACCCACGGCCTGCGCCAAGGCGACGGCAGCCTGGTGCAGCGCTGCGCGAGTGGAGTCGGTGAGGCCCGTCGCAGGAGCCTCCTCGATGACTTTTTGATGCCGCCGCTGCAGCGAACAATCGCGGTCGCCAATGGCGACGACATGACCGTGGCGGTCGGCGAGGATCTGCACCTCAATGTGCCGCGGGGCGCCCAGGTATTGCTCACAGATTAGGCTGCCATCGCCAAACGAGCTTTTTGCTTCTGAGCTGGCTCTTAGCGCCGCCTCGCGTAGCTCGCTTTCTTGTTGGACAATGCGCATGCCTTTGCCACCGCCGCCAAGTGCGGCCTTCATGAGCAGGGGGTAACCGGTTGTACGCGCAAATGCCTCAAGCTCGCTGAAGTCGCCGCTAAGGTCCGTAGGTAGACTAAATCGGCTGAGGCCCTTGACGCATGGCACACTAGCGCGTTCGGCATAGCCGCGCGCCGAGGCTTTGCTGGCCATCGCTGCGATCGCAGCTGGTTTGGGTCCCACCCAGATTAGACCAGCCGTGACCACCTTGGTGGCAAAGGCGGCGTTTTCAGATAAAAAGCCAAAGCCCGGATGGACGCTATCGCAGCCCGCGGCGCGGGCGTGTTCGAGCATGGCATCTGCGTCAAGATACAAGGCGGAGTTCTCAAGAGGAATGTGCACGAAGTGGCTAACAATCCCGCAGAGAAACTGCGGCGGCGTCGGACGATCGGTCAACACCACCGTCTCGATGCCAAGGCGCCGCGCCGTCAGGGCGATGCGGCGGGCGATCTCGCCGCGGTTGGCGATAAATAGGCGCTTTGGCAGCGCGCTTGCGGTCACGGGGCGTCAAGCCTCCAATTGGGGGTGAGGGCAATCGCCCAGGGTGCAGCTTCATGCGCAAAAAACGCCTTGAGTCCAGCTTGGCCGCTGGCACTAACGCGCAGGGCGGCGATACCTTCGGCGGTGTGTGGGCCTTGTTTTAGCCCATCGGCGACGATGCGGTCATGCAGCACCTTGACCGCCTTTTGTGCGGTCGGTGATCCTTGAAGCAAGGCTTCAAGCTCTTCGCGCAAGGCTAGGTCGCCGCCGTGGTCGTCTTCCTGGATCAAACGCTGCACTAGGCCGTAGGTGTGCGCCTGAGAGCCGCTAAACGCCATTGAGTTTATAGCTAGGCGTCTTAGTTGTCCTGGCTGCATTTTTCGCGCTAAGTAGGGCATGATCACAGCTGGCATAAGCCCGAGCTTAACCTCGCTCAAACAGAAGCGGGCGTTGGCCGTGGCGATGGTGATGTCGCAACAGGCAGCCAGGCCGACGGCGCCGCCGAATGCCGATCCATGGATCATGGCAATGGTGGGAAAGGGGAGATTTACCAATGTTTCAAAGACTTTGGTGAGAATTGCCGCGTCGCGTTGATTGCCCGCGAAATCAAGCTCGGCGGCGGCGCGCATCCAGGTCAGATCGGCACCCGCTGAGAAGTGTTTACCATAACCGCGCAGCACCAAGGCGCGGCAGTGGCTATGCTCGGCGGCCTGTTGCAGCTGCCGAGTCATGCCCTGAAGCATCTCTGCACTCAGGGCATTTGCGGCATCCGCCCGGTTCAGCGACAGAACTCCGATTACGTCGGGGCGGTCAGCCACAGCTTTGACGTAGCGTAATTCGGTTAAACTCACGGCGTGATTCCCCGCAGCTGCCGGACTTCGGTGAGCACATCAGCTGGGATCGCCGTTTTCTGGCGTAGCACCGCCTGGGCGAAGGTCTTGCCTTGGGCATCCGCGCGCAAGGTCAGGGTTCCGCCTCCGCCGAGAGAGTTCTCCAGCAGAAAGTTAAAGCCCTGGAGGTTGTCTAGGCGGTAGCGCACTACGCGACCGTGGCACAGCTCTTGGAAAAGGTCCTTGAGCCGTTGCGCCGTCAGGAATTGATCGAGAAAGGCCATGGCTTTTGGACTGCGCGCCATGACGCCGATATTGGCGGTATCGCCCTTGTCGCCGCTGCGAGCCAAACAAATTTCTATTAAGGCAGTGCCATGAGCATGGTCCTCGGCAGTTGCCTGCACAGAGCGAGCAGCAGCGCTGGCTTCTTGGCGTCCATCAGCCGAGCCGGCATAATTACCGCTGCGGGTTGAAGCGACTTCGTGTTCCTCGTGTACCCCACCATCCCGGAACAAGGCGACTACGGGTTTGAGGGCGGATTTCGGCATCAAGGCTGGCCAATAGCTGACGATGTCTTGGACTTTGGCAACGCCCCCGAGGATCGTCACGCCGGGCGGGCCGCCGAGGATGAGCGAAGGGATGACCTTGGCCATCTTTTTGAGTTTCTTAGCGTCTGGATCGCGGGCGCCCAGACGCAGGACGATCTCATTGCCTTCAGTAGCATGACCCATACTGCGATGGAAGGCGTTGAGGCCGAAATACTCGGTCTCGGTGGCCGCGAACGCCTGGCCGGCGCGATCCCAGAACACTTCGGCGAAGGTCTCAGCCTTGCTTTTGGCGTTTGGACCGCAGATAGCGAGTTCGCCCACGCTTTTATAACCATCGCTGTAGGCCATCGACACTTTATAGGTAGGTGTCGGTGGGAAGCCCTTGACGCCGCTGATGCGAATGCGGTCAGGGCCGTCCACGCTCAATTGGATTGATGAAAAGTCGGCGACCACGTCTGGCGTGATATAGGCGGTCGGCGATCCCATTTCATAAAAGAGCTGCTCGCGCACTGTATCGAGTGATACCAGCCCGCCGCTACCAGGGTGCTTGGTCACGACAAAGCTGCCATCGGCGTACACTTCAACGATAGGAAAACCGATATTCTTATAAGATTTAACCAGGTGCCAATCGGTGAAGTTACCGCCGGTAGCTTGGCTGCCGCACTCGATGATATGACCTGCGACGACGCCAGCTGCTAGTTTGTCCCAATCATCCAGGCTCCACCCGAAGGCGTGCACCATAGGTCCAATCGAAATACCAGTATCGGTGACGCGGCCGGTAATGATGATGTCGGGCTGCCAGGCTAAGGCCTCCGCCACTGGCGCTGCGCCGAAATAAACGTTGGCTGCCTCGATGCGCGATTCGATATCACTGAATGGCCGGCCTGTTTCCATGTTGGCAAAGGCGCAGCCTTTGGCCCGCAGTTCATGCAGCCGACCTAGGATATTATCGCCGTGAACGATGGCAATGCGCGGATTTAAACCGAGGCGCTTTGCCATACTAGCGATAGCTTCAGCGCAGGCCTCAGGGTTGATGCCGCCGGCATTGGTGATGATGGTGGTCTTATCGGCTAGGGTCTTTTTTAGCACCCTTTCGAGCATCGGGATGAAGTCTCTGGCATAGCCTGCCTCGGGGTCGCGGCTGCGCTGCTTCTGCATGATCGACATAGTGATCTCAGCGAGGAAGTCCATCGAGATATAGTCGAGGCGGCCACCATGGACCTGGCGACTTAGGGCGTCAGGGTCGTCGCCCCAGTAGCCGCTGGCGTTGCCGATTTTGATGCTCTTTTGTGTCGTCATCCGTCACCTTCGCTTAAATACAGCGTTGTCTACAGAAGTAGTGATTACATGCGGAAAATTCCGAACCTAGTCTCGTCCCAAGCCTGCTGCATCGTCGACGCAAACGCCATCGCCAGGATCTGGCGTGTCTGCCTAGGATCGATGACGCCGTCGTCCCACATCCTAGCCGAGGAATAGTAGCATGAGCTCTCCCGCTCATATTTAGCTAGGATGGGCGCCTTGAGCTGGTCCCTTGCCTCGTCCGTAAAAGGCTGGCCAGCTCGCGCTAATTGTTGCTCCTTGACGCTCGCGAGCACATTTGCGGCCTGCTCGCCACCCATCACCGAGATGCGAGCGTTGGGCCACATAAACAAGTAGCGTGGATCGTAGGCCCGCCCGCACATGCCGTAATTGCCCGCACCATAGCTACCGCCGGTGATCAGCGTGATCTTCGGGACGTTGGCGCAAGCGACAGCGTGCACCAACTTGGCGCCGTCTTTGGCGATGCCTTGGTGTTCATACTTCTTGCCGACGATAAATCCAGTGATGTTTTGTAAGAACAGCAAGGGGATCCGTTCTTGCGCGCACAGCTCGATGAAATGGGCACCCTTTAGTGCGCTTTCAGAGAAAAGCACGCCGTTATTGGCAACGATGCCGATCGGCATGCCTTGAAGGTGGGCGTAGCCCGTGAGCAGAGTCGTCGCGTAATTCTTTTTGAATTCAAAGAATTCGGAGCCGTCGACGATACGGGCGATCACTTCTCGAGCGTCAAAAAATTTGCGGGCGTCGGTCGGAATGATCCCGAGCAACTCGCTTGGGTCGTAGAGCGGTGGTTTTGGCTCTTGTAGCTTTACCGTTGCCGTAGTTCGAACGCCCAGGTGTCCAACGATCTCGCGCAGGATTTGCGTTGCATGCTCGTCATCTTCAGCCATGTGATCGGCGACACCGCTGATGCTGGTGTGCACCTCAGCTCCACCTAGCTCCTCAGCAGTGACGTCTTCCCCAGTGGCGGCCTTAACCAGGGGTGGTCCACCAAGGAAGATCGTGCCAGTATCGCGCACGATGATATTCTGATCGGCCATGGCGGGAATATAGGCGCCGCCAGCCGTACATAGGCCATGCACCGAGGCGATTTGGGGGATGCCTGCCGCGCTCATCTTCGCTTGATTGAAGAAAATCCGTCCGAAGTCGTCTTTGTCGGGAAAGACCTCGTCTTGCATCGGCAGAAAGGCGCCACCGGAGTCGACCATATAAAGGCATGGGAGGCCGTTTTGTGCAGCGATCTCCTGGGCCCGCAAATGCTTTTTCACCGTGATCGGATAGTAAGTCCCGCCTTTGACCGTTTGGTCATTGGCGACGATCATACAGGTCCGCCCACTGACCTGAGCGATGCCGGTGACCAGGCCGCCTGAAGCCACTGGGTCGTCATATAGTTCGTACCCAGCTAGCGTCGACAGTTCGAGAAAGCACGTATCTGGATCGATGAGCGCTTGGATCCGTTCGCGCGCCAGCATTTTACCCTGACTTTTTTGATAGGCCTGGGCCTTGTCGCCGCCACCGGCTCTGGCTGTCTCTTCGCGCTTCGCTAAGTCCGCAGCAAGGCGGGCGTGGAAGGTTTGATTTTGGAGAAAATCGGGGCTGTTACTGGCTATTTGGCTTTTCAGTTGCATAGATTTTAGGTGACCACATACGGTTTTAATTGATCCCAGCGCATGATTGCTGCCGCCTCGTGGCCGAACAGGCCGGCCAGCACGCCGATGGTGACCTTGATGTCACCGATGGCGCGGTGGCGCGACTCAAAACTGAGCCCGTAGTGGGCTGCTAGGGTGTCTAACTTCCTGTTTTCTAAGTCAGCAAGCATCTCGCGGGCCATCTTTAAGGTACAAAAACACGGCCATTCCAGCTCTAATCCCAGCCTGGAGCAGGCCGCCTTGAGCATGCCCATATCGAATTCAGCATTATGCGCCACTAGGATGCTGCCTTCGATAAAACGCAAAAAATCCGGCAATATCGTGTCCATCTGCGGCTGACCTAGGAGCATTTCCTGGGTGATCCCAGTCATTTTGACGATGTCGCTAGTCAACTCAATATCAGTGGCGACCAGGGAGGAATATTCGGCGACCGGTTGCAGCCCCGATAGCCTGATCGCTCCAATTTCGATGATGCGGTCGACTTTGTGGTCTAGTCCAGTCGTTTCCAAATCGAAGACGACGATGGGACCGTACGGTACGGGCAGGTCCCTAGGCGGGACATAACGCTTCACGCGACGTAACTGCAACACTTCGGCGGCGGCATGAATACTCGCCTGCTCGGTTGTTGGAAAGAGTACATCCTGAAACATCGAATATCCGAGCTGCGTACTCATCCTCGCTGCTCCTGAGTAGTAGGCCTAGGGTCCACTCTTTGTAGCTGATTTGTTGGACGCTAACCAGCGGAAGTTGGCGCCACCTGTGGTGGACATTATCACATAATATTCGTCGGATGTGATGCGAGCCTGGGGACAGGGACGAGGCGATGGCCTGAAGCTCACAGGTTTTGCTGCAACCCTCCGCACTGGAGGACTGGCTCCTCACCGGCGAAGGACAGGTTGACGGACAGAGTCAACACGGTAAGCTGCTGAGTCGGATCGGTCGGCTGGCGCTAGAAACACTCACGCCCGCGATTGCCTTTGTCGGTGCGGTGATCGGCGATGAGCACGAGCTGGGATTGCCAGGTATAGGTCACATCTTTCCCATCGTCCCGGGGCCCTGCTCCTTAGTTGAGGCGATGGGCACTGCACAGCATTATTTATACGCTGCGGTGCTGCGAGTCATGAAGCTAGCTTTGCACAGTGGGTCAAGGAAGGGTGAGGGAAGCCATGAACGGGTGCATACTTGATGTCGGAAGTTTAGGACCGGATATTGACCTCACGGCTATTCTTGCCACGCTGCCTGAATGGAGTGTCTGGGAGTCAACGCTGCCAGAACAGGTCAACGAGCGGTTGGTGGATATGCAGATTGTATTGACCAACAAAGTGCAGTTGCGCCGCGAACATCTACAAGCCGCGCCATCGCTTAGGTATATCAGTATTCTAGCTACAGGGACTAATAACGTCGACCTCGTTGCCGCCGCTTTGCAGCAGGTGGCAGTGGGTAATGTTCGCGATTATTCCACCGACTCGGTGGTTCAACATACCTTGATGTTGATCCTTGCCCTTGCTGGCAATTTGTCATCCAACGGCAGTGGTGAGACCCGTTCAAAGTGGCAGGACAGTCCATTTTTCTGCTATTTTAACCGTCCTATCGTCGAATTAAAGGGCAAAGTTCTCACGATCGTCGGCTACGGTAGCCAGGGTCAGAAGCTCGCCGCCTTGGCCCAATGTTTAGGCATGACGGTGCATATCGCGCGGCGGCCTGGCCTTAGCTCAGAAGCGGAAGCATCCGCAGTCAATCGGCGCCCGCTTGACGAATTACTGCCGCTCACCGATGTGCTCAGTATGCATTGCCCGCTCACCCCGGCCACAGTGAACCTCCTCAACCTGGATAATATATTTAAGTTGAAAAAGGGCGCTCTGGTGATCAATTGCGCGCGCGGCGGCATCGTCAACGAGGAAGCTCTTGCCCTTGCCTTGGCACGCGGGCATCTAGGCGGTGCTGGCGTCGATGTCCTAACAACGGAGCCACCGTCAGCGACTCATCCCCTCATGAATGTCACCCATCCAAATTTTATTCTGACGCCCCATGTAGCCTGGGGCAGCCTAGAGTCTAGGCAGCGGTTGATTGATGCAACGGCGCAAAACATTCGTACCTTTCTCAGACTATAAAGTGGCGCTGCGCCGACCGCGAGCTATTTGTATCTTCACTTTGCAGACTCGCTAAATCCCCAAGGCTCTGAGGTCTGAGGAATTTTAGCTTCGGCACTCCAGTGCTGATCCTCCGAGCTCAGAAAGTTTGCAATTTCGTTGGCTCTGGCTAAGGCGTCTAGGTAGCCGAGTTTCAATAGGCGCTGACTAAAGGCCGGTTCGAATAGCAGGTAACTGACCAGGTCAGCAGCATCCGCCGTGGTGCCGATGCCTGCCATCAGGTAGCGGATCAAGTTGGGCATACTGCGCGCTTCCTCTATGGCGATTTGAGCGATGTCGGCGGAAGGATGAAAATACAGCCAGTCTATATACCTAAGCGTCGTTGCAGATTTGGCATCTCTGCCTAGCAGGTCGACCGTGTTGTTGATGCGAGCCAAGCGCTCGATATCGGCATCGACAGCATCGAGAAGGACAGCGTTGATGATGACGTTCAAAACCCTAGCGATACTTGGCTGAACGGAATCTTCCAGGTGGGGCACGCTGTCCAAGTTAGGAATCTCATCAATCCCCACTGCCTTGCGCACGCCAATGACGATCAGTCGATCAGCTCCGAGGTGAACCGCTGGACTCAGCGGAGCGCTGTTGCGCAGGCATCCGTCGCCAAAAAAGCGCTTGCCGATCCGCACAGGGGGGAAAAGGATGGGAATAGCAGCGGAGGCTAGGACTTCGGATACACCAATATTTTGATCGACGCCAATGCGCCGGCTGCGGTGCCACGGCAGCACCTGGCGCCGTGCCATGTAGAAGGACAGGCACTCCATTGAGGTATAATCGGTCGCCGAGACGGCCACTGCTTCCAGATGGTTGGCGTCGAGATTTCGCCTTATGGCATCAAATGGTATGTGCAAGCGTACCAGATCCGCTAGTGGTGATGTGTCAAGCAAGGCTTGCGCCCGCTGTCCGCGACGAGTTCCGCCGGACACGGCGTCTCTAGCCCATTGCCAGCCGATTTGGCCGAGTGTGCAGGCGTCGGTTCTGAGAACGTCTGCGGAATGCAATGAACCCCAAAAATCCGTGAGTCGTTTGACCGCTTGGGTGGGATTGTCGGCATGTGCGGCGAGAAAGGCCGTATTAACGGCACCTGCGCTGACGCCAGTGAGTATTTGAAATGGTCGCTGGATACCGAGTCCGGCGGCCACTTCGAAAATGCCGCGCAGCACTCCAGCTTGGTAGGCCCCACGCGCGCCGCCTCCCGACAAGACCAGCGCTGTTTTTGGCTTTGCCTTGCTGGTCGCGGTGCTCGGTCGACGTTCGCTCAAACCTGTAGACAAGGCAGCTCCAACATTGTTTGCACTGAGGTGCCAGCCTTTGCAGCTGATACCTTGGTGCACTGCAATGATGATGCCAAGATGGTTCGAGACTTTGGTCTGATGAATGGAGCGCGAGCTTGGACCTCTTAAACCAAACGACCATGGCGCGTTCGGACCACTTCAAACTATAGCCTTGTCTGTTGGCAGCGGTGGCATGTGTATATCACGCCAGCGACATCGTCTCTTATTTCATGCGCACGGACATCTGGGCCAACTGCGCCAGTCATTAAGTATCGAGGCTAAACGGCGTGAAGTTCGTGGTCCGATCATAATGGTCCTCGCCTTCGGCCTTTTTTAAGGCGGCTACGACTCTATAGGTGATCGGCGTAGCTAGTATTTCCCAAATGACCTTAATGATATAACTACCAATCATCACTTTTATTAATACATCGTTGGGCCACATGCCGTAAAAGGCTAGAGGATAAAACAGCAGCGTATCTACCGCCTCGCCGCACATGGTTGAGACCAAGGCCCGGGCCCAAAGATGCCGTCCGGCGGTCGCTACCTTCATCTTCGCCATCACCAGTGAATTAATGAATTCACCGATCAAATAGGCGCCGATCGAGGCGCCGACGATCCGGGGCGTCGAGCCAAAGACCTGTTCGAGGGCGGCTTGCCCTTGATACCCCGGGGCTGGCGCCATATGTAGAACAAACCATGACATGAGCGAAGCAAAGATGAGCGCGCCAAAGCCAACCCACACCACCCGTCTAGCCCGAGCGTAGCCATAGACTTCAGTGAGTATGTCGCCAAATAGGTAGCTAAGCGGGAAAAACAGGTTGCCGCCGCCGAAGGTGAAGCCAAGGAGGGTGACCGGCTTGCCCACCCCGATTAGGTTTGCACACAGCAACACTGCGACAAAGGCGGCCATGATTAGGTCATAGAATCGGTAGCTGCGTTGCAAGGATGCCTCGCGTTAGCGACTGACTGTTAGTAGGATGCGTCGGTTTCGCGCAGTATTTCAGCAGGAATAGCCAGGATGCCGCGAGTCATCGTGCGCAAAACCGGATGCTCGGCAATAAAATCGGCTAGCGGGGGGCTAAACCGATAATAGTAGTGTACCAAGGTGCGGCCGACGGCAGATTTTAGCAGGATACGGTCGCGAAACTTGCGGAATAGGCGCAAATCCTTGTGCATTGGCGAGCCATAAGCTGCGGTGGCGATGAAGCAGCGGAAGTCGACAATCTTGCCTACCGCCTCGCCGTTGATCTCGGTCATCGTATAGTTTGGCGAGGGTCGACCGATCAGGCATTGCTGGCCGCCACTTGGGACAATGCTTGGATAGTCGTACTGGAGAAAGACAACGTAGGGTTTGCCGTTGATCAGGCTTGAGACCGTTGCGCTGCCACCTTTGGCCTGGGCTGAGCTAATGCGGATTCCGGGCAGCTTAAGCATTTCGGCTTTATTCAAATAATAGAGGCTGGTGGCATCATCGCAGGTAATGCATGTGGAGCTCACCTGACTGGCCAGCGGCGGCGTATATGTGCAGTGGGTACCTGCAATATCTGGGGTGGTGCTACTGGCACTGGGTGCATAGGTCAAGGTCGGTAGCGGTGTGGTACCGACGGTGTCGTCAAAGGTATAGGCGATGACACTGCCGGCATCGGCCGAGCCGACCGTAGAATTGGTCTGAATCGTTGCGATTTGGTCGCCGGCGGGCGGGGTCCAGGCTACAGAAATAGTGTTCATGCTGCCGATGATCGGCGCTGAAGGGGCAAAGCTCGGCGTGTCTTTGCCGATCCCCGCCGTCTGGGTGATGGCGACGCCGCTGGTCGAGGTGGTGGCAATGGCCTGAGTCTGGATCCCCGTGGCATTTAGGTAGAAATTGGCGCCTACGGCGAGCGTGTTGCCATTGTTGGTCGCAAGCTGCAGGGCATTGCCTGTGCCGGCATTGAGGTCGACAATATAGGTAAAGATCCAGGTGCCATCGGTCGGAGATTGCACCTGCGTCGCGGAATTACGCGACACCCAATAGAGCATTGGTGACGTGGTCGCGCCTGCAGCTGTGTAGGGCAGCGCAGTGGTGGCACTGTAGCCATTGCCGACAAAGAAGACCTGCAGGCGATGCTGAAATTTTAAATCATCGCTGCTGAGATCGCCTTGCCCTGCAGCGTACTCGAGTGCTGAGATGCTTTTGATAGTGATCGTTAGTTGGAAGTTGCCATTGGCTAAATTGCGCGGGAGATGTCCATCTATGCTGATCGAGGCGGCGTTGGCTTGCGCGCCTCCGAGCAGCGCAGCAGTGAACAGCAATGCGCGGGTTACGCGGGCATTAAGCAAGGTTGCAAGCAGGGTCAGCACGGTCGGCTCCTAAGCGTGGGCTTAGGGCCCGTTATTTCCTGACGGGCCCTTACAGCTCGATCTTCATGCCATCGTAGGCCATCTTGAGATTGGGGCCCCCGGGCTGTACCGCATCCCATTTGGCGCGGTGAGCATCAAGCTGAGCGTGCATGTACTTTACGGCATTTGCGTACATACGGCGAAGCTTTTCCTCAGTTGCCCAGGGATCATGATGGGTGAAGGCCAGGGTCTTGATGCCTTCGCGCAATGCTAGGTCGACGCCGATATTGGGGCTGCAGTGGCCCCAATCAAAGCGGCTAGCTAGCTCGGACATTTCATATTGCGAATCGAACAGCAAAAAATCCAGGTTTTGGTAAAAAGCATGATCGCGGCCCAGTTCTTGCGGTGTCAGGCGTTTGAACTCGCCGTCGACCCCGATGGCGGCCGATTTACCCGCAGCGTCGCAGCGGTAGCCAAACGAACCGCCTGGGTGATCGAGGACAAAGGGCGTCACCTTGAGATCACCGAAGATGGTCTCTTGGTAGGGTTTGAGTTGGTGGAATTCGACTTCGCCCCCGAGCTGGTCCCAGGTTAGCGGAAAGTTCACACCGTTGAAGTTGATACGAATAAAGTCCGGTGCATTGCGATGAACGTGGTAGATGTTGAGCTTGTGACCGGGGACATGGATAGGTACAAAAAATGGCATGCCGATGATGTGGTCCCAGTGCATGTGGGTCACAAAGATATGGAATTCCTTGGCGCCGCTCTGGATCGCCGCAGTGCCGGCTTCGCGAAAGCCTGATCCCATGTCGACAAATACCGAGTGTGCGCCGTGGCCGACCTCGGTACACGAGGTGTTGCCGCCGTAGCATAAGGGCTGGAACAGCTTGCCATCTTTGGCCGCGGTCAGCAGCTCTGCGGTGGTGGTGATGCCACTGAGCTTAGCCTTGTTGATGGTCTCTTCCAGTAGAGTAAGGAAGCGGACATGGTTTGTGGCGACCGGCAGTGAGCCGCGGGTGCCCCAGCACTTAATGTACAATGATGACCTCGAGCTAGTCCGCCGGCCCATCACACCCTAATGGAACAGCATTACCGGAAATACTTAGATGTTTCGCTTTGAGTATAGCTGATATTAAGCAAATCAGTATTATTTTTTGCCGGATCAGATTTTATTGGGGTGTCGATGCATCAAGAGGCTAGCCTATCTGAAAAGCCTATGCTATAGCTCCTCCTTCCTTAGGCCTGAAGCCTGTGTTTTTGGAGGACTAATTGCATGTCAGTTAACGTGCGCCTTTCCCGCCACGGTACTCGTAACCGCCCATTTTATCACGTAGTTGCAACCGATCATCGGATGAGCCGTGATGGTCGTTTTATCGAAAAACTTGGTACCTATGATCCCAATCAAGAGCCTTCTTTCATCGAAGTGAAAGAAGATCGCCTGCAGTTCTGGTACGAGCGCGGTGCCGGCCTAAGTTCTACGGTAGCCAAGCTCCTCAAGGCTAAGAATATCAAGCTTGAACGCAAAAATACCAACACTAGCGCCAAAAAAGCCTAACTCTGAGGCGCTGGAATCGGTCGATCAGACCGGTCCCAGCGACCAGATGTCCAGGTATGTGGCTATAGGCAAAGTCGGAAAGCCGCACGGCCTGCGCGGGGCTTTTTTTGTCGCCAATCGCACCGATCCGATTCCTGCCTCCTATGGTGAGCTGTGGATCGGAGTCGACGCAGTGGTCGCCCGTGCGACCAAAGTACGAGCGTCGCACATGCAGGCGGAGCGTCCGCTTTTACTTTGCTCTTTGGCCGAAAATCGAAGTGGTGCAGAGGCCTTAACGGGGCAGCTGATCTACGCCGAAAGGTCTCGGATCAAGCTGAAGAGCGGCGAGATGTTATGGAGTGACCTCGAGGGGGCCTTGGTGCTCGATGTCTTGGGCGTGGTGATCGGTCGGGTCCACCATGTCTATAACGCCGGTTCATGCGACATCATCGAGCTTAGGTCTGGACCTAGAAGCGTTGATATCCCGTTAATCGACGCCTATTTAGCCCCCGGTCAAGCGCTTGATTTGGCACGCCGCACGCTACAGCTGCAAGTTCAAATTGAGGTCTTTAACGACGTTTGGCAAGACCAGACCAAGCGGCAGCCAACGGACGGTGATGCGTAGCTTTGCTGTTATCACGGTGCATCCGGCCTTCATCACCGCGTATGCGCAGTTCGGCGCCCTGAGTGCGGCGGCGGCCAAGGGCGTGGCGAGCGTTCAGGCCATAGACCTCCGCGACTTTGCTGTCGATCGCCATGGCAGCGTCGATGCTCCACCTTACGGCGGCGGGGACGGCATGGTGCTGCGGCCAGAGCCGCTGCAAGCTGCACTCGCCTCGTTACCCCAGCGTCCTCTGGTCGTACTGACCTCGCCTGGCGGCCGCCCGTGGACCCAGCGTGAGGCCGAGGCCATGGCGGCTGACTCGAGACCGGTGGCCTTTATCTGTGGGCGCTTCGCCGGGGTGGACCAACGCCTGATCGAGGCTTGCGTCGACGTGGAATTCTCGTGTGGCGATGTCGTCCTTACCGGGGGCGAGCTGCCGGCCTTGATGATGATCGACTCGGTCCTGCGGCTGTTGCCTGGGGTTCTTGGGCATGCGGCTAGTGCCGTAGTTGATTCATTTGCGGCGGGCTGCCAGGGTGGCCTGGAGTACCCGCTGTATACTCGTCCTGCGGAGTTTTGCGGCCGCAAAGTGCCGCCGGTCCTGCTGTCCGGCGACCATGCTAAGATTGCTGCGTGGCGTCATGAGCAGGCCTTACTTAGAACGCAGCGG
>Ga0315273_10005555_pt1 | contig 15611 bp, 19 predicted proteins | sample YL17G02_0_MG_FD_205753 | JGI IMG/M metagenome (GOLD analysis project Ga0315273, IMG submission 205753) | Sediment microbial communities from Yellowstone Lake, YNP, Wyoming, USA - YL17G02_0 | ecosystem: Environmental > Aquatic > Freshwater > Lake > Sediment | place: USA: Wyoming | collected...
ACACTATGACGCGCATGCCGTTTGCAAGAATAGGGACGAGCTGGCCGTCAAGCTTGGACTTGCTTTTTTTTGTATACGGAGCCAGGAATTTCTCCACAACGACGTTTATCAGGGCAGTAAGAACCCACGCGCCGTTAAGAATAAACAGGATCTTTATCAGATTGGAGAAAATCAATATTATATTCGCAGGAAGGGTTAACGGTATTATCGAAAGGTTCAGGCCGATTATAACCAAGAAAAAAATGAACGGCCTTTCGAGCGATTCTATCAGCAGGTCGTCGAGATTGGTTTCTGTCTTTGCAGTGATAGCCTTCACGTATTTCTTAATTATGAAATAGACTATCTTTGCCACTATGGCTGTTCCAAGAAGGATAAGCAAGGCTGTCAGGTATTGCAAGAGCGTATTGCCGAAGTATGTTTCCTGTAGTATAGGGTAGTCAGAGATAAATGATAAGTCAACCAAGTTCCCACCTGTTTCTGTTTATAGTAGAATAGGTTTTTATAACTTGTTGTCAATGGATTCCGACGGCGGACAACACCCGGAATGCGACCCCTCCAAGAAGCACTGCAAACACAGTCTCAAAAGCGGCTATGCCCAGGGCTCTTTTCCAACCATACTCTCTTCTCATTGCCTCGATCGTTGCAAAGCAAGGGATGTAAAACAAAGCAACAATAGTAATCACGATCATCTGGGCAGGAGAGAATATTGAGGAAAGGTCGGTGGAGCCGTATAAAACAGCAGGAAGAACCACGATGAATTCCTTGCGCACGATTCCGAAGATAAGCAGCGTGGCAGCAAGCGCAGGAAGGCCGAGCCAGCCGATTGTTACAGGAGCAAGGAAGTTGTTTATCGGGGTGAATATTCCGATAGCATACGCGATAGCGAAAGCAAGCCCTCCGATCATATAGTACGGGAATACAACTGATAGTATTGATTTTATCTTCCACCAGGTATGCTTGAGCACTGCCTTTGGAGAAGGCATCCTGTAGGGAGGCATTTCCATTATCAGACCCATAGGTTCCCCGGGTAGTATCCGGAAAGCGATTTTTGCGAGTACAGCGATTACGATCAGATTAAAGACGTAGAGCCCTATTGCCCACCAGGGCCCGAGATAAGCGCCCACCAGTGCAAGGACAACCACTGTGCGCGCAGTGCATGGCACCATGGTGACTGCGAATGCGGTAATGAACCTGTCGCGCTCGTACTCCATTATTCTGCAGGAAAAGCACGCTGGAACGTTGCACCCATATCCGAGAATTATCGGTATTATCGCTTTTCCGTGGAATCCTATCCTGTGTGCGATCCCGTCAAGAAGGAATGCGATCCTTGTCAGGTAGCCGGTATCCTCGAGCACGGTAATGAGAAGGTAGAAAGGCAGGGCGTATGGCAGGACCAGGGTTATGCCGGCTACAAACCCGCCTATCAGCCCCTCCCAAATAAGATTCATTGTAGCGTCCCCTGCTGAAGGCCGGAGTGCGTTGAATGCGTTTCCGATCCAGGAAGACATTACGCTTCCGAAAGTGAAAATCGAATAAAAAACAAATCCCATCACAAGCAGCATTATAAGGTATCCGAAAAACCAGTGTGTTGTCAGCGCATCTATCCTTTCTACGATTCCCCCTGACCGCTCCTGTACTTTCTGTACTCTAGCAGCGATCCTGCCAGCCATCCCGTATTTTTCCTTTGTGATCGCCTCGGGAGTTACGCCGGATTTCCGGTTTTTCCTTTTTCCAACCAAACCCGATGGTTTTTGCCCTTCCACTGCCACTTCGCAGCACCGGTCCACCAGATTCCAGATACCCACTCCGTTTAATGCAGTGGTCTTAATGACTGGCACTCTCAGTTCGTTACCAAGCTTCTTTTCATCTATTTCAATACCCTTATCTTTTGCTGCATCGGTCTGGTTGAGCGCGATCGCCATGGGCACCCCGAGCTCGAGAAGCTGCATTGTGAAAAACAGGTTCCTCTCAAGGAAGCAGCTGTTGATGACGTTTATGACTACATCCGGCTTTTCCTTAAGGATGTACTCCCTGGTTACCTCCTCCTCTTTCGAGAATGCGGAGAGCGAATAAATGCCCGGCAGGTCTATCACGCTTATCTCGTAATTAGCGTGGCGGAAAACCCCCTCTGCCATCTCAACGGTTTTCCCAGGCCAGTTCGCAACGTGCTGGTTCATGCCCGTGAGATGGTTGAAGAGAGCGCTCTTGCCAACGTTCGCATTGCCGGCCAGAGCAATCCGGATTTTTCTTTTCGGCTTTGTGGCTGCGGATGCTTCCCTTAGGGGTTTGACTGCACAGCATGAATCTGAAAAAAAACCAGGAATCTTCATTTCATCCCTTTTACATATATTTTGAGCGCGAGCTTTCTTCCGATTGCCAGCCGTGTTCCCCGAACAGACAGCTCAAGCGGACCCTTGAACGGAGCGGATTGCGTGATTGTTATCTCTGCGCCCTCGGTAAGTCCCATGTCCCCCAGCCTCTGTGCCGTTTTCGGATCTGTTTTTATTTTTACAATACTGCCTTTCACTCCCAGCTTCAGCTGCTCGAGCCGGATGGTTTCGTGCCTTCTCACAACCTTCTCGATTTGCTTCTCAATGTCATCGGATATCGCATGCTCCAGTTCGCATGCTCCTGCGTGTATCTTTGACTTTCTTACTCCGATAAGCTCAAGGAACCCGTGAAGCACCCTGTGCTTCCTCAATATCGCATTTGCCGCGGTTCTTCCTTTTTCTGTAAGCTCCGGCTCACCGTATTTAGGGAAACTGACTAGCCCGGTTTTCGCCATCTTGCGTAGCATCTGGCTGGTGCTTGCCTTTGCCACTCCAAGTTCTGCGGCTATGGCAGTTACGTTCGTTTTCCTACCGTGCTCAGCCAATCTTCCCATGGTTTCCAGGTACTCATCCATTCCCTGCTCCCATTTCGGTGTCATATATAAGTTAGGTGCGCCTAACTTTATAAACATTCGCTTCGAATACTACTCATGAACGCCAAAATGAAAATAAACTTAGTAGGGATATTGCTCATTCTTCTGGTGCTGGTTGTAGGATATCTGGCATCAAGCTCCCAGAAGCTCGTGATGACTTACATAAGCGGATTCGGTTTTCTAGCCCTCATTTCTATGGCTGTGACTCTGGCCATCCCGACCATTGCGGCATTCAAAAAAGGAGATTTCACAGAATCCCTTCTTTCAAACAGGGGAACAGTCGCGGGTTATTCATTTCTTTTTGCCCTTATCCACGTTGTGCTCGTTGCGAATTTCTTCTTCAACTGGAACCTCGGAAAAATGCTGGAAAACCCATATCGAACTTTAGGGGCAATTGCTTTGCTTGCTGTTGCATTGCTTGTTTCTTTTCCGAGAATTTCGGTTGCGCTTGCTGAAAAATACAAATGGCTACTGCCCTATCTTGGATACGCTGCAGTGGCGCTTGTTCTGATTCATTCAATTGCTATAGGTGCAATATTCATGAAAAACGACATCATCAAGGTAGCGGTTGTACTGGTGGCAGGATTACTCATCATCCTGGGGATGATCTATAAGCGAAGGGGTTGACCTTCATTTCAAATTAGTGGTATTATGCTGGCAGAATTCATAGTATTGTTCCGGGAAAGCCTCGAGGTTTCGTTTGTCGTAGGAATAATCCTGGCTTACTTGCACCGTACTGGGAATGAGGACCAGGAGAAGCACATTTGGCTCGGTGTGAGTGTTGGTATCTTGCTCAGTATTGCCCTGGCCGGCATACTTCTGATCCTGAAAGCTGATTTTGAAAGCAACGAGCCGCTCTTTGAGGGCTTTTTCATGGTGGTAACCGCAGGGCTCGTGACTTGGCTACTGATGTGGATGGCGAAGCAGAGGAACGTAGCAGACCGCCTGCGTGGAGACACACAAGCTGCGATTGCAAAAGGAGGCATGCACGGTGTATTTTTTCTAGCTCTGGTCGCAACCTTGCGCGAGGGTGTGGAGGCGCTGCTGTTTATGGCAGGGATATTTGCGAGCACTGGCGCTCTTTCGCTACTTGGTGCGTTCATTGGTATAGCTGCTGCTGTAGCGGTAGGCTTTCTCGTGTTCGAGTATGCTGTGAAATTCAACATAGGGCTTTTCTTCAGGGTTACTGCAATCGTCCTCGTGCTTCTTGCAGCAGGTCTATTCTCGCAGGGTGTGCACGAGCTGCAGGAAGCCAAGGTGCTCCCTGTATGGGTAGAGCACGTGTATGACATAAATCCTGCGCTGAACCAGGACGGTTCCTATCCAGCGCTCCATGACCATGGTGCAGTTGGCTCGGTTCTAAGGGGGCTTGTGGGCTACGATGGCGCGCCGAGCGACCTGCAGGTGCTGGGCTACCTCGGCTATCTGGGAGCGGTTTATCTGCTTTATCGTGCGGCATGACGTTCCGCTTGCTGTTTGCAGCAGTTCGCATGCTTGCGATTGTTTTATAAAATTAAGTCAGCACAAAAAACTTACTTTCAATGCCCTGGTAGTGTAGAGCCTTATCTTAGGCGCACACTGGTTAGCATACAAGACTGTCACTCTTGCGACTCGGGTTCGAACGTTTCCGGAAACCGAAAACCGGCAACCGAATTTCCCGACCAGGGCGTTTCCTTATCAACCTGCGTTTTCCCATTAGTCCGATATTTCGTCGTTTTCTCACTATGTTCTATTGACACGTCGTCTCCATATAACTGGTGCTCCGTGGGTACCAAAGAAAAAAAACTAGATAACTTTAGGATCGGCCCATAGGAGCGCACTTCCCCAGTGAGCATTGGAAGCCTGCAGGGCATTTTATAAAATATGAATATGGTTTGTCATTTAAACAACGGTATTCCTCCAATAGCACCTCATTGGAGCATTCGGTCGTTTTCCAACTATACCCCGTAGGGGAAAGGTCATCTTTATAGAACTCTGTACATGTCACATTCCACCCTATCCCCTTGCATTCATCCCTGAATGTGTTGGAACTGTAGGGGCTGTCGAAGTTGCGGACTTCCCCGTAGGTAAAAATGTCGGCTCCATCGCTATCGATGCAAGACACGCACGCTCCATTTTCACAACTTCCGGATGGGCAATGTATCAATGAGTCAGATATCCTGCCATATCTGCATTCATATTCGATGATTGTTGAAGAATTCGCGCAGTGGTCGGTCTTCTCCTCCCCCATGGCCCCTACGGTCCCAATAGTATCTATATTGAAGCCTAGATCACTGTCATTGCAACCAAGCGCTATGCACGCTCCCAGTTCCGCTACAGTGGCATTCTCATTTTCTGCATAGCAGGAATTCATATATGTCCTGCCATCTGTCCCGCAGACTGGGTCAACATTGTCACTGCATCTTTGCACCTGGCCATCAGACGTTTGGCTGATGCAACCTGAAACGATGACCATGAGTAAAAATACCGTGAATGATTTCATCAGCATTCCGTTCACGAAGATCCCTTTCTCGCTATTATTCTAAAAACATTTCGTAAGCTTCCGGCATTCCAGCAAAAAAATCGCATTGCCGCAGAAATGTACCTGCATAAAATTTATAAGCCGGGTTTTGTCCGCTTATTCGGTGATCAGATGGAAACGGATTACTATCTCGTGAGCCCGATGTTGAAGGTGCTTTTGTGCATGGGAAAGAGGATGAAAGGGGAGGCCCGGAAATCAGTGAGCGAAATATTCAAACGTGACAAGGATTCCTATTTGATTTCGGGTAAGGATTCGGAATGCTGGAAACTCGAAAAAGAAGGCTATTCGCTACTGGACTACTGGTAGGAATTTTTGTCAAGCGCGATATTTTTCAAGATATGCTATGATTGATTGCACATGCCAAAGAAAAAAGAATCGATTCCGAAATCAGAAGGGGAGTGGAAGAAAAAACTATCTCCTGAGCAATATCGCGTCCTCAGGCTGAAGGGAACCGAGGTTCCTTTCACAGGAAAGTTGCTTTACAACAAGGAGAAGGGAGTGTATGTTTGCGGGGCGTGCGGAGCAGAGCTATTCTCTTCAGAAACGAAGTTCGATTCTAGTTGCGGATGGCCAAGCTTCTATGACGCGCTCAAGGACAAGGTAGAACTGCATGAGGACCGCAGCTTCGGAATAGTTCGGACTGAGGTATTATGCAAAAGATGCAAGAGCCATTTGGGACACGTGTTCGATGATGGTCCAAAGCCAACCGGAATGAGGTTCTGCATAAACTCTGCTGCGCTTGGTTTCAAAGAAGAAAAAACAGCGCAGAAGAGAAAACAAGGCAAATCCTGATTGTTTTATAATTCTTTCAAGTCGTATCATATCTGGTGAATTTATGAAAAAAATATTGCTGATTTTGTTTTCCGTAGTTCTTCTGTTCGGGTGCATAGGAGGGCCTTCTGTGCCGTCTAATGTTACTCCGCAGATTAACCTTACGAACGTAACTCAGGCCATAAACGAGACCGTGACAAGCGTCACCCAGGGATGCTCACCATCCTATTCCGTTACTCCGCCAAACAGTGCAAAGCTGTCTTCCTCAGGTACTCTCTCAGTCACTGCCACGTGCGCATCTAAAAAGACAGTTTCAGTATTGGTGAATGGTGCATCAGTGGGATCAACCACAGTTCCAGAAGGGGATTCTGCTGTGCTGAACTTCAATCTCATAGCTTCTCCAGATGGGACGAACAGCCTTGAAGTGAATGGTGATGGAAGCTCAGTCTTCACCGGAAAATGGGAAGTTTCTCCAATCGGCTATTCGAACACTGCTGGAAGCGACAATGACATGATCTCTATTGGCCGCTGGAAGGCGGTCGCATTCGAGGTAAGCAACCCGATAACAGTGAAAAAAGCGGGCGCTTATCTCATGAGATTGACTTCAATGACCTATGGCTCGAACATGGTAGTAGACATACGTTCTGATTCCAGTGGAAAGCCGGGTGACATTGTCGGGACATCTACACTTCCAATCAATGTATCCACTCTAACGCCGAATTGGGTGAGTTTCCCAATGACTGCTCAGCTTCAGAAGGGAAAGTATTGGGTTGTTTTTAGGGACGATGGAAAGGATGAATACAACATCCGCTACATCACAGTTGACAAGCTCAAGCCAGGCAACCCGAACCATATGAAGATGGACCTCACAAAGAACGAGGACACGGGCGTGTGGAGCGAGACCCAGTGGGTACCGCTTGCTTATGACAGGAACTACGCTTTCAGCATAAGCGCGGCTGATTAGTTTTTTTATTTTTTTATATTTCAATTTTTTTTCTTTTACTGCATCATCGCATCAAGTAACCGGTCAGCGTGTCTCTTGAGATAACTTTGGTCTACTGGCTTGAGTTTCCTTACCATATCAACGAGTTCCAGGGCGCGCTCCGAATCTCCTCCCGAGCGAGCCTCATTAAGAGCTTTGAGTAATTTCGGGATAAGGCAGGTGTATACCCCGGCAAAACTGCTGTCTCTGTTTCCTGTCAAGTCCTCCACAGTTATCGGTATCCCGATTCTTGCCGCGTGCATGACTGCGCCAAAGAGGTCGCGCCAGTTCCCGAAACCACCTCCCACGCGGAATCCGAGGCTCTCGCACGTGCCGACCACCTCTGCTTTTACATCATCGTTGAGTGAATCCCATTCCTTTTTGCTGTTCGAAATCAGGGATAAAAGCCCAAGAATGAAGTGATTTGCTGCACCTTCTTCAAAAAAGCGGGATTTGTAATGCCATAAAAAGGTGGATGTTGCTACCGCTTTACTTCTCTCGTCGAGCATATCCCATTCTTTCCGATTCTCCTTCGCCAATTTGAATAACTCTTCAATGGGTTCCCGGGCAACGAACCCGTGATACGATTCGAAAGTTATAGCAACCACCATTACGCTTTCTTTTCCGAGCATTCTCAGGTCCTCCCTGTTTTCGACAAGGAATTCCTGTAGGTAGATAAGCCGCCTTCCCGCTTTCTTGATCTTATCGCGTCTTGTTCTTTCATCCATTTCCTCGTCTAATCCTTTCAGTATTGCTTCTTCGATTTTTGTCTTTGCTTCCTCACTGAGCCCGAAGCCCGCAATGTGCGCGCTTACCAGCAACAGCCCCGCTTCCCTGACATCGAGCCTTTTGGAAAACGTTTTGGCTTCCTCTAACCATTTTTCAACGTTTTGCAATTCCATTTCTGCCAGCACGCACGGGTTTCTCAGCAGCTTTGCAGCCTTACTTCCCGCGGCCTTGAATCCCGATAAATAGTCCTTAAGTTTAGCTATTTTTTCTGCTGCGCCCGGATCTCCTGGAATAGGTTCCCTTGCGCGGATTCTCCCCCTACCTTCTTTCCTCTCCATGCTTGCCGTTCTTTGAGTCCCCATCGATATCCCTTGTTTGCAGCACGTTTTAGTGCAGACAACAATTTATAATAATTGTTAATGATAGTCTTACATGGAAAAGCCCTACCGCCTTCTTTATCCTATGAATGTCGTTCTTATCAGTTCTTCAGCAGGGGGCAAGGACAATGTCATGACTGCAGCATGGTGTTTTCCTCTTTCTGCTGAGCCTCCTTTGTTCGGGGTTTCGATCAGTAGGAAGAGATTTAGTCACAGCCTGATCGATAAGAGCAAGGATTTTGTGATCAACATCCCGGGTCCGGAGCTTCTGGGTGCAGTTAGAACTTGTGGGGAGAAAACCGGAAAAGACACGGATAAATTCGAGCTTGCAAAACTCACAAAAGAGCATTCGGAAAAAGTCGCTGCGCCTTCGATTGCCGAGTGCCAGACGAGCATCGAATGCAAAGTGGTTGAGGCGAAGGAGACTGGCGATCACGTGCTTTTCGTTGGCGAGGCGGTCAACATCAAAAAGAGGAAGATTGGTAAGAAGATAATCCAGGATGAGAGGGGCGAGCTGAAGGGACTCTGATTATCTACCTTCAATCCTCCTAGCGATCGCCTTGAGATTCTCGAACCTGCGGTGCATGTCGTTCTCCATCTCCTCGAGCGTCGCCTCGAGGGTATGTCCTCGCAAATAGTAGTTCCTGCCATCCTTGATAACGAGGCCTGAGCGCTGGAACATGTTCAGGTGATAGATTACGGCAGCCTGGCTTACCTCGCTCAGCTGCATCAAGTCGCGTGACGAAATGCCTTCGCCGCGCGTGCTCGCCTTGACCAGCGTACGGAAAACGTGCCTGCCGACGTCGTCGCGCTCGTCCCCGAGGCCGAGGCACTGGTAGACATAATCGATTTCATTATCTGCGCTCTCCTCCCGTGCCGGTATGGCAATGTAGCGGATGACTATTTGACGGTAGTAGCGCCTTTGCGTCATGATTCAGTATCCCGCATGAATATTTAAAAATCTTTCTTAATATTAAACAATTTGTTAAAATATTAAACAAATGGAATGTGGTTGAATGGACCCAAAAAAAGAAGGAAAACCTGGCGGGCCTGAAAAAATAAGCGCACCTCTCGCGCCCGACCTTTTGAAGCATGAGGAGCCGAAACTCATAAAGGAAACCGAAGGCCAGCGGATATCTGACCTGGAAGACCAGATGAAGCGGCTCCAGGCAGAGTTCGAGAATTACAAGAAGCGAACTGGAAAGGAGCGGGAGACGCTTATGATGGCAGGCTCAGCTGCTACCATAATAAAACTGCTTCCGGTTCTTGATGAAATGGAAGTTGCCACTGCAGCAATGGTTCATGACCCGAGCTCAAAAAACCTGAAGCACGGAGTGGAAATGCTGCATAAAAAATTCATCCATGTGCTTGAAAAGGAGGGCCTTAGCGAGATGAAGGCACTTGGAGAGTCGTTCGACCCCTACAGGCACGAAGCTATCCGGACAGTGGAAGGCAAAGAGGATGGGAAAATCACAGAGGTAATGAAAAAAGGATATTTGTTCAAAGGAAACGTGCTTCGCCACGCGATGGTTGTGGTTAGCAGGAAGCCTGAGGAGCGAAATGAAAGCAAGACTCAAGACGTAGTATACAAAACCCCAATTGAGGTGCAGCAGAAATGAATGAACCTGAGAAAAAGGATCGTCAAGAAATAACCATTAGCGAGAAAGAGAAGAGGATAATACTCAAAATACACGAAGACGTCCGACCAGGTCTCGCTTCGTGAAAAAATAAGAGGTGAAAATTATGGTAGAAGAAAAGAAGAAAATGGAAAAAATAATCGGAATCGATCTCGGTACATCGAACAGTGCAGCTGCAGTGCTTGAAGCAGGCAGGCCAGTGATAATACCAAGTGCTGAGGGCATAACACAATACGGAAAGGCGTTTCCAAGTTACGTCGCATTCACTAAAGATGGAAAGCGGATAATCGGAGAACCTGCGCGAAGGCAGGCAGTGTCCAATCCAGAGGGTACTGTAACAGCGTTCAAGCGCAAGATGGGTACTAATCATAAATACGAGTTCTTTGGCAAAGAATACCGGCCCCAGGAACTTTCCGCAATGCTACTTCAGAAGATCAAGAAGGATGCAGAGGCATTTCTCGGAGAGCCGGTGAACAAGGCAGTAATCACTGTTCCAGCTTATTTCAATGACAACCAGAGGCAGGCGACAAAAGATGCAGGTGAAATCGCAGGCCTTGAAGTCATACGTCTTGTCAATGAACCCACTGCCGCCTGCCTTGCCTATGGTTTGGACAAGGTAGGAAAGGAAATGAAGATCATGGTCTTTGATTTCGGCGGCGGAACGCTAGATGTAACTATAGGCGATTTTGGCGGCGGTGTTTTCGAGGTAAAATCCACGTCAGGTGATACCCAGCTTGGCGGGACTGACATGGACAGGATTATTTCAGAGTTTTTGACAGATCAGTTCAGGAAGGAATCGGGTATTGATGCATCCGGAGATCCACAAGCTAAGATGAGGCTGCTTGAAGCAGCTGAAAAGGCAAAAATCGAACTGTCCACTACGGTCGAGAGTGAGATAAACCTTCCTTTCCTTGCATCAATAAAGAACGAGCCCAAGCATTTCAAGTATGTACTAACCAGGGCGAAACTCGAGGACCTTGTCCGCCCAATAATAGACCGTTGCAGGGCTCCTGTTGAACGGGCTATGTCCGATTCAAAGCTTGGCCCAAAGCAAATCGATAAGATAATCCTGGTCGGAGGGCCAACCCGCATGCCGATTGTTCAAAAGTTCGTGGAAGACCTTGTTGGCACCAGGGTGGAACGCGGTGTGGATCCAATGGAATGTGTTGCACAAGGAGCTGCAGTTCAGGCAGGTGTGCTTGCAGGGGAAGTCAAAGATATACTCCTGCTTGATGTCACTCCTTTGTCACTTGGTATCGAGACACTCGGAGGGGTTTGCACCAAGCTCATTGACAGGAATACAACTATACCAGTGCAGAAAAGCCAGGTGTTTTCAACTGCTGCGGATTTCCAGACTGCTGTTGACATTCATGTGCTTCAGGGAGAAAGGCCAATGGCAAGGGATAATGTCGAGCTAGGGAAGTTCCAGCTTTTGGGCATCCCACCTTCTCCGCGCGGGGTTCCGCAGGTCGAGGTATCATTCGATATCGACGCCAATGGCATCCTCCACGTAACTGCAAAAGACCTCGGCACTAACAAGGAACAGAAGATGAAGATCATCGCTCCGCTCAAGATGCGCGATGATGAGATAAAATCAAAGATGAAGGATGCTGAGGAGTATTCAGAAGCAGACAAGAAAGCGCTTGAGCTTGCGACGACAAAGAATGAGGCAGAGTCGCTCGTTTACGTTGCAGAGAAGGAGGTCAAGGAACTAAAGGATAAGCTCTCAGCTGACATCCAGGAGCGGATAACAAAAGCTGCGAGCAAGCTCAAGGAGACGATGAAAAGCGATGATGTTGGGAAGATCAGGACTGACATCGAGGCTTTGAAGGCCGTTCTCCAGGAAGCAGGGAGCGCGATTTACCAGCAGACAGGAGGAGCAGGAGCTGGTAGCGCTGGTCCTAACACGGGAGGCGGTCCTGGAGCGCAGGGTGGATCTGAAGCTGGATGGGGGCCTGAACCTGGTGGAAGTCAGGCAGGTTCCTCAGGTTCTGGTAGAAAGAAAAAGAAAGGTCCTAATGGCGAGGACATTGTGGAAGGCGAGTACGAGAAGGTTGATGAAGAGAAGAAATAAAAGACGGCGTTGAGATGATTCATGGATGTCCCAGAAGAAAGACTACCGCAAGATACTTGGCGTCACGGAAGATGCGACTGACGAGCAGATAAAAAAAGCATACAGGAGGCTCGCCCTTCGTTTCCATCCTGACAAGAACAAAAATCCAAAGGCAGCAGAGAAATTCAAGGATATTCGCGAGGCTTACGCAGTCCTGAGTGGAAAAGAGCAACCGCCCAGGACACTAGACCCACGACCCGAGACGCGCTTCTGGGCAGGCCATACCACCCGCAGCCCTGTTCCATACGAACTTGGTGAATGGAATTTCAGGATCCATCGCGTATGGGATGATCTGGAAAATCAGAAAAGCAATAATGCTTACCGCTAAAGCGAGTGTTTCGAATGGCACCGACAAAACGAGATTATTACGAAATTCTTGGCATCCAGAAAGGTGCAAGCAAAGACGAGATTAAGAAAGCATACCGCAAGCAAGCATTTGAGTACCACCCAGACCGCAACAAATCCCATGATGCGACTGAGAAGTTCAAGGAAATCAGCGAAGCATACGCAGTTCTAAGTGACGACCAGAAACGCAGCCAGTATGACCAGTACGGGCATGCGGGTTTTGACAGAATGTATTCCACTGAGGACATCTTCCGGTCTGCAAATTTCGATGATTTTGAGGACATATTCGGAGGATCGGGGAGAAATCCATTTGGGGATATTTTCGGGTCATTTTTCGGAACAGGGTCTGGGCGCGGTTCCAGGCGCAGGGAGTTCGGAGCTGACCTTGAAACCGAGGTGGAGGTATCTCTTGAGGATGCAGCCAAAGGACTCAAGAAAGAAATCGCTATTTACAGGACTACTGTATGCTCAAGATGCAAGGGAAGCAGGGCAGAACCTGGATCAAAGAGTGCAACATGCGACCAGTGCAGGGGAAGTGGCCAGGTGCAGCAGGGAAGGCGTCTTGGTCCAATGCAATTTTTCACTGTAACAACCTGCCCAAAATGCAGGGGCGAAGGAACAGTCCTTGAAAAGCCATGCAAGGAATGCGCCGGCTCCGGAAGGGTAAGGGACAAGGAACACATAAAGGTGAATATACCTGGTGGGATCGAGAATGGCATGCGTATCCGCCTTGAAGGGCTTGGCGAATATGGCCGCGATGGACCAGGCGACCTCTATGTTTCTGTCTATGTCCAGAAACACAAATTTTTCGAGCGCAAGGGTGATGAGCTTTGGATGGAAATTCCCATTCCTTTCAGCCTGGCAGCCCTTGGCGGAAAGATAGAAGTCCCAACCTTATTGGGTAATGTGAAGCTAAACATTCCTCCAGGAACCCAGCCAAGTACTGTTTTCAAGCTTAAGGAAGAGGGCATGCCGAACATCCGCACTGGAAGAAAAGGCGACGAGATGGTGCGCGTGACAGTAGAAGTTCCGAAGAAGATGGGCAAAAAACAGAAAGAGCTGATCGAGGAGTTCGCAAAAGAGAGCGGGGACGACAAAAAGAAAGGATTCTGGGAGAATATGTTCGGGTTGTTCCTTTTCTGAAAGAACTTATCTTACTAGCCGCAGCCTTACAGGACTTTCCTTAGGCTTCTCCTGGGAGCGCTTCCATACAAGGTGAGCAGTTTGCCTAAGCTCTCCTTCTGGAGCAGGGGTTTTCCTTTTCTCCATCTCCCTTAATTTTCTAAGAAAATCTGGATTAAGTAGCGTGTTGGGGTTAAGGCAGATTATTTCGGCATTTTCTACTATGAACTTCTGATCGAAGCCTTTCCTTACCAGAAAATTATAATTTCTCTGCATTATCGCAGGATCCCTTCCAAGTAGCGAGGGAAAAGAAGCGATTTTTTCATCGGATATCCCAAGCTTCCGAAGCTTAGAGTATATTTTTTGCAATTGCGAGAGTGAAGTTGCAAGCAATAGATTTTTTGTTCCTTCATCCAGATTGTCAAATGCCTGGCCAAGTATTTGCCTTAGGAGCTCGGAATGAGCAATTAATTGGTTAAGATACTGAGTAGATCCATCATTCATCTTTTTCCTCTCCCTATAATTAATACGGTGCCCAATTTAAATCCATTTGCAAAGCGTAAACTCAATTAATCTAAGCCATTCCGAAGAATCCCTGCTTTATGAAAGCAACTCCCCATGCGATAGTCACAAGCCCCATCATAGTTGAAAGCACGCGGATGCCGGTTACACCGAGATACTTGTAAATCATCGACCCGGCCATAAGCATTATCCATATCACAAAAAGGGCTGCAATCCCTGCAATCGCGGTAACCGGCCTTCCGAATTCATTCGCGAGCATGATTGTTGCAGAGATCGTCGCAGGCCCGGTTATGAGCGGGGTGCCGATAACAGATGCGATAGCGCTGGTGTCGCGCTGGTCATCATTGCTTTCTTTTTTCCGGAACGTCAATCCAAGCGAGAGCTGGACTCCGAGTAGCACCAGAATAAGGCCGCCTGCTGCCTTGAATGTCTGGATATCCACCCTCATGATGTCAAGGAGCACATTCCCAAAAACAAGAAAAAGGGCGAATGGCACAGCAGCAACTACTGCCGCCTTGGTCGCTACTATATTCCTCTGCCTTTTATCAAGGTCTTTTGTCATGGAAAGAAAAGCAGCCATGCTGACAAGGGGATCCATGATGACGATGAGCAAAACAAATGCCTGAACAAAAGGAAGAAAATCCATAGCTTACACCATTTTCATTTCAACCAGTTCGCTATCTTTGTAGCGAGAGGTTCCTCGGTTTTTGAAGTTGCAGATGTTGTGAGCATATCCGTACCGTGAGCAGCGCCAATGGATTTGTAAATGGAAACCTCCTTGGTATAGGCATTGGAAAGCTGGTACGCAGCCTGCGCATCTGTTACTGACTGTTCATCCTCATTTGCAGCTACAAAGTAAACTTCCTTCCTAACCTTGCCCAAAGCGTTCTTTATATCCACGCCCTGGTAGTTCATGCCTGGTGATAGCATCACAATCTTTTGGATCGCAGAATCCGAGTCTGCATAGTTTATCGCAACCGAAGAACCGACGCTCGCACCAACTATGTAAAAGTTGTCGCTAACATGCCTGAAAAATTTAAGATAGTCAACTGCCCCCTTCACATCATTTGTCATGGCGCGGTAATCGCCTGAAATGAATTTCGAGTAAGTGCCTAGGTTGGTGCTTCTTCCATGGCCCCGAAGATCAATGGCGAGTATATCCGCCTCAGGGATTGATTCATGCAACACTGGTACGAGCGAATCAAAGCCCGAGCGGTCAGAGCCTACCTGGTGAAGAAGAATGATGCCAGCCTTTGGAATCGCGCTTTTTGAAGAGTAGAAAGTGCCCTGTATCTTCCAGCTATCCGCAGTTATATAAGATACATCTTGGGAAGGCGGTTTTGCAGTCGGCGTCTGTGTTCCGTTAGAAGTAGTTGTCTGGTTAACAGTCACATTCAATGTCAAGGGCTGGGTGGGGGGAGTGATAGGCCCTCCAGTTCCATTCTGAGTGACATTTACTATTGTTCCCGGTGTCTCTCCAGAAGGTTGCACACAGCCTGCAATAAGCAAAACCAAAGCCAACAGCACGATAATCGTGTTTCTCATGACCATTCAATATTGCGCTTGTTT
>Ga0315273_10005556_pt1 | contig 15611 bp, 15 predicted proteins | sample YL17G02_0_MG_FD_205753 | JGI IMG/M metagenome (GOLD analysis project Ga0315273, IMG submission 205753) | Sediment microbial communities from Yellowstone Lake, YNP, Wyoming, USA - YL17G02_0 | ecosystem: Environmental > Aquatic > Freshwater > Lake > Sediment | place: USA: Wyoming | collected...
ACACCGTCGAGCAGGAGCGGAGGCAGGTCGTGTGGTGTCATGGTTTTCGGCACGCGGTCGTGAATAGTACACGACGAAACGGTTTTGTGCAAAACGGTATGTGTGATCCAAGAGGTGCCCGCTGTGGCTCTGCTGGGCCCCAGCAGGTGGGCAAGACCATCCTCGATGAGGTGCACCGCGATCCCGGCCTGTTCCCGGTGCTGCGCGGTCTGATCGATCGCGCCCGCCGTTCCGGCTATCGCAACGGCTTGTACCTGCTGTTGGGTTCGGCCTTGCTCGACCTGCTCGAGCAGTCCGGCGAGACTCTGGCTGGGCGCATCGAGATCCATCGGCAGGCGATGGAGTCGCCGATCGACCGCCTGTGGCTGCGCGAAGGCCTTCCGGAGAGCTTTCTGGCCGCGAGTGACGCCCAAAGCCTGTGTTGGCGCGAAGATGATAGTCACAGACCTCGACGTCGTACGCGTTCCCGCTGACGAACCGGAAGCAGATGCGCCACTGGTCGTTGATCGAGATCGAGTGCTGTCGCTTGCGGGCACCCCTCAAGGAATGCGGGCTGCCTGAAGCATCGAGTGGTAGGCGGTGATGGTTGTCCGGCTCGTCCTAGCGGAACCTGACTCTGGCAGCATGCGCGCGTGACCTCTTGGGGTAGCGGCTTGAACGATTACCGGCTTGGCCGTATTCTGATTACAGGTCCCCGCCGAAATTCGGAGGTTCCCTTGGCGCAGCAAACGGTCAAGCAGCGGGTGCTAGAGGCTGTCGAGGCCCTCCCCGCTGACGCTACGATTGAGGACGCGATGCAGCGCCTGTATTTTCTCGCGAAGATTCAGCGCGGGTTGGATCAGGCTGACGCTGGGGAAACGTTCACCCACAGGGAAGCCAAGGAGCGCCTCCTTACGTGATGCGGGTCATCTGGACCCGGCAGGCCGGCCGCATCGTGCCTGAAGTGGGCGACGATTCCCTCCGTGAAGTCATCTACGGAGACTACCGTCTCGTCTATCGCCTTCAGGCGGAGTCGGTTGAGGTTGTTACGATCTACCACGGCGCGCGGCTTCTGCGAGTGTAGCGCGGTCCGATTTACGACGCCGGACCCGGGGTGACCGTCAGACGGGCCGGCACAGGCACTTCTGGAGGCCTGCACGAATTCGGTTTCAGTGCGCTCGTCACGACCAGGTGGACTCGCACGCCCAGCAGCTCGCCGAGCTCGTCTTCGAGACGTATCACTCCGAGGAGCGAGGGGATCTCGCCAAACTCGACCAACATGTCGAGGTCGCCGTCCGTACCTCCCTCGCAGCGTACGCGTACCGCCTAGCAGCCCTCCTCCATCTCGTCCTCCCGCAGTAGGCGGACGAGGAACGCGGCCGCCGAGCACGCCACGGTGGCGGCGCCGATGATCGCAAACCCAAGAGCGAATGTGTAGTGCTGCCCCATGTAGCCCAGGGCCACGGGGAGGAGACCGCCTCCCAGGATGAAGGCGATCGGCGGTGCGAGGGCTGCCACCACGTTCCGCCGGTTCGGCTGGACGATCCGCGAGAGAGCCGAGAACGCCGGCGAGAAGAAGCAGACGGCGAACGCCGGCAGGAGGAAGATGCCCACGCGGAGCCAGAGCCCGTCGGCTACCCCCACCAACACAGTCGCGCACCCGGTGAGGAACAGGGCCCCGAACATGGCCCACCGCTCGCCGATCCTGTCCGTCACCCATCCGGCAGCGAACACCATGGCCAGCGGCGAGATGTTGGCTATCCCCAACAGCGCGTTGGCGCTCGGGATGCTCATCAGCTTCTCCTCGGTCAAGAAGAGGGGCAGCATGGTGTATACGCCCACCTGGGCGCCCATGCCCAGCGCCATCAGGCCGATCATCAGCCAGAAGGAGCGTAGGCGTATAAGGGGGCCCACCAGGCGCAACCGAGGCGGATCGCCGGGGAACTCGGCCAGCCCGCGGAAGCGTAACAGGACCACTCCCAGGACCGCGGCGAACAGGCCCAACCCCACAAGACTCGCGCGCCACGAGAAGATCGTGAGCAACCCCACCGCCAGGAGCGGAGCGGCCACCAGGCCGAGCGGTGGAGCCGCCTGCTGCACCGAGAGCGCCTTCCCCCAGTCCTCCCTTCGCACCATCGCGGTAATGACAGCCACCACTGAAGGCTGGTTCATCCCGGAGAACAACCCGAGAGCGAACAGCACGCTCCCGAGAGCCCACACCGAGTCGACGAGTGCCGAGACGACCAGGACCACCGAAATGCCGAAGACTGCCGTGAGGAGAGTCCCACGGTGGTTGAAACGGGTGGAGATGGTGCCGGCCGCGAGAGAGCCGAGAAGCCCCCCTACCGCGGCCATGAAGAACAGCGCACCGACCTGTCCGGAAGTGATGGCGATGTCGCCGCTGATCGTGGGCATGAGAGGCGAGAAGATGAAGCGGGCGATGAACGTGAGGAAGAACAGCAGGCTGACAAAGACAACGCTTCCAGCCACGTTGCGGAAAGGCTGGGCATTGGGGCAGGTTCTTTCCACGTGAATCTAGGCGAGACCGAAAGCTAATTCAGCCGGGCGGCGACGGCGTTACCGATCATCCGGTAGGCCCACCGGTGTCCATCACAACACGCGCCCCCACGAATGCGACGAATCTCCTGGTTACCTCGAGAACGGCCCGCGCGGACTCCATCGAGAACTCTGCGTGGTAGTCCGCATTCTCCCGGAGGAAGCGTGCACGCTCGATTCCGCGGGCCAGCTCGCTGCCCTCGTCGTCTTCGGCGTAGAACTCTCTGAAAGCCGCCAGGAGACAGTAGTGGCTCTTCTCGGCGTATCCCTTTGCCAGAACGCCCGCTCGGGCGGCGTGAAACATTGAGTAGTAGGCGGTGATGGTCGTCCGCTTCGGCATCTCGTGCTCGAAGAGGAATTCGGCGTCGGCTAAGTCCTCGCGGGCAGCACGGAGCTCCCTCTCGATGGCGTCCGGGCCGACCGTCGGGAAGAGCTTCAGGCCACCGCGCTTCACGCACTTCTCGAACTCGTTCACCGGCGCTCCCAGACCGTAGTTCCACGGGCCACCTCTTTGGCGAACGTGCCCGCTTCGGCTATGAGTTGCATGTGCGCCTCGGGGGTCTTGACGACAGGTTGCAGCCACTGGTGCCGGGCCAGCTCGGTAAGCACGCGCGCGGCGTCCCTGGCCACAACGAACACATCCACGTCGCTGTTGCGCTGATCTTCACCCCTCGAGGCGCTGCCGAAGAGGATGACCAGATCCAGTTCGTCCACGAGCGGCCGCAGGGCAATCTGCACCCGTCGGATGGCCTGGGCCATCTTGAGTGTCTTCACCAGCGGATCGCTGGGGTCGATCAAGTATAAGCCCGTGCGACCGACGCGCTCCTCCTTGACCAGCCCTTGCTCGACGAGTGTGTTCAGCGCGACGTGGGTCGTGGTCTTGGGCAGATCCAAGCCTTCGCGGACGGCGACTTCGGTGGCCGGCTCACCGGCCTCGTCCAGGAGGAAGCCGAAGACTTGTTCCTGCGCGGTGGGCGAGTCTGTCGCGCGAAACGTAAGTTCCATCAGATGGTCAGTATATTCCGTTGGATTGAACATAGATTCATCCTAGCGGAATGTGGCTCCGACGGCAAGTTCCCATCGACTGCTGCGCGGCCATCGGCGTACCGTCGGAATGCCAGAAGGTCGTGCATATCATGTGCTGGATAGTGCGGGCCTTGCCGCACGACGGCGCGAGCGGGCCGACCCTCTTCACCCCGCCTGAAAAAACGTCCTCTCGGTGTACTCGAGGTGCTCGCGCATCAGGCGTTCGGCGCGGGCGGCGTCGCCCGCGCGAACGGCATCGAGGATCCCCTCGTGGAGAGCCCGGATCTCGGATAGCAGCGGGTCGTCCTGCACCTGGGCCACCGGGAGGAATATCTCCGAGCCCAACTCCCGGACGGCGCGTTGCAGACGCTCGTTGTGGGTGGCGGCGCCGAGGGTGTCATGGAAGGCGGTGTGCCAGCGGATGAGCGACTCCTCGTGGGGAGGCTGCTGAAAAGCTGCGTCCTTGTCTCGCACCCGCCCATCGCGCCCTGGCGGCGAAGCGTCACTCTTCAGCAGCCTGCTGGGGCTGGCGTTCTCCAGTGTGGCTTCGATCGCGCGGATGTCCTCGAGGGTGGCCCTCTGGGCGGCGAGGGAAGCCACCTGCGTCTCGAGGATCATCCGCAACTCGAAGATCTGCTGCACCTGAGGGCCGTTGCGCCGCATCCAGTCCCGCCAGGCGGCACTGAGGGCTCCCACGTCGGCCACTCGGGAGCCGCCGTGCGCGCCCCGCGTGGTGACGATGTAGCCGGATGTCTCGAGCGACTTCAAGGCCAAGCGGAGGGTCATGCGGCCGATGCCCAGCTGAACCGCCAGGTCCCGTTCGGCTGGGAGACGGTCGCCCGGCCCCAGTTGACCGGTGAATACCAGGGCTTTCAGCCACGCGGCTGTGTTGTCACTGGCCTTGGTGGAGTCCACGGAGATGACCGGGCCGGCGCTCGGGCTCGGCGACCAGACTCGGTTCATGGCTGCATCCTCCCTCGTCGGTGGCCCGCGCCCGACATCCTTGGCCTGTGCCCTGCCTCCTTGACAGATTGGTCTTAATAGTACACAGTTTAGACCACTAGGGCCAGCGGGCGGCGTCGGCGACACCACGGGGAGCGCCGGCCCGGCGACCCGCGTCGGCGAACAGGAGGTACGAGTGCGAGGAAATACCTGGGAGACATCGAAGCGCCGGTACGGCATCGTGCATGAGAGGAACGTCTCCATCCCGGTGAGCGCCGGCTTCACCCTCGACTGCGACGTGCTGCGCCCGGACGCGCCCGGCACGTTCCCGTGTCTGGCCGGCTTCTTCCCCTTCGAGAAGGAGCTGATGCTGCAGCCCATGATGCCGGTGGGCTGCAACAGTGAGCGCGTGGCCATCGAGTCGGGCGATTACAACTTCTACGTGCGCCGTGGCTACTCCATGGTGGTGTGCAACGTGCGGGGCACGGGGCAGTCGGGCGGTCTCTTCGACCATTTGGGGGACGGCACCGTCCAGGACCTTTACGACGCCATCGAGTGGCTCGCGACTCAACCCTGGTGCGACGGGCAGGTGGCCACCTTCGGCACGTCGTACTTCTCCATGCTTCCAAAGAGGGTGGCCGAGCTGAAGCCGCCCTCTCTCAAGACCATCTTCGCCCCCTTCGGCGTGACCGACCAGTACCGGGATGCCGTGTTCAACGGGGGCATCTTCTCCTTCGTCTTCCACCAGTACTGGCTGAAGAAGCTCAGCAACCTGCGCATCCGCAAGGCGTACCGCGAGTGGGTCGGGCAGGAGTCGTTCGACCGCCAGGTGGCGGCGGCGCTCGCCGATCCCGAGATCAATATCCACCCGGACCTGGTCTACGCCCTCGAGCATCCGGACGAGGACGGTCTCATGCTGATCGTGGAGTACATCCTCAATCCGCTCGACACCCGTCTGCACAAAGAGCGGGCGGTGAAGTGGGATGTGGATGTGGAGATCCCCGGCTACTTCGGCGGCTGCTGGGCTATGCACAACCTGCACCTGCCGGGGGATTTCCGCAGCTATGAGCGTTGGAAGGGGCCGAAGAAGCTCACGATCGGTCCGCCGCTCTACCTGGATCGCCCGGTGTATCAGTATCAGGACGAGTCCCTGCGCTGGTTCGACTACTGGCTCAAGGGAATCGACACCGGCATCATGGACGAGGCGCCCATTCAACTGTTCATCCAGAACACGGGAGAATGGCGCGAAGCTCACGAGTGGCCCCTCCCCGAGACCAAGTGGACGGAGTTCTACCTGCACAAGGACGGGCTCCTATCGGAGCATGAGCTCTGGCCCGACGAGACCGCGACCACCTTCGCCGACACGCCGGAGAAGCACGAGTCGGTCACCTTCCTCACGCCCAAGATGGTCGAGAACACCGAGGTCTGCGGGCCGCTCGCGCTGAACCTCTTCGCGTCGACCACCGACACCGAGGTGCTCTGGTTCGCCGACTTCCTCGAGATCGATCCGGAGGGGAGCGAACGCGTGCTGACTCGGGGCTGGCTGCGTGGCTCGCAACGGCGCACCGACCCTGAGAGGTCGAAGCCCTGGCAGCCCTACCATCCCCACACCCGGCGGGAGCCGCTGACCCCGGCGGAGGTCTACGAGTTCAACATCGAGATCGCGCCCACGGGGGCGCTCTTCAAGGCCGGCTATAGCTTCGGCCTGCGAGTCAAGGCCGCCGACAAGGACGACAAGCCGGCGAACTTCCTCGACATGCACGGCCTGGGGCGCTTGTGGCGGGAGAACCCGGCGAAGATCACCGTCTACCATAGCAACGCGTATCCATCCCACCTGCTGGTGCCGGTGACGAAGGGTAACCGGGTGGGCACCTTCATGAGCGGAGGGGTGCTGGAATGAAGAGTCTCATCGTCTATTACTCGCAGACCGGGAACACGGGCAAGATCGCCCGTGCCGTACAGCGGGGCGTGAATGCGGTCGCCGGCAGCTGCGATATCGCCAAGGTCAAAGATGTCGATCCCGGTTCCCTTGGCGCCTACGACCTGATCGGGCTGGGCACTCCGGTGTGGAACGGGGGCGAGCCTCCCAACGTGATGAAGTTCCTGAACCAAGTCCCCGACCAAGGCGGCAGGCTCGCCTTCAGCTTCTGCACCCACGGTGTCATGCCGGAACTCTACTTCCCGCACATGGTGCGCCGACTGAGCGCTCTAGCCTTCACGGTCATCGGCACTCGAGACTGGTACGGCGACTGCATCATCCAGACATTCCCCAGTCCCTACTTCACCGGCGGCCATCCTGACGAGGTCGACCTCGCTGAGGCTGAGGCCTTCGGCCGGGAGATGGCGGAGAACAGCGCCCGCATCGCGCAGGGGGAGAGCAACCTCATCCCGCCCGTCCCCGAGCCTGTGCTCACGCCCCAGCTGCTCGCGCTTGTCGAGTTCTACCGCTCCGGTCACAACGCCCACGGCCGGATGACCTACGACCCCGAGAAGTGCACCTACCCGAAATGCCGGCTCTGCGTGGACAACTGTCTGATGGAGTACATCGACTTCTCGGTCGAGCCCCGGCAGTACGGTTCCGAGGGCGACTCCTGCGATATGTGGATGGGCTGCACGCACTGCGAGAACATCTGCCCCACCGGGGCCATCTCCGGCGATTGGCAGGGGCACCAGGAACGAATGCGCCACGTCTTCGCCGGACTGGGCATGGGCGGCGAGAAGCTGCTGGCCAAGGTGATCGACGAAGCCGAGGCCACGGGGCGCTTTCGGCGGCTGGTGCCCCGGGACGAGGTTCTGAACGCCAAGCCCTTCTTCCTGGTGCACGCCAAGCGCCCGCGCTTCCGCATGCCCAAAGAAGAACGGTGATTCACGAAGAACATTGAGTATCGCGATCTCGGAGACAAGGAGGTTCCTGTGAACACCGTCAACATCGACCGCGACCTGTGCACCTCGTGCGGCACGTGTTTCGACGCCTGCTTCGTCAACGTGTTCCGCTGGGATGACGTCGAGGACGCACCGGTGGTGGCCTACCCGGAAGATTGCGTGGAGTGCAACAAGTGCGAGCTCTTCTGCCCGGTGGATGCGATCGCCGTGGTACCCGACTACGACGGCATCTGGTGGCCCCAGATCGTCTGATCTTCGGAAGGAGAACCCCGTGACTAGTCTGGATTCCTTGGGCACCGTGCTCAGTACCGAACTCCTCGTCGTCGGCGGAGGCATCGCCGGCCTGGCGGCGGCCATCAGCGCGAAGGAGGCCGCGCCTGACCTCGACGTACTCGTGGTCGACAAGGCCACCAACGGCTGGGGCGGCAAGGCCAACAAGGGTGGAGGCAACCTCGCCTATCTCGACCCGGAGGACGACCTCGACGCCTTCGTCGAGTTCCGGGTGCGGCAGGTGGGCGGCTATCTGGAAGACCAGGAGTTGCTGCGCGACTTCATGTCCGAGACCTACGGTGTCCTGCAGCGTGTGCAGGAGTGGGGGGTCACGGTCTTCAAGAACCCCGACGGAAGCCTGCTCTACGTGCGCTGGGCCGACCGCATGCCCTGGCGGATGGCGCTCTGCGAGCACGACATCACCATGTCCATGCTGCAGCACGCCAAGAAACTGGGGGTCCGGTTCGTGGACCACGTGGCCCTGGTCTACCTCCTGCACGACGGGGGCCGCACCGCCGGGGCGGTGGGCTTCAGCGTGCTCGACGGCACCTGCTTCATCGTCACGGCGAAGGCCACGATCCTGGCCAACAGCAACCAGTGCTACCGGCTGATGCGCCGCTGGGCGAGCGGTCGCGGCGACGGCATCGCCGCCGCCTACCGGGCGGGCGCTCAGATGCGGAACGCTGAGTTCGGCAGCTTCATCAACTGGGTCTTCGCCGACACCAAAGAGGTGTGCCAAGGCGCCGAGGACGTGCTCTACAACGCCAAGGGCGAGAACATCTCGAAGGCGGTGCGGCCCGAGATCGAGGCCGACGTGCACTCGAAAGAGGTCGTGGCGTGGTGGAAGGAGATGAAGGCCGGCAACGGCCCCATCTGCGCCAACATGGCCGAGAACTACATCATGAACGTGGCCTCCGAGGCCTTCCACTCCGACGCGGCAGCCGTGCGGCCCCTGGCCACCGCATTCTGGACGCGCACCATCGGCAAGGCCATGGCCGCGAGCAAGAAGCCGGGGCCGATGCAGGAGGTGATGCCTGGGTTCATCGGCGAGCAGTCGTGCGTGAAAGTGGACCACCACATGGCGACCACGCTGCCCGGCCTCTACGCGATCGGTGACACGAGCGCCACCGGCTCGGGCTGGGCCGGCGCCGTGCCGACACCGCCCGGCCGCATGCGCGGCGCTGGCCTGATGAACGCCCTGTGGTCGGGCATGCGGGGCGGCGCGGCCGCAGCCGCGGCCGCGAGGGGCGCGAAAGGCGACCCGGTTGCCAACGCCGAACAGGCGGCCGAACTCAAGACGCGCATGTTCGCGCCGTTGGGGCGGTCCGGCGGCGTCGAGGCGCAGGAACTCATCCGTGCCGTGCAGCAGGTCATGGCCCCGGTCGGCTACAGCATCTACAAGCGGCAGGACCGTCTCGAGGAGGCGCTGGGCAAGGTGTTGGCCATCAAGGAACGGCTGCCGGAACTGTCGGCGAAGGACCCGCACTATCTGGCCGCCTGCAACGAGGTGGGGGCAATGGTCATGTGCGCCGAGGCCTTCTACCGCACCTCCATGGAGCGGAAAGAGTCCCGCGGTTGGCACATGCGTGAGGACTATCCGGACCGCGACGACGCCGCGTATCGCAAGTGGATCGTTGCTGAAGACCGGGGCGGTGAGATGGTGGTCTCGTTCGAGGATATGCCCGCCGACCGTTACCCGATCAAGCCGTGACGGACGTTGTGGATAGCCCGCGGGGGTCGTCGGCTCCCGGGGCTCGCGCCGGCACGCCCGAGGAGGGGCCCGGCGCCGCGGTCTGGGTGCGCCCGCCGATGTGACCACGTGCGCGACCGCCACGCGGTGGCCGGCGCGTCGGTCGTGTCCACGAGGCCGTAGCGGTACGCCGTGGCGACCAGGGTCGGGCCACCGTGCTTGTTGACAACTCCACCTCCCTACTCTAGTATCCTTACGCGAGGCCAAAAGTCCTATAGTGAGCGCAGGGGCCCGCGGGGGTTGCGCCTTGGGGGATAGGATGACGGGGGGCGCTCCTACGCGAGGAGGGGGAAACGATGGCCGCAACTGATTGGCTCCAGCTCCTGGTGGCCGGTATCACGCAGGGAGCCATCTTCAGCCTGATCGCCCTGGGTTTCGTGACCATCTACCGCACGTCGCGTGTGGTCAACATGGCGCAGGGCAGCTTCGTGATGTTGGGCGCCCTGTTCACCTTCTCATTCCTCAACGAGCTCGGCTGGCCGTTCTGGCTGTCCGGGCTTGTCTCGATCATTGGGGTCGTCCTGGTCGGCATGGCGATATATCAGGTGGTTCTCAAGCCCATCATGGAAGTCTCCTTGGTCGCGATGATCCTAGCCACGATCGGTGTCAGCATCCTGCTCGAGAATCTCGCCCTTCTCAAGTGGGGTGGATACGGCAAGGGCCTGCCGCCCTTCACGGGACAGACCTCGCTGTGGATCGGCGGCGTCGCCATCCCGCCCCAGACCCTCTGGATCATAGGGATCATGGTGGTGGTGCTCGTGGCACTTCACCTTCTGGGCAACTACACCCGCCTCGGGAAGCAGATGACCGCCACGGCCACGCGACCGATGGCGGCCAAGTTGTGTGGCATCTCCACGGGGAAGATGGTGCTGTTTGCCTTTGCAATCAGCGCCGCTATCGGTGCCTTGGGAGGCATCTCGATCGCCTCGACCGTGCCCGTCGCCTTCGTCTCGGGGGGCATCTTCGGATTGAACGGCTTCGTGGCCGCCATCCTCGGCGGGTGGGGCTCGAGTTCCGGCGCGGTGGTCGGGGGGTTGACCTTAGGGATCCTCGAAGCGCTGGCAGCCGGCATCATGCCGGCAGGCTACAAGAACGCCATCGCATTCCTGGTTCTTCTTCTGATCCTGTACTTTCGGCCTTCGGGCATCATGGGCACGCCCAGCACCGAGGGTGAGGCCTAGTGGCGACCGGGGAGAGGACGCCCACGCAGCCTGCACACTCCAGGCGGGCGTGGGTCGATATGCTGAAGAACCGGGGCTTCCTGGTGAAGCTCGCGTTCACCGCGGTGATCTTCCTGTGGCCGCTGGTCTTCACGGACCTCTTCAGCCTCAATGTAATGACCACGGCCGGGTTCTTCGCCATCTTGACCATCGCTGTGGGCCTCATCCTGGGGCAGGCCGGCCAGCTCTCGTTCGGGCACTCCGCCTTCTACGGCATCGGAGCCTACACGGTTGCGATCCTCACCATGACTCTCCATTGGTCGCCGTGGCTGGCACTTGCGGCCGGCCCGATTATCGCCTCCTTGGTGGCCTTGGTGATCGGGCGACCGGTTCTACGCTTGAAGTACTTCTATCTGGCGCTGGCGACCATCGGACTGGGTCAGATATTCATCGTTCTCGTGCTGCAACTCCGCGGATTGACAGGCGGGGAGCATGGGATGGGGCCAATCCCCCCCCTGAGTCTGTTCGGGTTCACTGTGGACACGTACCAGAGCAAGTACTACGTGATATGGATCGCGGTGTTCGTGATCCTGCTCTTCACACAGCGGGCTCTCAAGTTCCGCGTGGGCCGCGCGTTCCGCGCTCTCGCTACCAGCGAGATAGCCTCTTCCACGCTGGGAGTCAGGAACGCGAATTGGAAGCTCCTGGCGTTCGTAGTGAGTGCGTTCTACTGCGGCGTCGCCGGCGGGCTCTTCGCTCTCTTGACCGGCGCCGTGGCGCCAACCTCGTTCACGTTCACCGCGGCGGTGCTCCCGGTGGTGATGATGCTGGTGGGTGGCGACAGGAACGTGTGGGGCGGTGTGGCGGGCGCCATCGTCATGACCTGGGTCGGTAATGGCATCCAGGGCGTTCAGCAGTACAGCGGTGTGGTCTTCTCGGTGATCATGATCCTGTTGCTCATGTTCCTGCCCGCCGGGATCGCCGGGGGGCTGAGCGCGTCGCGTCGGGCGCGACTGAGGTCGATGTTCGGCGGGGGACGCCGACCCGATCCCTTGGTATGTGCCGTCGCCGCAGAAGAAGGGCAGGTGGTCGAGCAGTGCGAGACCACGATGGCGCTTCCGTCGTCGTCCGGCTTCGCCGGCTCACCGGCCGCGCTGGCGCCGCTTGGTGAAGCGTCACCCGCGGGGGCGGCGGGGCCGATCCCCGCGGTGGCCGCCGCGACGGATGGCACGAACGGGTCGACGAAGAAGGTCCTGCTGAGGATAGAAGGTGTGTCTGTTGACTTTGGGGGCCTCAAGGCCGTGAGCGAAGTGTCGCTCTCGGTCGAGAAGGGGCAGATCGCGGCTCTCATCGGCCCGAACGGCGCCGGCAAGACCACGCTCTTCAACGTCATCAGCCGCCTTCAAGAGCCCACTGCCGGGCAGGTGTGGTTCGACGGCGTGGAGGTCACCAAGCTGTCTCCGGCCGACGCCGCCCGCCTGGGCCTGGCGCGAACGTTCCAGAATCTGCGCATCTTCCCGAACATGGGCGTTCTCGAGAACGTTCTGGTGGGGTGCCACCGCCACGAACGATCGGGCATCGTCGCCAACGGGCTGGGATTGCCCCGGCAACGTGCCGAGGAGCGGGAGTCTCGAGTTCGGGCGCTCAGTGCCCTGACCATGGTGGGGCTGGAGAGTGACGCCGACCTGCCGGCGGCGAGCCTGCCCTACGGCCGGCAGCGTCTGGTGGAGATCGCCCGGGCGCTGGCGTCGGAGCCGCAGCTGCTGCTCCTCGACGAGCCCGCCGCGGGCATGAACGCCGAAGAGCGCGCCTACTTGGTCGAGCGTATCGCCCGGATCCGCGACGCCGGCGTCACGGTGCTACTGGTGGAGCACGACATCGAGCTGGTCATGGGCATCTCGGAAGCGGTGAGCGTGCTCGATTATGGGCGCCTCATCGCCGAGGGCAGACCCGAGGCGGTTCAGAACGATCCGCTGGTGATCGAGGCCTACCTGGGCGCGGGACACAGCAAGGAGCATGATCTGTGCACGACTCGCGGTGCGCCCACCTCCGGCCGCGAGGAGCTGCTGGTCGTGGACGGTCTCTCCACCTCCTACGGCGTGATCGAGGCGGTCCGCGAGGTCTCTCTCGAGGTGCGCAAGGGCGAAGTCGTCGCCGTGCTCGGCGCCAACGGGGCAGGCAAGACCACGCTGCTTCACACCATCTCGGGCCTCCTGCGACCCACCGGGGGCCGCGTCATGTACCAAGGTACCGACGTCACCAGTCTCGCGCCGGACAAGATCGCGGCTCGGGGGCTCTGCCAGGTGCCGGAGGGCCGTCAGCTCTTCCCCAGCCTGAGCGTGCAGGACAACTTGATGCTCGGGGCTTCGGGCCGCAAGAACAATCGAGCCGAACTGGATGAGGATCTCGCCTTTATCTACGACCTTTTCCCCATCCTTGCCGAGCGGCGTCAGCAGCAGGCCGGCACGCTCTCCGGGGGTGAGCAACAGATGCTGGCTATCGGCCGCGCGCTCACGGGCAGGCCGGAGCTGCTTGTCTTGGACGAGCCGTCCATGGGGCTTGCGCCTATGGCTGTGGAGCGTATCTTTGAAGCGCTGGCTAAGCTGAACGAACAGGGTTTGACCATGCTGATGGTCGAGCAGAACGCGGAGATGGCGCTCTCGGTCGCCCACCGCGCAGTCGTGCTTCAGACGGGGAGCGTCGTGCTCTCCGGCGAGGCAACCGAGTTGAGGCAGGATGATCGCGTGCGCGAGTGCTATCTCGGGCAGAGCCAGGGATGAACCGCGCGCGGTCAGGACACCAGAGGAGTCACGAAGGACAAGGAGAAGGGGCTATGCGAAGAGGTATGTGGGGCGCAGCAGTGCTGGTACTGATTCTGATCCTGGGAGCGGCTGTCTTCCTCGCCGCGTGCGGCGGAGGAACGACGACAACCACGGCGGCGCCGACCGAGACCACGGCGGCGCCGACTGAGACCACGGCGGCGCCTGAAACCACCGTGCCGGTTTCCACCGAACCGATCCTGATCGGGCAGGCGGTCTCGCTGACCGGCGTGAGCGCGGCTCCCGCCGGGGCGATCGTCGCCGCGAGCCAGGAAGAGGTCGCATTCATCAACGCCAACGGGGGCATTCTCGGCCGGCAGATCAAGCTGATCGTCGAGGACGACAAGTCCGACGTCAACGGGGCCGTGGCCGCCATGACGAAGCTCATCGAGCAGGACAAGGTGTCCGCGGTGATCGGGCCGTTCCCGCAGTTCGTGGAGTCGGCTGCCCGCGCGGTCGCCGAGAAGGCGGGCGTGCCGAACGTCCTCTACATCCCGCCGACGCTCGCGAGCTTGAAGGACACCTCGTTCAAATGGACCTTCCTGTCCACCGCCGGGCCGGACGCGCTGGCCGACGCCGAACTCCTGCTGTTGCAGGCAGAGGGCTACAAGAACGTGTTGGGGATCGCCGACGGACTGAGCATCCACCAGGAGACGTTGACGCTCCTGAAGGCAAGCACGCCCGCTGCGGGCATCACGCTCACTGTGCTTCCCGACACCTGGAACCTGGACGAGCAGGACATCGGCCCGATCGTGGCCAAGATCGCCGCTGCCGCCAAGAAGACGAACTGTGACGCCATCATGGTCCTGAGCAACCCCATCCACGCGCCGGGTATCCAGAAGGGCCTGAGGGCACTGGGCGTCGAGCAGCAGATCATCGGGAGCCCCGCCGCCACCTCGCCCGCCATGTTCATGCAGGGCCCGAGTGACGCGAACGGCATGTTGGCCATCGGCCCCGGCATCGTGAACGCCCCGGTCTTGCCTGAGGGCTATCCCGGCAAGCCGGAGATGGTGGCCTTCAACGAGCGCTTCAAGGCAGCGACCGGACAGCCCGCCGACTTCTACGCCGGCTTTGGGTACGATGCTCTCTATATCGTGACCAACGCCATGACTGCGGCGGGCAGCACCGACCCCGCCGCAGTGCGCGACGCCATCGAAGCCACCACGGGATGGCAGGGTATGCAGGGAATCTTCAACTATTCGCCCACCGACCACGTGGGCATCCACGGCGGCTTCTCCGAGTGGAGGATCAAGGACGGCTCGTTCGAGTTCATCCGCGATCTGAACGCCGGCAAGTAGGCCACCGTACTACACGCCCGCGGATAGAGCGGTTGGCACCCGACTGGGTGGGGTCTTGACGGTCCCATCCAGTCGCCAACTGCGATGACGCCCGCGCCGCAGGCTCGGGTCCACCCAACCAGCGGTCCAAAGAGAAGGAGCGCTCATGTCTGACGAACTGACACAGGCACTGGCCGACCTCGAGGAACAGAAGGTGGAGACGCTGGTGGACGAACGCCTGGCGGCGGGCGCCGACCCCTCGTCGATCCTCGCCGCCTCCCAGGACGGCATGCGACAAGTAGGCGAGCGCTATGAGGCGGGCGAGTATTTCGTCAGCGACCTCATGATGTCCAGCGCCATCTTCAAGAAGGTGGTCGCGCGTCTCGAACCCCTTCTGGTCGGCACGACTGCCGTCAGCCGGGGTAGCGTCGTCGTGGGTACGGTCAAGGGTGATATCCACGATATCGGCAAAGACCTGGTGGTCTCGACGTTGCGGGCATCGGGTTACACCGTCACCGACCTGGGCGTGAACGTTCCGCCGGAACAATTCGTGGCAGCTCTCAAGGAGACGCGGGCTCCGGTACTCGCTCTGTCCGGGCTTCTCACCATCTCCTTCGACCCCATGAAAGAGACGATCGAAGCGGTGGAAGCAGCCGGTCTACGGTCCCAGGTGAAGATCATGCTCGGCGGTGGCCCGGTCACCGAACTGGTGCGTGCCTACGTGGGCGCCGATGCGCTGGGCGCCGATCCGCCTACCGCTGTCAGGCTGGCCGACGAGTGGACGAAGGTGGCGTGATGAACACTTCGGAACAAAGCGGAGCCGCGCCCAACCTCTACGACGAACGCATGTCCCGCATCCGCAAGGCCATCGACCTCGAACCGGTGGACAAGATCCCCGTCATCTACATGGGCACGGCGTTCAGCGCCCGCTACACCGGTCACACCATGG
>Ga0315273_10005557_pt1 | contig 15610 bp, 12 predicted proteins | sample YL17G02_0_MG_FD_205753 | JGI IMG/M metagenome (GOLD analysis project Ga0315273, IMG submission 205753) | Sediment microbial communities from Yellowstone Lake, YNP, Wyoming, USA - YL17G02_0 | ecosystem: Environmental > Aquatic > Freshwater > Lake > Sediment | place: USA: Wyoming | collected...
CGACGATGGGGATGAGCAGTATCAGCCCCGGGCCCTTGGCCCGCAGTAATTTACCCAACCGGAAAATAACTCCTCGCTCATATTCTCGCAAGATGCGGACCATCTGTGGCAACACAATTGAGGCGACGACAAGAATGGGAATCGCCCACGCCAGTAACGTTTGCAGTTTTGTCAGTCCTTCCATAATTTGTTCTCCTATGTTATTGGTTTCACTTCCAGCGTCAGCCCATGCACCCCAATGATTTCAACTGGTTTGCCTTCTTCGACTGGTACCTTGCTGACGGCGTTCCAGTATGCTCCTTCCACGAATATCCTGCCGGATTGAGGATTGATGGGCGTCAGTGCTGTCGCCTTTTTCCCCACCATGCTTTCCTTCCCGGCCTTTATTGGCAGAAATTGCGCCCGCAAGCCAGCGCCGAGAACAAAGGTGAAGAAGGCTGCTGTAATGAGCGTTGCAGGAATGATCAAAGCAAGCGACAGACGAAACACCGCTCCTGCTGTGTCAAACAACATCAGCGCGCCGAGGAAGAAGCAAATAATCCCGCCTGCCGTCAGCACGCCGTGTGTTGCCGCAAAGACATCCACCACGAATAGCCCCACCGCGAGCACAATCAAAGCGAGCCCAGCGATGTTGACCGGTAGGACAGATGCCATGTATAGCGCCAGGACCAATGCAATGGCTCCGACGACCCCAGGCAGGATTGCGCCCGGGTTGCTCAATTCGCCGATAATCCCATAGATAGCAATCAACATAAGAATGAACATCACTTCCGGACGCCACAGTATCTGAAAGATCCTTTCCCTCAGGAGCATTGGCACTACATGGGTCTCAGCATGGGAGGTTTGTAGCGGCTTACCGTTGACCTCACGGCCATCGAGTTGCTTGAGCAGACTGGGGACATCTTCGGCAATGATATCGATGACCTTTAATTCGAGTGCCTTCTCCGCGGTGACGGCGGCGCTTTCTCGCACAGCGGTTTTCGCCCATTCAACATTACGATTACGCCGGGCTGCGATGGATTCGATAAAGGTCGTCGCAAAATTTTCCAGCTTTTTTTTCATTACCTCATCAGGCTCTTGCCCAGTGGCACCTCCGCCCATTGTGACCGGATGCGCCGCGCCGATGCTCGTGCCATGAGCCATGGCGGCCACATCGGCGGCCAAGACAATGAAGCAACCGGCGCTGGCTGCGGTGGCACCGGCTGGCGATACGTAAACAACCACCGGTAATGGCGAGGAGTAAAGTGACTGTACAATTTCCTTGGTCGAATCGAGAAGGCCGCCTGGTGTGTCGAGCTGGACGACCAGGCAGATGTACTTTTCTGAGAAGGATTCGTTTATGGCACGCTGGATGTAGCTTGCGGTAGCCGGACCGATCGCTCCGGAGATATTGATCAGTCCAATCTGTTCGGCCGGTGTTGCTGGTGCGAGCCAAAAGACCAATGTCATCGCCGTGACTAAAAAATGTCGTTTGAAGGCTTGATGTTGCACTTTCAGGTTCATACAATAGCAAATTCGGAATTTCCCTAACGTTCTTGCCAACATCACCCATTCCCCTTTTTTGATAGAACTCCGGCAAATAGACGAAACTGTTTTCTCGTCGTCCCGTTTTGCAGGTTTAAGTATCTGCCAGAATTATAGCGTTCTCTTATCGGAACGCAACACAAAATAGGGTTTTTGGTCTAGTTTAAGCGGCTTGGCGATGCTAAGAAAACACAGGGCGTAAAAATAATCATAGATTTCACGAAGTCTCTACAGCTCTTTGAAGAATTACTTATGTTAAAATAGGTAAGATGTAGTTTCAAAAATAAACAGAGATTACTTGCTTATAGCCGGACATTTTGAAATATTTTAAAAAAATTGTTAAAATTCTGGAAAGAATTTAACCATATAACAAATTGTGGTACATAATGTATATAGAGCAGTGAATAGTTATAGCGGACAGTTGTTTTTGCGGTGTGCTCTTTTTAAAAATTCTATAAAAAAGAGGAGGTTGAAACTAAGGGCTATCATATTTGTTGTAGTTATCATCCTTCATACTGGCTTAATATCATAAATCAGGCCTCACTCCTTTAAAAAACATCTCCTCTTTCAGCGACCTTGTAGTTGCTGCTGTAATCTCTAAAAAGCAGTTGCGCACAGTATTCGCAATTTATGCAGGGCAAAACTCCGAGCTGCGTAACTCAGGTTGAGTACGTGTCTTAAGTTGTTATGGACATTGGTGTTCTGGCTATTTTTCAGAAAATTTGTAAAATTTTTAAAAAATTTCGAGAAAAAGTGTAACGAAATTCGGATTAGCGCATCATTACATATAGAGTGGTGAAGGGTTCAAGTTGAAGGCTGTTTGAGGTGTGTTGCGTAACTCTGGCGTAGTTTGTGCTTTTTGTTGTCATAAATAATTTATTTTGAAAGGGTGGAAAAATGAAAACTTCAAAAAACCTTTCGTTCGCATTTGTAATTTTTGTTTTGGTAGCTGTAATAACTCCACTATGTTTTTCACAGTGTGAATATGAGTGGAAGCAGGGGCAGGGAATACCTGGAGTAGATGGTGAGGTAGATGCTGTAACCACCTGGGACCCGGATGGTGCAGGCCCGAAACCGGAATTGCTTGTTGTTGGAGGAAGTTTTACAATTGCTGGCGAGACTTTTGCCAACAACATAGCTACCTGGGATGGGAACAGTTGGCAGCCGCTTGGAAGCGGAATAAGTGGGCCTTATCAACTCAACCCTGTCTATGCCCTGACGGTCTACAATGGAGAGCTTATTGCGGCAGGTCCGTTCACCACAGCGGGCGGCGTAACTGTTAATTATATTGCCCGATGGGACGGTAGCAGTTGGCAGACACTGGGAAGCGGGATGAACCGTCGAGTCTGCGCCCTTACGGTCTACAATGGGGAGCTTATTGCAGGAGGCGCGTTTACTACAGCCAGTGGCGTAAGTACCCGATTTATTGCCCGGTGGAACGGCAGTACTTGGCAGCCCCTCGGAAGCGGAGTGGACCGTATTGTCACCGCACTAACGATATATAATGAAGAGCTTATTGCGGGAGGCCAGTTTACAACAGCCGGTGGCGTAAGTGCCCCGGGTGTTGCCCGATGGAACGGCAGTACTTGGCAGGCGCTCGGAAGCGGAATTGAGTGTTGTGATGTCTATGCCCTGACGGTTTATGACGGCCAGCTGATTGCAGGAGGCTGGTTTACTACAGCCGGTGGCGTAAGTGCCAGTAATATTGCTCGGTGGAACGGTAGTAATTGGCTGCCACTCGGAAGTGGGATTAACTATGGTGTCAACACCCTGACGGTGTACAATGGAGAGCTAATTGCGGGAGGTCGGTTTACCACAGCTGGCGATGTAAGTGCCAATCAGATTGCCAGATGGAACGGCAGTACTTGGCAGTCGTTTGGGAGTGGGATGCACGGCATGGTCTGTGCCCTGACTGTCTATAATGGAGAGCTAATTGCAGGAGGTCGGTTTACAACAGCTGGTGGCGTAAGTGCCCGGTGTATTGCCCGTTGGAACGGCAGTACTTGGCAGCTGCTGGGAAGTGGGATGGACTCTAGTGTCAACGCACTGATGGTCTACAATGGAGAGCTAATTGCGGGAGGCTGGTTTACTATTGCCCGATGGAACGGCAGCAGTTGGCAGGCGCTGGGAAGCGGGATGGACTCTAGTGTCAACGCACTGACGGTGTACAATGGAGAGCTGATTGCGGGAGGTCGGTTTACAACAGCTGGTGGCGTAAGTGCCCGGTGTATTGCCCGATGGAACGGCAGCACATGGCAACCACTGGGAAGTGGGATGGACGGTCAAGTCTCCTCCCTTACGGTGTACAATGGAGAGCTTATTGCAGGAGGCTGGTTTACTACAGCTGGTGGCATAGATGCCAGGAGTATTGCCCGATGGAACGGCAGCACATGGCAATCCCTCGGAAGTGGGATATACTATGGTGTTAACGCCCTGACGGTCTACAATGGAGAGCTTATTGCAGGAGGCTGGTTTGGTTCAGCCGGTGACGTAGATGCCCGGTGTATTGCCCGCTGGAACGGTAGTGCATGGCAACCCCTCGGAAACGGAATGGGAGGATGTCTCATTTCATATCCTGTTGTCAACACCCTGACGGTCTACAATGGAGAGCTGATTGCGGGAGGTAATTTTTGTTGGGCCGGTGGTGTAAGTGCTGATAACATAGCCCGATGGAATGGCAGCACATGGCAGCCGCTTGGAGATGGAACGTTTGGTGATGTCGAATCCCTTACGGTTTACAATAGCGAGCTTGTTGCAGGGGGTGATATTTATCAAGCCGGTCGTGTAAGAGTGAATTATATTGCCCGCTGGAACGGCAGTACTTGGCAACCCCTCGGAAGTGGGATGAATGCTCTTATCTATGCCCTGACGGTATACAATGGAGAGCTAATTGCGGGAGGCGGGTTTACAACAGCTGGCGGTAAACTTTCAGCTTTCTTGGCGAGGTGGGGACCACCCGCTGGGCCGGATGCCAACGAAATACTACAAGGTGAGGTAACTCTTATATCTGAGGTAAGTGACTCCAATAGAGTCGATGAGGTTTATTTCTACATCCGAGAGCCCAACGATGGTAACGGCGTGTCTATTGGATATGACGAGCTTGCTTTGACATTAAACACAAGTACCGGCAACTGGGAGTATGCCTTTGATACCATGCAACTTCCGGGCGGAGAATATGTAGCTCTCGCCGAGGCTGTCGATATATGCGGTCAAGTCGGCTGGAGCGGTGTGGTGCCGTTTAGTATTCACAACAATCATATCCCCATCGCTAACGCAGGGCCAGACCAGACCGTTTATGCTGATGAAAACAGAGTTGCAACAGTTAGCCTCGATGCTTCCGGTTCTTATGATGAAGACGGCGATGAGCTAACTTATCTGTGGACGTGGACAATCGACGGCGATATTTTTGACGCGAACGGCGTTAATCCCACAATCGAACTGCCTGTCGGTCAGCATACGATTCAACTTGTTGTAAACGATGGTATAGAGGATTCAGAGCCGAATACTTGTTTAATAACTGTTCAATGGCTGCCTGTCGAAACAAATTTGCGGATAATGCCGAGGACAATCAACCGTGACAGTCACCAGAAATGGTTACTTGCCTGTATAAGTTTCCCCAAAGGTATAACTAAAAATATGATAGATATGAGCAAGCCGTTGCTACTTAATCCCGGTGGGATAGAAGCAAGCCGCAAGTTTGTTTATACGCAGTATGTACGCGGCGTACCGCGCACAAACATTTTAGCTTTCTTCGACAAGAATAAACTGATGAATGTCGTTCCCGGTAACGGCTTGACGAAGTTGCAGATAACCGGCGAACTAAAAACCGGCAGGCCCTTTACCGGCTCCGACACCGTCAGAATAATCGGCCGGCGTATTGGAGGCAATGGACGTTAGCGTTAAGAGCTTAGAATAACTTGTAGAATTTTCAAGAAATGTGAAGAAAAACTGTAACGAATTTATGACTTGCGCGACTGTATATATGAAGGCGCAGGCGATGTGCCTGTAACGCCGGAGCGTATTTATATCATACATTTTTGAAAGGGCGGAAAAATGAAAAAGAGAAGTTTAGCAGTGGTTGTGTGCGTGCTGGCAGTAATGAATGTTGCTTCGGCAGACATCGTCAGAGGTATTAATATCGATTTCGTAACCATCGGACATGCGGGCAATCCGGGGGACACGAGAACCGGAACAGATGAGATAGGGTTTCCCTTGGCGAATCCTTACGGGTGTGGTGCGGTCGGTTATGAGTACCAAATTGGCAAGTACGAAATAACCAATGCACAGTGGAACACTTTTACAGCCGCGGCTGGAGCACCCACAGGCAACGATGGTGGTTACAGTTATAGTTCATATTGGACCGGCACCCAGCAGCCGACCAATAGGGTAAGCTGGTACGAGGGATTGCAGTTCTGCAACTATCTTACCAGTGGCGATAAGAGCCGGGGCGTGTATCAGTTCAGCGGCAACAACACCAACCCCGGTGATTTTCTCGGTATTAATCGCGCGGCGGCTCAAACGGCTTACGGGACGATTTATTTCCTGCCGAGCGAAGATGAATGGTATAAGGCGGCGTATTATACCGGCAGTGGCTATTCAACTTATGCCAATGGCACAGATGTTGCTCCAATTGCAGGTGCTGAGACTAATTATGATTGGGCAATAGGACGACCCTGGAACGTCGGCACCGGCATGCAAGAGCAGAACGGCACGTTTGATATGATGGGCAATGTCTGGGAGTGGGACGAAGCGCTGATCAGTTCCCTTCGCGGCATTCGCGGTGGCTACTGCGGCCAATACTGTCTGAGTTCATCCTCCCGGATCGGCACCACCCAGTACAGCGAGGGCGACGCTGTAGGGTTCCGTGTCGCCTCCGTCCCTGAACCGTGCAGTCTGGTATTGTTGTCTCTTGGCGGATTGGCTTTGCTGAGGAAGGTAAAACATGTGAAATAGTTGATATGTGAGTGTTGCGAGGAAAAGGGCTGTGAGCATAACGCTTGCAGCCTTTTCTTGTTTTTATGAAGCGCGTTTGCCGAATTAAAGGCTTTAAAAATTTCCCAATAAGGTCAACATTTTGTGATTATTTTTGTTGGGCCGGCGAGTTTGTATCGTACTCCTCGCCAGGTGATAGTCCTTCCGAAAGCGGAGGAAATAATAAAGAACAGCAGCAGGAAGGACCATGCCCAAAAGAAGATTATATCGGCGGCCATTGCGGTTTTCATTTTTTGACGTTCATTTTTCAGGATTGCAACGGCCATTTTCTCCCTGAGTATCGCTCTGCTTAACTGACATGCAAAAAACAGTAACGGTACCGCGGCAAAAAAGGAAGTATGTACATTCTTAATTGCTGACGCATAGAAAGCTAATGCGGATGTGCCCCAGAGGCCGAATATTGAATACAGACTGCTGCATAATCCAAACCACCAGATTTCCGGCACGCATACCCGTGTGATGAGAAACTGACGTCTGCCGAATTCAAAAAGCTCTTTCCATGAGGTTTTTTCATGCGAGGCGACAAGGCAGGCGGGCACAAAGATTACTTTTTTTCCCGCTTTTTTGACGGCGACTGTGAGAGAAGTGTCATCGCTTATTGTGTTCGGCCAGATTTTATCCAGACCTGTCTGGCGGAAGGTGTCAACCCGGATGGCCATTGAGCCGCCCCAGGCCAGATTGAAAATTGAGTCACCGAGCAACTGTGCAATCTTGGCGTTTACGCAGGCAAGCGCTATTGTCGGGAGATTATTTTTTTGCGGTACGAACCATCGGTATCCTGTGGTAGCGCCGTGTTTTGATTTTCGAAGCGGGTAGATGAGATGGCTTAACCAGTTAGCTGGAATGCAGATGTCGGAATCGGCAAAAGCCATTATTTCAACGTCCTGAGGAATCCTGTGATAGCAGTAGAGTAAGTTGTGGGTCTTCTGGCCGCAGGAATACACTTTTATATTGCCGTTTTGGGAAGAATTATTTTGGGAGGCGATTTTTCCGGCGACAAGTATCTGTATATCTATAGCTTTTGAGTTTTGGCGGAGTTTTTCCTTCAGGCTGCACAGTGCATCGTATGCGGGGTCGGATGTGTCTTCAACAACGAACCAGAGCAAATAATTATTGTAGTCGAGGTTGAAGAATGATGCGATATTTTGCTCGAAGTTTGTGTCGTGGCCTTTGCATGGCACTATCAGGGCAGCGCGAGGCTGACAGGCCTGGCGATTCTTTTTATATTTTTTTAAGGCGTACCTGTAGTTGCGCCCCGCATGGTACATGAATACCAGTTGTGCGATGATTAGCAGCCATGCTATATAGTAATACCATGTCATGTTGTCAGTTAAGCAATTTTTAAATTATGAAATCGATGCCAGCGGCACTATCGACTTTATAAGCATCTCGACCGTAAGTGGTTTTGTCAAGTCCGCAGTGAGCAGGCAGCCGTGATTGTGGTCGGAGGCGATGATGATAAGGTTTTCTCCCGCCCGCCGCCATCCGCCCTCCTGAGGCTGGTGCGCGATGACGAATATGTCGATATCGAGCAGTTTTGCCATTTTGTTTAGCAGTTCCTGGCTGTGGTGTCTGCCCCAGGTCAGAAGATATGCGGAGCTCGGTTTGACAACGTCGTTGACTTTCAGTTGGCGGTCGAAAATTTGCGGGTCGAACTTGTCAAAGTGGAGGTCTGCGGGCAGTGAATGCGAGACCCAGATTCGATTTTCGGTTTTGACGGCCAGCGGCTGAGAGAACAGGAATTGCCTTGCGGCAAGAATTATCCGGTCGCATGATTTGCCGAATTCTTTTTGCATTGCGGCAGTCATCGCGCGATTCATTTCTCGGCCATCCTTCATTATGTCAGCGTTATTGATGAAAGCGGTATCGTGGTTTGACAGGATGGTGTGAACGCGGTCTGGGAAGTCCAGTTTATATCTTATGACGTCGAACAACAGTTGATATGACAAGCAGCCTCCCTGCATATCTTCTGGGCCGCCATGGATTATTTCCTGAAGTATTATGTGTCTGTCGGGATGATTGGGCAGGTCTGCGAAGGTGACGATTCTTTCGAAGTTTCGTCTGTGGCCATGCAGGTCGCCGGTAATAATGAGCTCGCCTTGTGCGGGCAGACGAACGAGATTGCCTTGTCTGAATTTGTCCTTCTGGTTTGCTTCAATGCCGTTGTTAAACAGTTCCATTATCTTTTGTGGCATTTTTTTCCGCTTTTCTGCTGGCAATTATGCTGTGTATTATCAGGTCGAGCCTTGAAATTACGGTCATCATATCCTGCGGTCTTTCAGCAGGCTCTTCCTTGACACAATCCATTACGAGCTTTGAGACGGGTAGTGGCAGCTGGTCTCTTATTTCGTGTGGCGGTTTGAATTCCTGCTGGATGGGCAGGCCGAAACTGTCTTTTTTGGGTATCAGGGTCGGAACGTTATGTCCCGTAAGGGCCCAGTACATTGTTGCGCCGAGGTTGAAAATGTCGGTTTTGGGACCGAGCGGTTTGCGATTGACCTGCTCCGGGGCGATGTAATCGGGCGTACCCTGGATTCTTTGTTTCGTTGTTCCAATCCTGCAGCTTTGGCCGAGGTCGATGATTTTAATAGAGCCTGCTTTATTAAGTAAAATGTTGTTGGGTTTCATGTCGCAATGGACGAAACCCATCTGGTGCATGGCGTTAAGGCCTGTAGCGACCATCCTGAAAATAAGCAGCACATCGAGCAGGCTAAGTGTGGGTCCATCCTCAAGCGTCTGGCCGTCGAACAATTCCATCGACATCAGCAGTTCTTTAACTTTGAAAAAGCTGCGGATTTTTTTCAATTTGTAGCATTTTCGTATGTAAGGATGGTCGACGCTTTGGGCGACTTTGAATTCGGTTTCGACCTGCTCGAAGATTCTGGTATCTTCGGGTTTCTGGTAGATGATACGTTTGAGTGCGACTTCGGTATTGGTTTCCTTATCAACGGCCAGATAAATCGTACTTCTGGCGCCTGTCCCGAGACGCTTCATTATAGTAAAACCACCTATGTCCAATATGTCTTTAGCCATTAGTCAAAGAAACGCCAAAAGGTCTGGCCGCCCTGAAACACTAAAAGACAATTTCCTTAAGTCTTCAAAACCACGCATGTTACATTATAATCGGACGGCTGTCCAGTAAAAGCCCAATTTTTAGTTAAATCGGCGATAAAAAAATGGTGCTTGACAAAGTTTTTACAATTTTAGATAATGCAAACACTTATTTTTGAGCTGAAAAACGGCTTTGATAGATGTGCTGGGCCGTTTTTTTTGCGGAAAATTTTCCCCGATAGCTCAATTGGTAGAGCGGGCGGCTGTTAACCGCCAGGTCGCTGGTTCGAGCCCAGCTCGGGGAGTTGTTCGACGCGGCCTCGGCATAAAATTATGCTGAGGCCGCTTTTTTAGCGGGAAAGTGGGTTCTTGCAAAATGGGGGCAGGTGGCATATAAATAATCGATATGGCGGAAGATATAAAAAAGCGAATAGAGCGGTTGCGCAGTGAAATCCGGCGGCATGATTATCTTTATTATGTTTTAAATCAGCCTGAAATCACTGACCAGCAGTATGACAAGCTGTTCGCGGAACTGAAAAGATTAGAAGAAGCACATCCGGAGCTTATCACGCCGGATTCACCGACGCAGCGTGTGTCAGGGCAGCCTGTTAAAGGTTTTCCGAGCGTTCGTCACACGGTGCCGATGCTGAGCATTGACAATACCTACAGCGCGGAGGAGCTAAGGGCATTTGACCAGCGCGTGCACAAGCTGCTGGGGAAAGAGCCTTATGATTACGTAGTGGAACTGAAGATTGACGGGCTTGCGGTGAGTCTGCGGTATGAGAAGGGAAGGCTCGTTACGGCGGCGACGCGTGGGGACGGGGAAGTCGGGGATGATGTCACCGCGAATGTGCGGACTATAAAGGCGGTCCCGCTTGTTCTCGTGGGTAAGCACAAGGTTCAGGAAGTGCTGGAAGTTCGCGGCGAAGTATATATGCCGACAAAGGCATTTATGGAGTTGAACAAGATTCGTGCGGAGGAGGGTGAGCCTCCTTTCGCCAATCCGCGAAACGCGGCGGCTGGTTCGCTGAAACTTCTCGACCCGAAAATAACCGCGACTAGGAGCCTGTCGTTTTTCGCATATTCGCTGGGTGAAATTTCGGAACCTTTAGGTGGTGAGCATTACGAGGTTTTACAGCGGTTTAAGGAAATGGGCCTGCCTGTTAATCCGCATATCAAAAAGGCAAAGGACATCGGTGAGGTTATAAAGATTTGCGACAGTTGGCGTGATAAAAGGGCCAAACTGGAATATCAGATTGACGGGTTGGTGGTGAAGATTAACAATCTTAGTCAGCATGATGCGATTGGTACGACGGGCAGGGCGCCGCGATGGTGTATTTCATATAAATTTCCAGCGGAACAGGCACAAACGAAGGTCGAATCGATTTCGGTGCAGGTTGGTAAGAGCGGGATTCTTACGCCTGTCGCAAATTTGACACCGGTATTGCTGGCGGGGACTACGGTAAAGCGGGCGAGTCTGCATAATTTTGATGAGGTCAAAAGGCTGGATGTACGGGAGGGTGATACGGTCATAATTGAAAAGGCGGGAGAAATAATACCTCAGGTTGTGGAAGTCGAGAAGGATAAAAAGCACAGAGCGAAGCGTTTGAAGCCGCCGAAGAAATGTCCCATCTGCGAGAGCGAGGTTCAGAAGGACCCTGATGGGGTCTATATACGCTGTTTGAACCCCCGATGCCTGGGGCAGTTGAAAGAGCGGCTGCGATATTTCGCTGGCAGGGACCAGATGGATATAGAGAATCTGGGCGAGGCATTGATAGAGCAATTGGTTGATAGCGGGCTGGTGAAGAATTTTGCTGATTTGTATAAGCTGACGGAAGACCAGTTGATGGGGCTGGAGCGGATGGGACCGAAGAGCGCGGCGAATGTAATCGAGGCGATTGAGAAAAGTAAGAAGCAGTCTTTGTGGCGGTTAGTGGCTGCGCTGGGGATTCGCCATATCGGTAGCCAGTCGGCGCAGCTTTTAACAGAACATTTCGATTCTATTGAAGCATTGATTGATGCGTCGATAGAAAAACTTCAAGGGATAGAGCAAATCGGGCCAACGACGGTGGAGAGCGTTTATGAATATTTTCACAATCCGCAGAACCGCAAGGTTGCAGAGGAACTTTTGAAGGCAGGGGTCAGGCCGGAAAAACCGAAAGCAAAAAAGGCGGGTAAACTCGCGGGCAAAACCTTCGTTATTACCGGTACGCTGGAAGGTATGACGCGTCCGCAGGCGGAGCAGGCGATACGAGATGCGGGGGGCAAAACAGCTCCGAGCGTCAGCAAGCAAACGGATTTTGTGGTGGTCGGCAAAGAACCAGGCAGCAAATACGACAAGGCGGTGAAGCTGGGGGTGAAAATCATCAGCGAAAAAGACTTTGAGGGGATGCTGTGACATCCGGCGAACAATATATGCGGATGGCCTTGCGATTGGCCGCACGAGGAATTGGTAGTGTTGAGCCGAATCCTGCGGCGGGGGCTGTTTTGGTGAAGAATGGACGGGTGATTGGCAGGGGATGGCACAAAAAATTCGGCGGGCCGCACGCGGAAATCAACGCTCTTGCGGATTGCAGGAAAAGAGGCAACGACCCTGCTGGTGCGACGATGTATGTTACGCTGGAGCCTTGTTGTCATTTTGGCAAGACAGGGCCTTGTACGGATGCGATGATAGCGGCTAAGATTGGCAAGGTTGTCGCGGCTACAATCGACCCATCGAAGCATGCGAACGGCAGGGGACTAAAGCTGTTGCGTAAAGCGGGAATTGAAGTTGCGGTTGGGGTTTGTGAAAAGGAAGCAAAACTGCTCAACGCACCATTTATGAAATTCGCATCAACGGGACGATGCTGGGTTGTTTTGAAATGGGCGCAGAGCAAAGACGGAAAAATGGGGTGGGCAGAGAAAAATAAAAGTCGGAGATGGATTTCCTCGCAAGCGAGCCGGCGTGATGTTCATAAAATTCGCCGACGTGTGCAGGCGATTCTTGTCGGTATTGAAACCGTCTTGGTGGATGACCCGTTGCTGACCGCACGGCCGGAAACAGGAAAACAGCCTTTAAGAATTGTGCTTGATACGGATTTGCGAATTCCGCTGAATTGTAAACTGCTTAAGACCGTTAAAAAAGCACCTGTGTTAATAGTGACAGGAAGAAATGCGAATCAGGGAAAGAAAAAAAACCTTACTGCAGCCGGTGCGGAAGTTATAGCTGTTCCGATGAAAAAAGGACAGAGCGATTTAAGTTATCTTTTGAAACGGTTGGGTAAACGAGGGGTTGAACAATTGCTTGTTGAGGGCGGAGCAAAGGTGATTACATCTTTTTTGAAACAGTGTTTGGCGGATGAGGTTGTTATTTACATTGCACCGAAAGTTCTCGGTGAAAAAGGAACGACCCGAATCAGCAGGCCGATGGCAAAACTTGCCCAGCGTAGCAATTTATGTTATCGCGAGATTAAAAAATTTGGCGTCGATACGCGAATTAAAGGGCTGACGAGACAAGCCGTCAAACAGCTTGCAATTGTCGCGGGGTAATTATGAAAAAGATTGAGGTGCTTGGACTGCAAAGTGTTCCTGAAATAAAGCAGGGGGACAATCTGGCGGAAATTATTGTGCACTGTGCGAAAAAAGAAATCGGAGGACTGCAGGAAAAAGACATTGTTGTTCTTACGAGCAAGATTGTATCGAAGGCGGATGGATTACTGCGAAAGATGAGCGATGTAAAGCCGGGGCAAAGAGCCTTGATGATATCGAAGAAGACGGGCAAGGATGCCCAGTGGCTCCAGATGATTTTTGACGAAGGTCATGAAATTTTGGCGATTTTACCGCTAAAAGGTATTGTCGAGCAGCAGATTATATCCGCATCGGGTGGGGACGATAAATGCACAAAGGAATTAATCGAGCATGAGCAGGCCTTGTGCATTACGACGGGTAGGGACGGCAGAGTTCACACGTGCGATGCGGGAATTGATGGTTCCAATCACGAGCGGGGGATTGTCGGTCTTTTGCCGAAAGACCCGGACAGGGCGGCGAAGGAAATACGCGAGCAGATTCAGAAGTTGACCGGCAAAAAGCTTGCGGTAATTCTGGCTGACACCGAGATTGTGCCGTTCGGCACGGTGGATTTGGCGGTCGGTTCGTCGGGAATTAGTCCGCGTGCGAAGATGTTCGGGAAGAAGGATTTGTTCGGCAAACCTAAATTTGGCGGAATCGATTTAGTGGCATACGAACTGACAGCGGCGTCGGCGCTTGTTTTCGGTCAGGTAAACGCTGGAATACCGGTTGCTGTAATCAGGGGCTACGAGTACGAAATCAACGAAACTGAAAATATTGCAAATACGCTTTTGCCGCAGGGGGACGGCAAGGGAATCAGAGAGATTATAAAATCAACGATGCGTGCGACGTCTTATGCGTATGGGTGGAACAAGCGGCTGCTTTTGCGGATTGCTTCGTGGTTTATATAGAATGATGATTATATATCTGTTGGTTATTATTCAACGCTCCCTGTTTATACCTCTTCACATAACCAGAGGATTGAATGATTGATTCCCCGAAAAATAGAGGGTCATTATTGGCCCTGACCAAGTAGAACCGCCGTCGGAGCTTCACCACATGTCCGCCACAAAATCATTCGGCCCTGTTCCGCCTGATGTATGATTTCTTAAAGAAGCATCATTAAAAACCGGTAAAATTTCTGAAGAAAGACGAACTTTATATTCTTTGTGCCGCTCTTCCCGCCACAGCGAACTGTAAGACTGGTTAGGGTCATGATGATGATGATGATGATGGTCGTCGTCTTCGTCCCAGTCGCAGTAGATGAATAAGGAAAGCACACACACTATACAAAACACACCCCTTCTTATCATACGCTTTATCATGTTATCTGCTATTTCCCATATTAAACGCTTGGCTATGCAACCAAGCCTTTCAATTACATGATAATATCAAGATTTTCTTTCAAACGCGAGCGATAAAATTTTAATGACCTTGCGGTTGTAAAAAGTGAGAAAAATCAGTACAACCAGCTTACAACCCAAAACACAAATAGCGTGCAAAATCGTATAAATTGCAAATCTATAAGATTTGTAATATCAAAGACTTAAAAAATTCTCAAAAAACGTAAACATTTTATATATCCTAACCCGTAGTATATATAAATTTATCCAAACATGAGGCTTAAATGCTATCAGAAGGTGTGCCGGAAACTTGTCTGGGCGTGTCGGTAACGTCGGTGGGGTTAAAACTTTACAATTTTATGAATAACAAGTGCGGCATGGTAAATAAAAACGCACCATGTAAGTGCAGAAATAAAGTTAGTGAATTTATAAGACAGGTATGGCATACAATTGATAATATGAATTTCTATCGCCAAAACGCCCTTAAGGTTGATGAGCTAATTTCGGGAAAAATCAACTATTTTCGACAAAAAAGAATCCAACAGAGCTTTACAAAACTGTATCGAGAACGCTCTTTATATGAACTACCCGATTTAACAGAACGGCTGAAAAAGGTTCTTGACCGTGAGGAATTTAAAGATATATTCGATTTAAACTAAGGAATGTCACCCCTGCGCAGGCACGTGGTTATTTCCTGTCAGGGAGGTCATTATGGAAAACTATTTGAATCGCCGTGATTTCTTGAAGGCATCAGGTTGTACTGCCGCCGTCCTGATGTTGCGTTCCTGTTCGACCGTCAAGGAAAATTCGGCTGTTTCTTCAAAACCCGAGGAAGGAATTCTGACATTATGCGGCTATAGATGCGACCTTTGTCAATTCTATACAAAAAATATTAAAAGTGAAAAGGACAAGGAAAGGGTCAGCCAGGACTTCAACCGGATATTTGGGTACGATATAAAGCCTGAGAATGTCGAATGTGTGGGCTGTAAAAACGAAGGTAAACATGTAGCTGCAAGTTGTTCTGTTCGGTCGTGTGCCTTAGAAAAAGGTATTGAGAATTGTGCGCATTGTTCCGAGTTTATTTGCAACAAATTAGAAAGTAAAATCAATTTCACTGAAAAATTTTTAAGAAACAATAAAAAGCAGCTTTCAGA